>Ga0310343_10002097_pt1 | contig 10442 bp, 20 predicted proteins | sample HC15DNA2025_MG_FD_203519 | JGI IMG/M metagenome (GOLD analysis project Ga0310343, IMG submission 203519) | Marine microbial communities from station ALOHA, North Pacific Subtropical Gyre - HC15-DNA-20-25_MG | ecosystem: Environmental > Aquatic > Marine > Oceanic | place: Pacific Ocean: North...
GTGCCCACCTATCACAACTTGCGGTACTGTTCTTATATCTTTGTCAAACTCTTCCTTGAATTCTTTTATCCATTTTCCGCCAGCTACGGGTCTCTCTTCTATTTCGTAGCCTTCATCTTTTAGTAGCTGCTTAACTCTATCACACCAACTACATAATTTGCCGGTGTATACTACTGCTTTTTTAGACATAATTTACCTGCTTTCTGAATTTAGTCATTCTGTATTCACTGCTATGTTTTCCATACGATTCTAAATCAACGTATGCCAGTTCACCTGAAGTATTGCGTATAATGTTACATTCTGTAAAATCAATAAATCCATAATCACTATTGTTTCTTACTAAATCTCTTATGACAATAGGCTTGCTTACTTGATCATACTTATGTAGCTGCACCCCATGAATAAATTCTACCTGTACTAAAATCTGCAAGTCATGACAATCAAAAGTGAATTTTGGAATTCTTATAGATCCGAAGTAAAATTTATTTTCAATGCTGTGTTGCTGCAGTAATGATAAATTTTCTTTTTTCTGATTATATGTTCCTTTTTCAAAATAAGTGCATAATTTTGTAAGCATTAACTGATGAACTGATTTAGGTTTCTTATTTTCAGCACACCAGTTTATGTTCATGTCATTCTCATAATATAACTATCAGGCTGCTTTGATTCTTTTCTCAAATCAAATCTTTGTGCTTTCAACTTAGATCTATCTATTGCTCCTAAAAACATTTCATGATCAAGAGTGTTGTACCTATCAGGATGCTGTTGAATCCAAGGGTGTCCCATCTCTTGTTGAGTAAGAATTTCAAGAGGCCAAACATCTTCAATAAAATATTGTCCGCCTTGTTTTAAGAAGGGAAGAAGATTATTGTAGGTCTGCATATTAGCTTTAGGTGTATGCATACCATCATCAATGATAATATCAAATTTGATCTTACCAAAGTTTTCTAACACCATAGGACCAATGATTGGATTTGTTGAATCACCTTTCATAAAATGGACTCTATCCTTTTTAAACGCAGGAACAGCTCTCATTTTTTCTCTTACAAAAAGATCGATACCATAAAGCTCTGCATTAGGAAAGTACTCATGCCATGCATCAAAGCTAGCACCCTGATGTACACCTACTTCTAAGATGTTAATCTTTTCATCCTTCAGAGGTTCAAAGAATTGTTCATACACTTTTTGATAGCCATGCTTTGTTCCTTTATCGCATTTATGCTTTTCAAATATTTCAAATAATTTAGACATTTTCCCTCCAGCCCTCTTCGGTTGTGTTCCAGTAATTTCTTTTTGCTCCTGAGTCAAAGTCATATCCCCAGAAGTCAATATCTTTTTTGTACCAATCTGCAACAATCTGTATTGTTTTATCAGTGTAATGTTCTTTATAATCTTTTGTAAGACCTGTAACATTTCTTGCACGTGTCATAGATTTATTTAAGTTAAAGTACTTTTCTAAATCTTGATTGAGATGCTCGAACCTGATGATATCACATCTGTTATTTCCTTCTTCATCTGACACGTGATCAAATGCAGGAAACCAGCATCTGATAGCTCTATGCCACATATAATCTTTGTTACCCCACTTGAATCTTTCTTCAAGAAAAGCCTCAAGTGATGAGGTGTCTGCATAATTTTTTGGAGCTTTGCCTTCAACAAAGATAACCTTCTTAGCAAACAAGAAACGTGATACAACTCTGTCCCATGGATTTCTTGCTACAGCAAAGGCCTGATATTTTTCTCTGTATTGCTCATTAAGATCTCGCCATCTTGCATGGTGTAATCCATCATGATCACCAAGTAATCTCATGGTGTACATGACATTGTCAACATATTCCTTATTGATACAGTTCTTTGCAACACTCACTGCAATCTTATGTTTTAAGAAAGCGCTATGTCGAATAGTCATTCCTGCATTCTTAGGAATATGAACAAAAGCTTTTGTATTAGCTGGATAATTTTCACATGTCCCTGGTGGTAACATGTTTCCTCCTTCATACATCATTCATCAATGCTCCTACATCTTCGCCACGATTTGGCAGTTTATCTTTTAGAAAGAAATGTACAAAGTGACAGTCTTTGATCTTTACATTAGCTGTGTATAGTCCATTCCATTTCCAGTCCATGTGTTTTACTTTCATTCTTTCTTGTTTTACCCAGTAATTCAAGAGAGTTTGATCAGTACTCCACTTCCATGGTCCTTTACCATCTACAAAATCTTTGAACTTTGCTTGCATGATAAAATCTCTTGGAGTTAATCCTCTGAGGTATCTATTAATCCTGTTATTCATGATCATGAATCCCATGTTAAAGAATTCATAACCAAGATCGTTAGGTCTGAAATCTACTGTCATATCATTCTTATGCAACCAATCATATTGCATTGTTGAGTAATTCATAATCTTATGCTTATACTCAAGAGTGATTGGCATCTCTCTTTCTACAACCCCTCCAAAATCAGACTCAGTATCAAAATCATCGAAGACGTTAGGGCTGCCAGGACGAATCCATATATCAGAATCGACAATAGCGATCTGATCATAATCCCCAAAGTAATTGAACGCGTTTTCTTTTTCATAAATTGGAAGATAGCCCAACCTTTCAACAGCTTCTTTAGACCTGTTGGTTGCAAAAGGATCTGGCTTTATCTTTAGTTTGGGTTCTCTTAAGACAACATGATCAATGTCATGGTCAAGGCAATATTTACCGACCGATTTTACACAGTGATCATATAGGTTTGAAGGCTTACCTACGTAAACCTGAAATATCAATCTTTTCACATTCACCTCTCAATGCCAAGTTACAATATTTTCAATCTCTTGTGGTTTTTCTCTTCTTCTAAAATATCTATACAGCCATCTTGACAAGACGTTTGTATGTACAAATCTTCTTATAAGTTTTCTAATGAATTTTCTTTTTTTACTTACTGGCTCATCAATTGCTCTTGTCATTCTATCATAGAGAAAGAACTCATCATTAATTTTACTTAAATCATAATGTCCAATCCCTAACATAAAATAAAATTCTTTTGATTTGTTTGCTATTTTATTTGTAACTACTTCTTTATCTTGACACCCAAAACATTTCATGAACGATGCATCAAGACCTCTATCGTTCGCCAATAAAGAAATACAATATCCGAATATACCAGCACAAGCTGCGGCTGTGTTTGGATCATCATTATCTTCAAGTCCTGATCTGTAATGATAAAGCGACTTTCTAAAAACTAATAACCATGGCGCAAGAACTTGTGAATTAGATCGTTCTCTACCTTGCCAATCATCAAAGAATCCAGCATTCTCATTAAGAGCTTCTTTCTCTTCTGACCATTCTGGTCCGTATACGTCGATTTTGAAATGATAGACACTGTTTTTAACTGGTGCATAACGAATAGCTTTTTCTAATATAGTTTCAATTTCACTACGATGAGGATGTTTGTGAAGGTGGAAATGATTGAAGTTCCACCTTCTCCTCATCGCACTTTCTAATCTCATTTTCTCGGGTCTTTTGTCCTTGCGCTAGCGTGTTTTCCATTCCCGTTACTAACTTTGACAAACGCTTCCTTACCATAGAAGGCTGCTACGATTGCTGCAACAGAAACAAAGTAGGTTGGAGCAATGTCACTTAAGACTTGCGCAGCGGTTGCTAAACCCCATAAGTCTGTACCGATAATAGACGCGGGATAAAGTAACATTCCAAACAAAGCAAACCATGCCATGTTTCTTTGAGCATCCTGCCGTTTATCATCGTTTTCCATGTCACTGCGGAGATCTTCCAACTCCAGCATTCTTCTTTCCATATCCAACTCCTCATCTGTTACCACTCCGTCGCCGTCCATATCGAACTTATTAAATTCACTGTCCTTTTGTAATTTTTTCTGTACCATATTTTCCTCTAAAGAGCTTAAGATATGGTACTATTTATATTATATATGAGGTTCAGTATGACCGTGAAGGTCTTCTATTTTCATGTTATCAGTATGACACTTATTATGTTGTATTTTTTTCTTAGGCCATATAGCAGCATAAGCCAGCACTGTCAAAGATAGTATTGCTACTATCACCATTCCAATAAACATCGCTATGAATATCATTTCTTAGGACCATATAAAGATTTAGTAACACCAATTAAAAATATTGCAGATACACCAACCCCAAAACCAAAAATGACCGCAGAATTGGGATCGTTAAAAAAATCAATCAGTCCCATCCTCTCGTCCTGTTTCAATAACTCTGAATGCAGCTAATATAGAAGGAACCCAAATACCAACATAGATTCCGTACAACTTTGCATCAGGGCTTTCCATAAAAAAGAAGAGGTATATTGATAGTGCAAGAGATAATGCTGTTGCAATTAAAACATATAGGTGTGATTGTTTCATTTCATCCTTTACTTAAGAGAATAATAAATTTCTTCCCAATTTTCAAATCTTGGAAAGTTTGTTACGTGCTCATTATGACCATGAGCAATAAGACACGGATTTAAACCATACTTTTCTCCACATTCGGCATTCTGCCATTTGTCTTCTACCCAAAAGTATCCGCTGTCTTTATATATTGGCATACTTAAAACATCATCTTTATCTTGTCCCGTATCTAAAAAATGGAACTTACTAAATGTAGTGTTGCCAAATAATTTTTGCAGATTCCATATACGCAAGTCTTGTGCATTTTGGCTTTTAGTCAAAGATGTTATTACAATAAAGATGAATCCTAGTTCTTCATGTATTCTTCTAACATATTTAACTGCATCTCTTAGAGGTGCTAGATAGCCAATGTCTGCATTTTCATTAAACATCTTGACCAGATGTTTCTTCTCATCCATGTCTAATCCATATTTCTCCGCAATATCATATGTGAGATCCCAATCACCTTGCATCTTATAACCATGACGTATCATCCAATGATGGAATCCTTGCTCCCAATTGAGAAGTACTCCGTCACAGTCGGTTAGTATTATTTTTTCGAAACGTTTCACATTCCACCTCGTTTTTGTGTTAGATCCCAGAACTTTCTTTGCTTATAAAGTTCTATAGTTCTCAATAATTTCTTAGTCCAATTGTCACGATGCTCTACAAATACGAGAGGATCATCATTATCTACGTCCATAACTGTGACTAAGTTTGGAACAGGCATGCCCGTTCTTTCCTCCCACATTATTGCATATCCGGATTCTTGAATAAAATAGTTTTCAATCCATTCCTTCTTCTTTTTCTTAGCAGATGTTTTAAAATCTATGATAGAAGGAACGCCGTCAAATACTCCTACACAATCAACTCTTCCTGCTACACCTAAGTGCTTGCTATATAACGGAGCTTCAAGAGCGTATATAACTGATAGTCTTTTATCAAGAATTGGTTTTAAGTTTTTAAGAGATTGTACAATATGAGGAGGAAATGTACTTAAGTTTAAATCCTCATTTTTTAAATATCGTTCGATAATATTATGTACAGCAGTACCGCGATTAGAAGCTCTATAAGAAATCTTGTTAGCCACGTCCTCTCCGACTCGTTTTCGCCACGCGGCGATAGAATCTTCACTAAGAATTTTAAGGACTGTAGTGATACTAGGGTAAGAACCATCAGGGGTTTCATATGTTCTTCCTTCCGGTTTTGTGCTAGCACTTAAATCATCATACCCTAGATCAATCTTTTCATGTAAGAACTTCAAATCTTTATACCAAGTTGTCTCAAATATGTTAAACCAGTTCCGCTTGCTAATACACAAATTTTTTGAGGGTGCATCAATGGAAACACTGTATTCATAATAGCAATCGTATAAGTTTGCGTATCATCATTAACAAAGATTTGAATTGAAGCCTGCTCTCCATGTTGCTGACTTGGCATTCTCATCAATGGAAACTCTTGTGTTCTAGCTAAAACTTCTGCAAAGGTCGTTCCGTCCATGCAGGGGTTATAGAATATTCCTACCGAACCTCCCGGTTTTGGTTTAGGTACGGGTGGAATGTTTTCTTCTTCTTTAAATGGCTCAGGATCTTTTCCTGCTCCCAAAGATTCCTGAGCCGGTACAGGTGAGCAACTTAAAAATAGCAGGAATAAAAAGCTACTCGTTAATTTCAAAATGTGGCGCATCTATAAAGGGCCTCCGTCCCTCGGCGCGACGTGTATCGATGTAATCGTTCATCGCGTCTTCCATAGTTCCATCCCATTCTCGGATGTCGGCAATATGCCATGCTGCACCCCAACGAATTGGAACTCCTACATCATCAGCAGCCCATTTCATTGCGTCAGCGATTTCGTCATATACGTTGAGTTCCCAACTTCCTCTTCCGCCTACATAAGCCATCAGGTCAACTGCTAGCCCGTCAAGGTGCTTTGACTTCATTGTTTGGGAAGCACCAGATTCAAAAAGTTTCTTTTGTTCTTCAAGAGTTCTTAGTCCTTGAATAACACCGAAATCTACTTCTGTTTCTTGTATAGCAGCTTTGACGACTTCAACTAGTCTGTCATCAACTCCACTTAATCGATCTAAAGATCTGTTTGATAATTTGTACACGTTTTCCTCCTAGGATATTTTTAACATTTCTTTTGTCATTATGTAATCTCTGACGAAATCTGACCTCACAATATCGTCCCAACCAAAGTTTATCACAGTAAAGTTCTTTAGCTGTTCTACAATTGCCATAAATTTCATAACACCATTCTTTTCATCGTCATGTTTGAAGTCAGTTTGTAGATAATCTCCAGCAAAAATGATTCTACAATTTCTACCTATTCTAGTTATAATAGAATCAAGTTCATGAAAATTTAAGTTTTGCATTTCATCTACCATAATGACACTATTGTCGTATGTCACACCTCTCATAAAGGAAGTTGATTCAAATATCAATTGATTTGCATTTACCATCTTATTGAATGCAGCCGAATCGCCAAACAACTCAGAAGCAATCGATTTATACGGTGCAGTATAAGTATCTATCTTTTCTTGATAAGTCCCTGGCAAGAAGCCAATCTCTCTTACAGGCACAATAGATCTTACAATAACCATCTGCTCATATATTCTTGGTTTGCTTAATATTTCTTCTAAACCTAGAAACATTCCAAGAAAAGTTTTACCTGTACCAGCTGAACCACTCAACGCCAAATGATCACCTTCATCCCAAGCTGTTATAGCATATTGCTGATTCTTAGTAAGTGCTTCGAACTCGAGTAAATCATCTAATCTTACGATCATAGAATTATTCTTAGGAGCGTCGTTGTTTCTTTTTCTACCCATCAGACGTCTATGGTATTTCCAGAACCTGATCCCTGTTTGATTCTTTTTAAGTGATCTTTCCAGCCATCAGATGTTTTGGAATTAGCGTGTGTATTTCCGACACCTCCTACAATAGCTGGAAACTTAGGAACGATAACAAGTCCTTGATCTTTACATGCCTGTTGTGCTTCTTCGTGCGAGCACATTATATCCCACTCTTCATCTCCGTCTTTTTTTCTAACTGTGTAAACTGGCACCGGTATATCCTTTCCACCAAGTTGGAGCTTCCCTTCCCCATTTCCATTCGGCAAAGGGTTTAGCTGCGTGATAGTAATTTCTGTAGGCTTTGACTGGATCACCTTCTACCTTGCAGTCTGGATAATGACTCATGGCTTGAGCAAATTCAGTCAGTGGACCTTCGTTGATATTTATAGGTAAGTTAGCGAGAGCATCGGTAAGTAATTCAATGGTTGCATGCTTTTTATTTCTACGGAAACCGAATTCTTTACCCAAGGCTTGAAAATGATAGAAGTGCCACCTGTAATTTTGTGCTGATTCCATAGTCCATGTAGTACATGGGTGGTGCATGTGAACGGCTTTATATAAGATGTTTTCCATATATTGATCATCCAAGATCCAGTGCTTAACCATTGTTTTCCCGGACTTTGATGGCCTCTTTTCTACTTTACCGTCAAGCATGCGATGTGCTGTAGAAAGCATCTGAGCACTTTCCACAATCATTTTTGGGATGTGCTTGTCACACATCATCATTGCTGCTTTAGCAGGATCTTTATCTAGTACAAATATATTCATAACAAATTCTCCTAATGTAATTATACCACAGTCACGTCACAATGTAAACCTTTTTATGAAGCAAATCTCATTGTATTTTCTCCGTTAATATGTGATGCTAAGAACTCTTTTTTTATTAAGATCTTTTCCATCAATTCGTGTTTTCCTTTCTTTCTTAACTTAAGAGCATAATGTTCTAATTCTTTCACGTCTTGTTGTAATCTCTCAGTTTGACTTCTTTCCATATTATCTCCTTCCAGAAAGTGCAAACCGTATCTCACCACGAAGGATGAAATACGGCTAATGAATTGATTAGGTATGTGATGCATCAATTGGTGTTAACGCTCCTACTGTTATCCTGCAGAAGCCCTGGAAAAGCACCGTCAACAATTGGTCTTGATAGACCTTTTGGCATGACTTTCTTAACCATGTTAGCAACTAATTCTGCATCTAATGGATGGACGCCTTCTAGTATTCCTAGGAAGATTCTCTCCCTCTTATACGCTGGCATGTGGTCTCCCTGACCGCCTTTAACAAAATAGATAAATTTTTGATTTTCTTTTTGAAGATGCGCCGGATGACTCTCTTCTGGCGCGGCCGTATATGGTGGATCACCGGCAGGCAAGTTCCATTTAACTGTTGTGTCTATTGAACCTCTAATGATATCTTTTAAGGCCCAGGTCTCATTCTCTTTTAGTACTCTTATCTTATCCTCTTTTGAACGTTGTTTGTTCATGAGCTCAAGAGTTTCCCAAACAGGCTTAGTCATATTATATAAATTCCTCCACTCTTTCTAATAACATTTTCAATCGTTTTCCTACAAGGTATGGAAACACCTTACCTTTATTGGACCACGGATCCTGACTGTTAAAATTATTTATAATTTCAGTTTTTACACCAGAAGGACATTCAGTCAAATCAATCATTTTTTTATTTCTGATGTAGTTTCTATATATAGATTCCCCTAAAGCTTGAGGATCATCAGCTAACAGTTGTTTCTTCTTAGCTGAAAGGGGTGTCTGACGACGTCCCTCGACAAGACACTTGTCATCGGAAAGGACATTTGGAACGCCGTCAGACATATCACCAGAAAGGATAAGATTCATAAGTTGAACCCTGGGATTATCCTCTTTGATGAATTTCTTAGTCATAGGTGAGAACTGCTTTACGTTGTCCAACACCTGCAACTGAGCAAAATCCTTATCGGCAGACACTATCATTACAGGCTCATACTGACCGAACTCCTGTGTATTGTAACACAGTTGAGCAATGATATCATCTGCCTCGCATCCTTCAATGTGAAGGACTTTATAAGGAAAGTTTTCTTTTATCTCCTCTCTTACAAGAGTGATAACACGAAAGATCTCATTCCAATCTAAACTGGACTCATCTCGACCTTTCTTACGATTAGCCTTATATTCAGGATATACAGGCTTTCGCCAGTTTCCACCAGCATCAGAACAGATAACCATATCTCCATATTCTTCTCCAAACTTTTGACGATACATTCTTATTGTGTTTAAGATCATGTGTCGTATCAAGTTTTCTTGGATTTCCAGTTTTTGCACCATGATAGATGCAATGGAGATTGCGTTATAGTCAAGTAAAATCATTATGAGATCCGTTGATAGATTATTTTGGAATGAGAGATTTCAAGTTGGTCACATAATTCCATAATGTAATGTTTGTTATGTGATGAGAATTCACATAGGTGATTTCCGCCGGCGGGATCATTTGTTTTAAATTTTGATAAGACACAGCCGTGGGTGGTTGCGAATTGTTTGATTAAAGATTTAGATGTATTGTAGTCGATGTTAGTTGAGATTTTGTACATAATATAGAGTCCTTTCCATCAATATAGCTTTATTATACCACAGTTAAATAGTATTGTAAAGGACTTTTTTCACTTTTTTAATTGTTCTTGCATTGCTAATGCTGATTTGCTATCAATACATCTGACATCTGATAAAATAAGATCAGGAAAACTACGTTTAAGACCAGCCTTAACATATTGATCATAAGTTTCAAGATATTCTACACATTCTTGTTTTGTGTTAAAAATTAAATTTTTATTTATTTTAAAATTAATTAAATCCGAATTAGGATATGCCATAGCTGCTATTAAAAACCAAATCATTTTTTTCCCTTTTTTATATGTCTTGAATGTATCTTACATCCAATGAATTCATTGAAGTACTCATCACTCAAGAGGACATCACGTTCAAACTGAAGTTTTGCTTCATGATACGACATCTCTCCTTTAGTCTTGCAAAGAATGAGGATTTCTCGTTTAAACTTGTCTGATCCTCTTGACTCGACAAGACTTTGGAGTTCATTTGATGATCCGAAGTATTCTCTCCAATCAGATTCTGTACGCGTACGTACTCTTCTCTTACGCGTCTTAGTGATGGGTAAGGTCTTAGGTTTCCAGAAATT
>Ga0310343_10002099_pt1 | contig 10438 bp, 7 predicted proteins | sample HC15DNA2025_MG_FD_203519 | JGI IMG/M metagenome (GOLD analysis project Ga0310343, IMG submission 203519) | Marine microbial communities from station ALOHA, North Pacific Subtropical Gyre - HC15-DNA-20-25_MG | ecosystem: Environmental > Aquatic > Marine > Oceanic | place: Pacific Ocean: North...
AACAGATATGGAAGACAGTTAACAAGATCAATGATTTTTAAGATAATAAAGGATTCTGCAATGGAGGCTAATATTAGAAAAAAAATCAGCCCTCATACATTAAGACATTCATATGCAACACATCTACTAAAAAATGGTGCAGATCTAAGAACAATTCAACTAATTCTGGGTCATGAAAGTATTATAACTACTGAAATTTACACTCACTTAGATACTTTTCATTTGGAAGAAGTTTTAAAAAAATATCATCCAAGAGGTACTTATTAGTTAAAATTAAGCGCACATTCAATTAAAGCAAGATGAGAATATGCCTGAGGAAAGTTACCAAGAAGTCTTTTTGAATTAAAGTCAATATCTTCACTAAATAGCCCCAAATGATTACTATAGCCTAAAACTTGATCAAAAAGCTCTCTAGATTTTTCAGTCTCACCAATTTTATAAAGGCTATTTATATACCAAAATGTGCAAACTGTAAAAGATGAAGTTGGCTTCCCAAAGTCATCATTATTCTTATATCTATAAAGTAGTCCATTACTCATTAATTCTTTTTCGATTGCCTTAACTGTACTAATATATCTTTTATCACTAGCATTTATAAAGTCATAAGATTCCATTAGTAAAACAGAGGCGTCTAGTTCATCAGAACCATATGACTGAGAAAATGCCTTAATTTTATTATTCCAACCTTTATTTAGTATCTCTTTACGAATTTCATTTCTTAATTTTAACCATTTATTAGTCTTATCTTTTTTACCAATCAATTTAGATATCTTAACAGCTCTATCAATTGCAACCCAACTTAATAATTTTGAAAAAGTAAAGTGCTTATCTTCTTTTCTAAATTCCCAAATACCTTTATCGGGCTCACTCCAATTATTATTAACTATCCAAACAATTGACTTTACAATAGACCAAATTTCCTCAGTGTTATCATTTTTATTATAAAATTTATCAATTTGAAAGTAAATAGCATCCATTAAAATTCCATAAATATCATTTTGTTTCTGATTGTATGCAGCATTACCAATCCTTACAGGTTTTGAGTTTTTATATCCTGACAAATGCCTTAAAAATTTTTCAGAAAGTTTTTTTTCCCCATTTATTCCGTACATAATTTGAAGTTTTTCATTTTTATCTGGAATTATGTCTATTATAAATTGAATAAAGTTTTTAACAATTTTTTTATGCCCTAATTTTGTAATAACTTTTATTACCATAGATGCATCTCTAATCCAACAAAACCTATAATCCCAATTTCTTACCTCACCTATTGTCTCAGGTATAGAAGTTGTTACAGCTGCTAGTATTGCACCAGATCTTTGATATGTCAACAATTTAAGGGTTATAGAACTTCTTAAAATCTCCTCATTATATTTTTTAAATGAAGGTGTTTTTTTACACCAGTTAACCCAATATTTTTTTGTTTTCCTGTATTCTTTATTAATATCTTTAATTGATAGTGGAGTTAATTTTTCATGATAAGATAATTTAAAAAAAAGATCTGAATCAAAAGTGAAAAATCTTTTTGTTTTTATAAAACTTAAATCAATATTAGAGTATAAATAAATAGTGTCATAATGTTTTTTATCAATCACACTCACTATGAAGTTTTTCTTTAAGTATGAATTTGTCTGACCTCTTGCATAATCTAGCTTTGGATCATATACAATTCTAATTTTTGGTTGTCCATTAATTTTTTTTACTATCCTTGATATTTCCGGTGGGCAATGATAATTTCCATTTTCAATTTCATACCTCGGCATATAATCAATTATATCAAATTTATCATACCCATTTGAAAAAGATGTTCTTACTATACTTGTATTATCTATGTACTCCTGATTGATATTATATTGTCCAAATGTTTCTATTTTAAACGTACCTCCAATTTTATCATCAAGAATTTTTCCAAAAACAGAGGGAGAATCAAATCTTGGTAAACAACACCAATCTATTGAAGAATCCTTATTAATTAAGGCTGCAGATTCACAATTCCCTATTATTGCGTAATTTAAATTACTTCCATAACCATAAGAATTTCTATTTTCCATATTTTAGCTCAGATTATTAATTATGAGTAAAACCATAATAGTTTCAAACAGGCTTCCAGTTAAGATATCTAATTTAGATAATTCTTTTAAATTTTCATCAACAAGTGGTGGTCTAGCAACTGGAATGAGCTCTATTCACAAATCAAAAAAATTTTTATGGATAGGTTGGCCAGGAATTGAAAAAAAATCTCTTGATAAGGATCAATTAAATAAAGCAAAAAAATTACTTTTTGAAAAAAATTATATCCCTGTATTTCTTAATAAAAAAGAAATAAATGATTTTTATTATGGTCTAAGCAATAAAGCTTTGTGGCCTCTTTTTCATTATTTCATTGAATATTCAGTATTTAATAGAAATCATTGGGAATCGTATGTAAATGTGAATCAAAAATTTGCTAATAAAGTTATTCAGAATTCCGAAAAAGATGACATAGTGTGGATCCATGACTATCAATTACTTTTGTGCCCGAAGATGATAAGAGACAAAAGACCAGATTTAAAAATTGCTTTTTTTCTTCATATACCTTTTCCTTCTTTTGAGATTTTTCGAATTTTTCCATGGAGAGAAAAACTATTAGATGGTATCATTGGTTCAGATTTAGTTGGATTTCACACTTACGATTATGTGAGACATTTTTTAAGCTCTGTTAAAAGGATATTAAAATATGATGTTATTTTTAATAGAATTTCTATTGGTCAACGTGAAATCCTCGTTGATACCTTCCCAATGGGAATTGATTACGAAAAATTCAACGATGCAGCAAAGAATAGACTAAAACAAATAAAATCCCAAAAGTCACAATTAAGGACTCAACTCGAGTTACATAAAAAAAGTGCTAAAGATGGAAAGATAATCCTTTCAATTGATAGACTTGATTATACTAAAGGAGTAATTAACAGGATTAAATCTTTTGAAATATTTTTAACTAAATATCCTGAATATAGGGGAAAAGTTAGACTTCTAATGCTAACTGTTCCCTCAAGATCTGATGTTGAAGATTATAAAAAATTAAAAAAACAAACTGATGAAATAGTTGGTAGAGTTAATGGGAAATTCGCGTCTGTAAATTGGACACCAATTTGGTACTATTATCGATTTATGAGTTTTGATGATCTTATAGATCTTTATACAATTTCTGATGTAGCAATGATAACCCCCGTCAGAGATGGAATGAATCTAGTTGCAAAGGAGTTTGTTGCAACTAGAGTGAAAGGTGACGGAGTTTTGATACTTAGCGAGATGGCAGGTGCTTCTAAAGAGTTATATGAATCTCTCACTGTAAATCCATTTGATCTTAATGATATGTCAGATAAAATTTACAAAGCTGTAAAGATGCCATTAGATGAGCAGATAAAGAGAAACAGAAGTATGCAAAAGAGACTAAAGAGATATACAGTTAGTTATTGGGCAAATGATTTTATAAATAATTTATTACTAAAGTCTAAAAGTAGTTTTAGTGAAGATGCGGGCTTACTTAATAAAATTGAAAAAAATAAAATAATAAAAAGACTTAAGGAAAAAGGCGATAAACTTGTTATTTTAGATTATGATGGTACAATTTCAGAATTTAAAGATAATCCTGAATTAGCTGTACCAAGTGAAAATCTCAAACAGATATTAAAAAAATTATCCAATTTAGATAATATTGACTTATGCATAGTAAGTGGAAGAGACAAAAAATTCTTAGAGAAAAATCTAAATAACTTAAATATTGATTTAGTTGCTGAGCATGGTCATTTTTTAATGACAAGAAATAAGAAATGGAGAAAGATTGGAAATTTTGATAGAGTCTTTTTAAATGAAATTTATTCTATACTTCAGTCTTTTTCAGATAAAACACCAGGTACATTTACAGAAAAAAAAGAAAGTGGATTAGTCTGGCATTTCAGAAAATCAGACCCTGAACTTGCATCTGAGAGGGTCGTTGAGATAAAGACAGTATTAGATAGTTTATTAACTGACCAATATCATATTTTAAACCTTGATAAAGCACTTGAGATAACAAGCAGGAAATATGACAAAGGAACAGCAGTAAATGAATTAATGAGTAGAAAAGATTACGATTTTATTCTTTGCTTAGGTGATGATGTTACAGATGAAAATATGTTCAAAGTCTTACCAAAAAATTCAAAGTCAATAAAAGTTGGAGTAAAACAATCAGCTGCGAAATTGTTTATTAAGGATGTTAATGGAGTTCTTGAGTTTTTAGATGAAATAGTACAAAAATTATCTAAGAATTAGTCCTTCATTAATCTAAAACCTTCACCGTGAACATTTATTATTTTTAATGAAGCATCTTTTTCAAGATACTTTCTAAGTTTTGCAATATAGACGTCCATGCTTCTTGAAGTAAAATAATTAGCATCTCTCCAAATTTTATTTAATGCAATATCTCTAGGAAGTAAATCGTCAAAATTTAGAACCAACATTTTAAGTAGTTGGTTTTCTTTTGGTGAAAGTTTAAATGATTTTCCATCTTTATGACTTAAAATCCTGAGCTTTGAATTAAATGAAAATTCTCCAAAATCAAACTCAAATACATCTTCTTGATCAGTATTGACTAGTGGTTTTCTATTTAAAATTGATTTTATCTTTGCTAATAAAATTTCAGAATCAAATGGTTTTGTTAGATAATCATCTGCACCAATCTTATATCCCTTTAATACATCATCTTTTAAATTTTTTGCAGTGAGAAAGATCAAAGGAATTGTTTCATTAATTTCCCTAATTTCTTTCGCTAAAGTAAGACCATCTTTAAATGGCATCATAATATCCAAAATACATAGGTTAAATTCAGATTTATTGAATTTTTCAAAACCTTCTATACCATTAACAGCAAGAATAACCTCATAATTATTAATGGTTAAATAATCTTTGAGTATTCTACCAAAATTAGGATCATCTTCAACTAAAAGAATTTTTTTATTTGTTTTCATTTGTTAATGTTTTAATGTTTATGTAAAATTTAGTTCCAGATCCTTTCTTACTTTCAAGTGAGATTTTACCTTTATGAAAATCCACAATTTTCTTTACATATGAAAGGCCAAGACCATGTCCTTTAATATCATGTATATCTCCATTTTGTTCTCTGTAAAATTTTTCAAATACCATTTTTTGTGTATTCTTATCCATTCCTATTCCATTATCTTGAACACATATTTCAAGATTATCATCAATGTTTTTGGTGGATACATTAATAAATGGGCTGGCTTTAGAATATTTTACGGCATTATCTAAAATATTGATAATGATATTTTCAAGATGATTACTATTTCCATTAATAAATGGATTTTTTGCATTAAGATTCAAGTTTATTGATCCTTTATTACTATCGACTATAAGCTTAACATGCTCTACAGCATCTTCAATAACTTCATGAATATTTGTATCTTCCATATCAAATGGATTAGAGCTTTTTTCTAATTGGGAAATCCTTAAAATATTTTCTACTTGGGATAGCATTCTTGAATTTTCCTCTCTTATCATGCCTAAATATGAGTTAAATTTATCATTTAAATTATTTTTTGAGCTGGATATTGCATCTAATGCAAGATTAATTGTGGCAATTGGAGTCTTAAATTCATGAGAGATATTATTTATAAAATCACTTTTTATTTCAGATAGTTTTTTTTGTTGAATAATCTGATAAAGAGCACTCGTAGAAATAACAATTATTATCAAAGTCAACATAAATGATAAAGTTGCAACACCAATAATTCCGGATAAAACATATTCTTGTTTCTCAGGAAATGAAATAACAAGATCATATTTGATCGGACTGGACCTATCATATAAGAATGGTATCGAATATTTTGGACCAGATTGAATCTCTATATAGTTATTTGATTTGACTTTTGTTGAAAGACCATTACTGTATATACCAAACTCATATGGTGTAGTGATATTTCTGTCATTGAATCCCCTATCTAGTAGTATCTGAATCTCTCGAGAAGTAGTTCTTTTATGGATAGGCAAAGAGGATGCATACTCTTGAAAAGCTGACTTATATTTTTCAAACTTAAATATATCAATATCTTCAACACTTTTCAATTTAGATATTGATGCATTAAGTCTATTTTCTCTTCTATCAAATATGTTTTTATTTACAATGGTTGTTTTAACTGCTTTGTAGTCTTTCAAATTATCATTACCATATCTATTTGTTAAGTTATTTGGGAGGTTTATGTTATAGTCTTCCTCAAGTATTCCGTAAGCGAAAAAAGTAGAGAGATTAGAAGACTGATCTTCATCTAAAAATAAAAATACATCAGTAAAATTTTGTTCATCTGGAGTGCCAACAGAATCAATTAACATTTGATACGTATTAACATAATCATTTAATTCTCTACTTTGAATTTCATCAACAGCTTCTCTAAGAGTCCTATTAACAGCCAACGAAAACTCCTCTTCTTTATTTTTCCATGAGGAATAAATCCAATATCCTTGCATTAATATTATTCCAATTAATGAAAATGACATTAGTAGAATTAAAGAAGTATAAAGTTTTCTATTCATATCTATAAAATTCTCAAAATTAAAATATAAATTTCTTAATAAAATGTTAAGAAACTAGTTTAAACTAATTATAGAGTTATTAATTTCTATTACCTTTTTCTCTAAATCATTTAAATCAATATTATCTATTATATAGTCACATTTATCAATAATTGAATGTTCAGGAGTTTGATTCCTTATTCGATTTAAAACATCTTCTTTGGATACATTATCTCTCAGCATTACCCTATCAATTCTAATTTCTTTTGGAGCTCTAACGTACACGATCTTATCAAAAAGATTTTCTGTTTTAGTCTCAAAAATAATTGCTGCTTCCTTCACAATATATTTTTGGTCTTTATTATTATGACAGAAAGAGTTAAAATCTTTTGCTACCTGAGGATGTATTATTGAATTTAGAGACTTAAGCTTTTCTTTATCATTAAAAACAATTTTCGAAACTAATTCAGAGTTTAAATCGTGCTCATTATAGATATCCTCTCCAAATAATTGTTTTATAGAGCTAATGATTTTTTTATTTGAACTAATTAATTTCTTTGCAGATTCATCGGCATTATATGTATTTACGCCAATTTTTTTAAAGATTTCCAAAACAGTAGATTTACCAGATCCAATCCCTCCAGTTAATCCGACAATTTTCATTATGAATTTAATTTATCAATAATTTCTTGACTCACACCAACACTTGAGAACCCTCCATCATTATAAATATTTTGAAGAGTAACTCTTTTTGTGTAATCAGAGAAAAGCGATACAGTTAGATTAGCACAATCTTCAGCAGTGGCATTACCAAGTGGTGAGGTTAAATTAGCATATTTAAGAAAATCATCCAATCCTTTTACTCCTTTTCCAGCAGTTGTTAAAGTTGGTGATTGAGAAATTGTGTTTACTCTAACATTTTTTTCTTTCCCAAAGAAATAGCCAAAACTTCTTGCTATAGATTCTAAATATGCTTTATTATCTGCCATATCATTATAATTTGGAAAAGTCCTTTGTGCTGCTATATATGTTAAAGCAACAATACTACCCCACTCGTTCATTGCATCCATTTTAAGTAGAGATTGCATTAACTTATGAAAAGAAACTGCAGAAACATCCCAACCTTTGGCTAACCAATCATAATTTAAGTCTGTGTAGTGTTTACCTTTTCTAACATTAACAGACATTCCTATAGAATGAAGGACGAAGTCTAATTTTCCGTTAAACTTTTTTGTAGCATGAGAAATTAGCTTCTCTAAATCTTCTAAATTGGAAGCATCAGCAGGAATTACTTCAGAATTTGTTTTTTCAGCTAATTCATTTATTGTCCCCATTCTTATAGAAACAGGGGCATTCGTAAGGATAAACTCACCTCCCTCTTCATATACCTTTTCAGCAGTTTTCCATGCAATAGAACTATCATCTAATGCACCAAAAATTATACCTTTTTTACCTTTTAAAATAGAATTTGACATTATTTCTTCTTTTTATCAAGTGTTATAACAATCATAAATAATCTTAACATAATCATAGCTATGATTAAACGCTCATTTAATTTATAAAGATACACTTAATTCAGCAACTCGTTAGCAAGTTCGTTGGCTGATTTATTTGATTTATCTCCAGACAGCATCTCTGCAATTTCTTTTACTCTTTCCTTATCTTTAAGTAGTTTGATATCAGTTATAATTTTATTTTCAACTTCTCTTTTGAATACCTTAAAGTGAAAATCACCTTTTGATGCAACTTGAGGTGTATGTGTTATAACAATAACTTGCATGTTTTTTGACATTTGACACATTAAATCTGCAACTTTTGAGGATACAGACCCTGATATACCAGTATCAATTTCATCAAAAATTATAGTAGATAATTTTACATAGCCTGACAAAATTGATTTAATTGAAAGCATTATTCTTGATATCTCCCCACCCGAGGCTATATTTCTTAGATCACTATAATTGTCACCTTTATTTGACTTAAGTAAAAATTTGCCTTCACTAAATCCATTTTTTTGAATTGATTCTGTTTTTGATAAATCAATTTTTATTTCTGAGTTATTCATTCCTAATTCAGAAAGATTTTGATTTAATAATTTTTCAAAATCATTCTTAACAGAGTATCTTTTTTCATGAATAAGATTAGCTTTAGAAATTAGATCCTTTAATAAAATATCTTTTGAAGATTCTAAATCTTTAATTTCTTGATCAATATCTTGATGTCCATCAACAACTAATAGCAGATTCTCTTTTATTTTAATTAATTCATCTATTGATGATACCCTGTGTTTATTTTGTAATGTATAAATTTTATCTAGGTTTGATCTCAACTGGTTTATGTCTTCATCAGGGTTAGAAAGATCATTAAGTATTGATTGAGAATCTTCAATTATATCATTTAAGCTTTGAATTATTGAAGTAAGGCTTTCTGCCAAAGAGTTAACTCTATTAGAAGATCCTGAGACTTTATTTAGTTTTCTTAAGATATTTGAGAACTTTTCTGAGACTCCTTCATACTCTGAATTAAATTCTTCATTAATTAGAGATAAGGCTTCTTTAATATCATCAACGTTATCTGCCTCTTTAACTTTATTCTCTAAATCCTCTTGGTTAATATCATCTAGATTAATACTATTAAATTCATTTAATAAATAATTATTATAATCAAGGTCAGATTCAAGAGTATCTCTTTGTATCTCTTTTTCTTGAATTTTTTTCTCAAGTTCCATCAGATACTTGAAATCCTTTGAGTAGGTATTGAAATTAACGGTATTATTTGATAAAGAGTCAAGTATTAAAAAAATAAAGTTTGCATCTAGTATATTGAGATTATTAAATTGGGAATGGATATCAAGTAAAGAATTTGTTAAACTTGATAATTGGTCTAACCTAACAGGTGTATCATTTATAAAAGCTCTTGATTTTCCAGTTTGATTAACCTCTCTTCTAATTATTGTCTGATTATCAAAATCTAAATCATTATCTGAAAAAAACATCTCAAGATTTTGGCCAGTAAGGTCAAAGACTGCCTCAACAAAACACTTTTTATTTTTATTTATAATTTTTGTGTTATCAACTCTAGAACCTAGAACAAGTGATAACCCTCCGAGTAAAATTGACTTTCCAGCACCAGTCTCTCCTGTTATAGAAGTCATACCTTTTTCAAATGATATTTCAACATTATCTATTAGAGCGTAATTATTTATTCTTATTTTTTTTAACATTCTTGTAAATAATTTCCATTATATCTTTTGAAACATCTTTTTTGTGCTTCCTTTCAAATTGGGTAATTTCCAGATCTGAATTTATAAAATCAATTTGATTTAAGTCACTTGAGACTGGGTTAAAATCTCCAATTTTATTAACTATTATAGCATCGAGATTTTTTAATTCCAATTTTGCCTTTGCATTTTCAATGTGATTATCAGTCTCTAGTGCAAATCCAACTAAATATTGTTCCTTTTTAAATTTACCTAATTCCTTAATAATATCTTTTGTAGGTTTAAGTTTAATAGAATCTAGGCCTTTATCTTTTTTAATTTTTGAATTTTTAAATTCAGCTGGTTTAAAATCAGAAACAGCTGCCGAACAAATTACAACATCAGATGATTTGAAATGAGTCATAATTTCTTTATACATCTGATCAGAATCTTGAACCCTAAATATATCTATGTTTAACAAGTCCATTGATAAGTTAGTTGGTCCCATTATCAATTTTACATTAGCTCCAAGTGAAATAGCTGCTTTAGCTAAGTGATATCCCATTTTTCCGGATGAACTGTTACCAATAAATCTAACTGGATCAATTTTTTCATGAGTAGGTCCAGCAGTTATTAAAAAATTAAAATTATTTAATGGAAGTGATTCTTTAAGCTTAATTTCAATATGTTCAA
>Ga0310343_10002100_pt1 | contig 10435 bp, 10 predicted proteins | sample HC15DNA2025_MG_FD_203519 | JGI IMG/M metagenome (GOLD analysis project Ga0310343, IMG submission 203519) | Marine microbial communities from station ALOHA, North Pacific Subtropical Gyre - HC15-DNA-20-25_MG | ecosystem: Environmental > Aquatic > Marine > Oceanic | place: Pacific Ocean: North...
TATTAGCAGCAATAAAAGCAGATTTCCTTGCTCCCGTGGTTTACCCGGATACCGTAGTCGTGCACACGACGATTTCCAAAATGGGCAGGTCTTCTTTCGAAATGGCTTACAAAATCATGAGTTCTGCTAATGGCGGGGAGTTGGTAGCTACAGGATCGGCAACCGGCGTGATGTGCGACTATTCCACGGGAAGTTCGACTCCTATTTCGGAAAATCTCAGAGCGAGAATTACTGATTTAGAGCGGACTCAACTTGGTTAAAGTAGCCATAATCTCCCCTACCCCGTTGATATAGGGGAAATTCCTGGGTTCCAATGCGACACAAAATACCGTTATGCTGGTATGCAATATGATCCCTGGGGGAGAAAAGCCTCCCAATGAACCAAATCAATGTAGCCTGTCTAAAAAGGATGGATGCAGTAGGAAATCCAATGCAGGACAGTTCCATGTACGAAATGCCGAAGACCGAGATGACGCCATCGAACATCGCAGTTTGGGCGCAGTTTGGAATTTTCAGCTACCTAGCGACAGAAGGAATCCTCGACCTGGATGAGTTTTCAATTAACTCCGATATCGACATAGCTTGGTTCCTAACATCAACGATTGTCGCGCTGTCTCTGCTATTCAAGGTACCCTACCACAGGGTGATAGGCTCCTTTCTGATTCCGGTCGGAATGGGATTGGCGGAGGGGGATGCCTTCTACCTATTCGGGATTCTATTCTTCGCCCCATTAGCATATTTGCCCTCCATGGCATTCGACGAGCTAGATCTTGATCCTCCGTTTGGAGTCTGGAGCAAGAGGGGCTGGGGTTTTGTCTTCTTTGGGCTATTCCTCTTCTTTAACGTGTTAGAGAGCTCGCTATTGGCTGTTGCAATGGATGGGGAATTGGAGGAGAGTGCCGATCTTACCGAGGAATACGGAATGGAGCTGCAGGCAGATTGCGAGGCATCAGAGGACTGCGCGTTCGTCGAGACCGATGAACCGAACCAGGTCGAGACTTTGTGGACGGCGAGCTCGATGGAGAGGAACATTGCCTACATCGGCATTGCCATGTTGGGCATCTCGATATTGGCCATAGTCTCATACTCTGTAGGCATCCTGAACATGGAGATGGCGACCCCCATGAACGCGGGCATACTCTTCGTCGGCTCCTTCTGGGCCGACAATTACCTATGGACATCGGTCCAAGAGGTCGGCTGGTCTGGCGATTTCATATTCCTTATTCCGATGTCAGGGATAGCCATGATGGCAATCCATGGCCTTTTCTCCAAGGAAATGGAGACCACAGAATAGCCTTGCCTTACGACTGAGAGTAAGTCCGAGTCACATTGTGTCATTGATTCTCATTGCGGTCAGAGTGAGTTCCCCCCCTCCTCCCACCAAGCAGGGCCGTCTGATTCATGCCTCTCACCGTCTTGGTGCTTCCAGCAGTATTCGGAATCCCTGAAGCTCAGCGAATTACAGTGATCCATGGCACATTTAACCAACTGTCTCCTCTGTCTTTCAGAGGAGTCATGTATCCGGTGACCCTTTGCCGGATTCGAATCCTTGTCTTCCGAAGATTCGTCATTGAGCGCTGCGAAAAACTCTCCGTTGTTGAATAACTTATCAACAATCCACCCCAATAATACTACGACCATTATGAGAATGTCAATCATTACGAATTACCACTTTTCGAGGCGTTCATCAAGTTTGGGACGGCATTAGTCATAGGGCTTGAACCATCGCCCCTCTGAGTCCTAGTGGGTCTGAACCGAAACTTGGGGCGGGTGGACTGATAGTGCCGTAGCACTGCTTATTTCCTATAACGGGCAGTGATGGGATGTGGGTGAGAGGAAATGTGCTTTCGAGGGTTGTAATGCTTTGGAGTTTAGAACGACCGGATATTGTCTGCGCCACAAAGATGGAAATCCAGATGAACAGGCGATCCCCATACCGAAAGATGGCCCTGGTAGGCCCATCCCGATCAAGGGAGTCTTTGGAATAATTTTGATGATGTTTGGAATTCCCATCTCGATCACTGGAGCAGTCTGGCTCATGGACGACGCATACGTAGTATCTCAGATGGCTGGGATAATTTTGCTAATGTTTGGGGTGCCTGCATCCGTGGTCGGTTATGCATTGACTCAGGAGTTATGGATCGGAGCGTATGAGGCCTAGTTCTCACGGGCATTTACCGAGGTGCCAGTGAGTTCGCTGGATTATGCAATCGTTGAAGTATGGGTCTCCACGCGTATCCCTAATGGCGCAGATTGAGACGGCACTCAGTTACGACGACGTTCTACTCCTGCCAGCAGAGTCAGCAGTACTTCCAGCCGAGGTAGATTTGTCCACTAGTCTGACCACCGAGATAACCCTCAACGCGCCGATTGTCTCGGCTGCAATGGACACGGTCACAGAAGCAGAGATGGCGATAGCAATGGCCCAGAGCGGAGGTATCGGCGTGATACACAGGAACATGCCGATAGAGGAACAGGCTGTCGAGGTTGACAAGGTCAAGAGGTTCGAGTCCGGGCTGGTCCTGGAGCCTGTAACTGTCGATCCAGAAATGACCGTGGGTGAGCTGCGCTCTCTGAAGGACCAGTACGGTTTCTCCGGTTTCCCGGTGATTGCTGGGGACGGGAGCATTGTGGGGATGGTGACCAACAGGGACATCAGATTCGTCGAGGATCCCGGTACAGAGGTTTCGAAGGTGATGACGACCGATCTGGTCACGGTCCCCGAGCACGTTGACATGGAGGATGCCAAGAAGCTCCTGCACCAGCACAGGATAGAGAAGCTGGTCGTGGTGAACGATGAAGGGAGATTCTCCGGCCTAATCACAGTCAGAGACATCAACAGATCCCGAGATAACCCGTTGTCCTGCAAGGATGAGAGGGGCAGGCTTCGCGTGGTTGCGGCCACTGGTACAGGCGACAAGGGCATACTAAGGGCACTGGCAATGTTCGAGGCAGGCGCTGACGCAGTCGCCGTCGACACCGCCCACGGGCACTCTCACGGAGTTCTTGACACGGTTCGCACCATCAGGGAACAGGCCGGTCCCGATGCCCAGATCATAGCCGGAAACGTCGGGACCCCAGAAGCAGCAGGTGCTCTGGTCGACAGCGGCGCTAACGCGATCAAGGTGGGAATCGGGCCGGGTTCGATTTGCACGACCAGAATAGTGACGGGAGTCGGGGTCCCCCAGTTCACCGCTGTGATGAGTGCCGTGGAGGCTTGTGCGAAAAGGGGCGTGCCTGTTATCGCGGATGGGGGAATAAAGTACAGCGGGGACATAGCAAAGGCGATCGCATCGGGAGCAGACTGCGTGATGGTCGGGTCGCTCCTAGCGGGGACGGACGAGTCCCCCGGGGAGACCATACTGTACCAAGGCAGGACCTACAAGCAGTACAGGGGGATGGGTTCGCTGGGTGCCATGAGCAAGGGCTCCTCGGACAGGTACTTCCAGTCCTCGCAGGGGGACACCAAGAAGTACGTACCAGAGGGTATCGAGGGAAGAGTCCCATCCAGGGGACCGGTCGACCAGGTCCTCTACCAACTGATGGGTGGCCTTAGGAGCTCGATGGGATACACAGGAAATTCAACGATCAAGGGGATGAAGAGCGAGTGCAAGTTCGTTCGAATCACCAATGCAGGCCTCTCCGAGAGCCACGTCCACGATGTAGAAATCACTCGAGAGGCCCCAAACTACAGGAGGTAGAAGATGGAGGAGTTGGTTCTCGGTGGAGGCTGCTTCTGGTGCATAGAGGGCGGTCTGCTGGGCCTCAGGGGGGTCAAAGAGGTCGTCCCTGGGTACAGCGGCGGGCATGTCGACAACCCGACTTACGAGCAGGTATGCGGGAAGAAGACCGGTCACGCAGAGGTCGTGAGAGTCACCTTCGACCCCGAAGTTATCCCCCGGATGACGCTTCTAAGGGTCTTCCACACGCTCTTCGATCCCACCCAACTGAATCGTCAGGGGAATGACATAGGCCCGCACTACCGCAGCATCGTTCTCTACGCTGACGAGGGCCAGAAGGAGGATGCCGAGGCGGCCATAGAGGAGGTCTCGCATTACTACGAATCCCCTGTGGTCACGGAGGTCGTCCCCCTGGAGAAGTTCTGGATAGCCGAGAACTACCACCACGACTACTTCGCCCGGAACGGGTCCGCTAATCCCTACTGCGTGGCAGTCGTGGCACCGAAAATCGCTAAGGCTAGAGCCCGTCACGGAGATTTGTATGAGTGAGGCCGAGCTCAAGCCGGAGCCCTGGGCGTTCCACCTCCTGGGGCTGATTACACCGCTTCTGGCGATCTCGGGGAACATCCTGGGCGTCCTGGAGGACCAGGTCTTCGTGGCGATGGGAGTCGTCTTCGTCTGGGGGGTCGGGCCCGTCCTCGACATCGTGATGGGCGAGTCGAAGGTGGCTCGTCCCCCGAGGGAGTCAGGGACCCCCTTCGAGGCCCTGCTATGGGCCCATGGGATCCTGCAGCTGGTTGTCGTGGGGACCTTCTTCTGGTTCGCCGCCAATGAGGGCCTGACCTGGTGGCTTGTCGTCGGGGGGCTCTCTTCGGGACTGAGCGCAGCATCCTCGGCGATAGTGACCGCTCACGAGCTCGGGCACAAGAAGAGGGGGAGCCCTGGATGGAGGCTCGCCCGAGTCCTTCTCTTCTCGGTTAACTACACTCACTTTACCTATGAGCACAACCATGTCCACCACAAGTGGGTGAGCACCGACAAGGACTCCGCATCCGCGAGGGCCGACCAGGGGCTGTGGTCGTTCTGGCTGAGCACCATCCCGGGTCAGTTCGCATCATCGGCGAGGGTCCACAGCAAGAGGGGTAAGACGGGCCTCAGCAACCCCACGTACCGCGGCCTGATGCTCCAGGTCGCCACCCTGCTTTCGATCGCCATGGTACCAGGTTGGATGGGGTGGTTCGACGGCATCCCTGTGGCAGCGGGGTGGCTGGTCCTGTCCGCGATAAGCATCCTGACCCTGGAGTATGTGAACTACATCCGGCACTGGGGCCTCAGGAGGTCGGAGGACGAGAGGTTCGCGAAGGAGCACTCCTGGAACACCGAGGCGCGCTGGTCGAGGTGGAGCCTGCTGGAGCTGACTCGTCACTCCGACCACCACCTTCGTGCCAGCGTTCCGTTCTGGAAGCTGCGCCCGTACGAGGGGACGCCCGAGCTGAGATGGGGATACTACGCCTCCTGGTGGCCATGCCTGGTGCCTCCACTCTGGAAGAGGGCGATGCGCAGCAGGCTGCCCGAAAACCAGTAGTTGACCGGGCCGTTGCACAGCAATTCTCAATAATGCCCCGATTGGGAACTCGGTCGTGGTGCCAGAATCCCCGGAGCCGGCCTCACCGAGCACGACTTCCGCGCTGATTCACACCGGCCTCCTGTCTGTGGGGCTGAGCAACCTGTTCTGGAAGGGCAGCGAGATCAGCGCCAACCCGGATGACAGGGTCCTGATACTGGCGATGGGGCTGTTCTGCCTGGCGATACCCTTCCAAGGCCTGTACATACTGCTTTCCAGGATGATCAGGGAGTACGACTCGTCAGCGAAGCTGATAGTGCCGGACTCGATACTCAGGCTGGCATCCGTTTGCGAGATGGTTAGCTACGCCTGCGGGATAACCGGTTTCTGCCTGATGCTGATGAGGACCTCGACCATCCTGGGGGTCGTGCTGCTGTCGTCCGCCGTCCTCGTTATCGTGATGGCTAGGGCTGCAATGATGAAGGCCTACGAAGCCAACCAGACGGCGTACTAGAAGGGTATTCAAACCGGGCTCCGGTGGCGGGCTGTGCTTGATGAGCTGACACGCTACGGAGAAAGGGACAAGGGGCCCGACACAGCGATACTGACGCTGCTTTTCCTGATATTCTGTCTGTTTTTCATCTCCAACTCCGGCGCTCTGGAGCCATCCCAGTCGCAGGTTCAGGTCGCCACCTCGGAGGTGGTTCCCGATACGGCACTAGGAGCGTTCAGATTCGCTTGCGTAATCCTAGTGATCGTCACCCTCGGCTGGGTGGCACTGAATCCCAAGGGCACCTCGGACTTCCCCCTGTACTTCAAGGAGAGAGAGATAAGACCCAGGAAGGTGGTCGGACCCACGCGATTGGCTGCGTTCACGATGTGGCACTTCGCGCTGATCGGAGTCAGCTACGGGGTCTCCGGCACAGCCACTTGGATACACGCATCAGGGGGTGAGGTGCCGGAATGGATCCTGGTATCATCCCCGATCCTGTTCTCCACCTCGTACTCCTGCGCCATACTCGTCACTTGCGTCATCTCGTTTCACATCATCCCGAAGAGCCTGAAGAGTGGGCGTGGTGTCGACCGCCTCTTCACGTGGTATGAGATCGTGATGCACAACGTGAACGTGGCTCTCCTCGGGCTATCCCTGCTGGTCAACGAGATGGATGTGGAGTGGAGGTTCATAGCGTTCCCAGCGGTCTTCGGAATAGCCTATGTCGCCTGGGCGGCCGTCTATGCCAACTTCATCGCAGGGGTCTACATCTACGACTTCATGGATTACAGGATGAAAGGTGCTCCGCTGATATACCTGGGCCTGCTTTCCCTGCAGATTTGCTTCTTCCTAGTCGTGCTCGCGTTGGATCGGGTCGCTGAGTGGAGCGCGCCTGTGGGGGCCTTGCTGGTGCTGTTACTGACCTGGCGGATATCAACCGTCAGAAACCCCGATCAGGGGTAGAGTCGCTTCTGGGACCACGAATCGCTTCCCCTCTCCAGAACTATCCTCTCGTGGAGCCTGCTTGGCCTTCCCGACCAGTACTCCACCCGGTTGACCGTGATTCTGAATCCCCCCCAGTGAGGAGGCAGGGGGACCTCGGATCCCTCGAACTTCGACTCGAACTCCTCGAACCTGCTTCTCAGGTCGTCCTTCGAGTCCATCTCCCTGCTCTGTGCGGAGGCCCAAGCGCCGATCCTGCTCTTCCTGGACCTGCTGTGGTGGTACTCCTCGACCTGCGATCTCTCCATCTGGTACGCGGTGCCCTCCATCCTGACCTGACGCTCCATCTCGGGCCACCACATCGTGACAGCGACGGAATCGCAACCCGCGATTTCTAGGGACTTGTCGCTCTCGAGATTCGTGAAGAACCCGATCTCGTCCCCCTCCACCATCTTCAGCAGTACCATTCTGCTTCTGGGGGATCCCGAGGGGCTGACTGTCGAGATGCTCATCGCGTTCGGCTCCACGAGGCCCCTCTCCTTGGCCTCCGATATCCAGGAGTCGAGTAGGGATAGTGGCTGCCCGGGGTCATCGATCTTGATTTCGCCCCCGTCCCTGTAGTCGACGCCCTTCCTGTAGTCTCCCATGGCCCCCAAAAGGGGGAGTTGCATATGTATTGGTGTCTATGTCGGTTCCCGGAGTGAATTGTCTAAATGTCGGATTCCGAGCGGAGAGTATGGGATGGGCGTTCGATGCCGGCAAGATCGCCCTGACCGCTCTGATCATCTTCTCCATCGCCCAGGTCTCGGAGAGGAGCACGCTGATGGCCGCAGTCCTGGCATCGATTCCCATAGTGACCGTTCTCTCGATGATGATGATGCACCATGAGGGCCAGTCGGCCATGGAGATATCTGGGTTCGCGAAGGACATAGTCTGGCTCCTCATCCCTTCGCTCCTGATGTTCATCGTAATGCCTTGGCTCATAGAGTCCAGGAGCTGGGACTTCTATCCAGCGCTAGCGGCTGGGCTGGTATGCACGGTCTCCGGTTACTTCCTGATGATCCAGATGATGGATAGGTTCGGACTCTCAACATAGGTGAAGAGATGTCGGTTCTCAACGTCGCTCTGATCGGTTCGGATGAGTTCGCGAGGAGCCTCGGGAAGAAGGGCGACTCCCGGGACATCGATTCCTACGTCCACAAGGAGAGCAAGGATGGGGGAGTCAGGGTCTTATCCCTGCTCAGGCCGCTGAAGCATCCGGAGAGCATCAGGCCGCTGCTAAGCGTACTCGATGTTGCCAAGGCTGGATTGCTGGAGATCGGGGCGTTGGATGCTCCGATGGGAGAGGCGATGGTGGCGCTTGGGTGCAGTGGGATCTCGACGGGCAGGGCGGTGATTGCCCCTAGAGAAGGTGAGTGGATCGACCCGGGACAGGTGAGGGTGATGCTGGATCAGGCAGGCCTCTCAGAGTGGGCGATAATTGAGGGAGATATCGACGAGCACGAGACCAGGGAGTGGCTGTTTGGAGTCCAGGATGAGCTGTCGAAGTCCGACCCAGATGCCTCATCCTCATCCCTGATTCTCCCCGTTGACCAGCACTTCAATGTCAAGGGAGTCGGCCTTGTGGCGATTGGTTACGTGCAATCAGGAAGCCTGTCCAAGCATGACGAGGTCGAGGTGTTGCCCGCCGCGGATGTGGGCGTGGTTAGGTCTCTGCAGGTGATGGATGACGATGTGGAGGTGGCGTATTCCGGAGACAGGGTGGGAGTGGCTCTCAGGAATCTTAGAGAGCAGTCCCTTCACAGGGGCTGCATGATCTGCGTTCCGGGAGATGGCGCACTCGTCGGCCATGAGGCATCGTCGTTCGACTTGGAGTTGGCTCCCTTCCAAAGGAAGGAGCTCTCAGTCGGGGACGTCGTTCATGCGGCCTCCGACCTCCAGTTCACGGTCGGGAGGGTCTCTGGCTTGGAAGGCAATTCAGTAGCGGTTGACTGGGACTCCCCACTCTGGATCAGAGGGGATGGGAGCTCGAGGGTCCTAATCGTGCAGTTGGACGCGGTGCCGATGAGGGTGATGGGCAGGGCGAGTGGCATCCAGAAGACCGGTTAGGCCGCTGTCGCCTGATTGAGTGAGGCCAACCCCTCCAGATACTCGGAGACCATCCTTCCGAGTTTCCTCTGATCCCCCTCCCCGTGTAGATCGACCCTCATCGCAGAGGCACCCGGGAGGCCCTTGGTGAACGAGACCGCATGCCTCTTCAGATTCTTATTCCGACTATCCCCATAGACGTCCTCGCACAGCTCCAGGTACCTGTTCCAGCACCATTGTCTGGCAATCGCATCGCCCCCTTGACCCCATGGGGGCGGGCCGGTGATCCACCCCAGGTCTCGCTTGATCTCGTAGAAGATGGTCGGGCGTCCGATCGCTCCCCTCCCGATCATCAGTCCGCTGGCTCCGGTAGCCTCCAGGCACTCGGATGCGGTGGAAGAGTCGATGACATCGCCATTTGCGATCACCGGAATCGACACGGACTCGGATATCTCTCGTATCTGATCCCAGTCAGCCTCACCCGAGTATCTCTGCCTCAGGGTCCTGCCATGGACGCAGACCCTTTCGACGCCTTCTGCCTCGAGCCTCTCGCAAATCTCCAGAGCGGTGTTTTCCCCGCTTCCCGTACCCAGCCTCATCTTCACCGTGATGGGGACCTCGGCCACTTCTATGCAGGCCCTGACCATGCTGACGACCCTGTCGGGGTCCCTGAGGAGAGCTGCCCCGGCATCGTTCTTGCATACCTTGGGAGCAGGGCACCCGAAGTTGATGTCTATAACATCCGCACGATCCTGTAGCATCTCCACGGTCTGTACCATCTCTTCGATGATCCCACCGAATATCTGCGGTATGAAGGGGGACTCCCGCGGGTCGCTCTCCACCTTGAGCCACGAGTACGTGTTCCTCCTGGTCAGCCCGGACGCTGCGGTGAACTCTGTCACTGTCACGTCCGCCCCGCACTCTCTGGCGAGGATCCTGTAAGCCAGATCGGTCACGCCCGCCATCGGCGCTAGGAAAAGCGGTGGGAATTGGTCTTCCATTGGGACCGCGAGGCAATGATTGGCTTTGAGACCGTCGAACTCAGAAGGTTGATTCCCAGTCGTCTACGTTCTCAGCGAGCTCGAACTCTAGGTCCGACTTCAGGGTCCCCTTGATCTTGAGCATCTCGCGTGCAAGTAGCCAGTAGACCAGAGCCAGCGATCTGCGGCCCTTGTTGTTGGCAGGAAGTGCAAGGTCCACGTTTCTCAGCCTGTTGTTGGCATCGCAGATTGCGACCACCGGGAGTCCGGACTTGACCGCCTCCGATAGGGCCTGTGAGTCTGCTGCTGGGTCGGTTACCATGATCACCTCTGGCTCCATGTACGTCCTAAGGCGTGGGTTGGTCAAGGTCCCGGGGATGAATCGTCCGACGATCTGCTTGGCTCCTATCGCCTGTGCGAACTTGCGTGCCGGCCTCTGTCCGTACTGCCTGGCGCTGACGACAAGGATCCTGCTAGGTTCGTAGTGTGAGAGGAACTTGGAGACCACTCTAATCCTCTCGTCCGTCTTGTTGACATCGATGATGTGCAGGCCGCTGCTGTCCTGGTGCATGGTGTCTAGGAACTGCTTCATGTCCGCAGACTTCTGGTTTGTACCGATGTGCACTGCGTGCCTCTCGTAAACATCTGGCGACACGAGTGGTGTTGCGGTTTCCGTCATTCGGTTTCC
>Ga0310343_10002102_pt1 | contig 10435 bp, 7 predicted proteins | sample HC15DNA2025_MG_FD_203519 | JGI IMG/M metagenome (GOLD analysis project Ga0310343, IMG submission 203519) | Marine microbial communities from station ALOHA, North Pacific Subtropical Gyre - HC15-DNA-20-25_MG | ecosystem: Environmental > Aquatic > Marine > Oceanic | place: Pacific Ocean: North...
CTCATAGAAGAAGGTCAGCCAGTTATATGGAGAGGGCCAATGCTTAATAGTATTATCCGACAATTTTTGTATCAAGTTGAATGGAATAATCTTGATTTTTTGGTTATTGACTTGCCTCCAGGAACAGGAGATGCACAAATATCTCTTTCTCAATCTGTTCCTATTTCTGGAGCTATTGTTGTAACTACTCCTCAACAAGTATCTTTGCAAGATGCAAGAAGGGGTTTAGCAATGTTTAAACAACTCGGAGTGCCTTTGCTGGGAATTGTAGAAAATATGTCAGTATTTATTCCGCCGGATATGCCAAGTAAAAAATATGAAATTTTTGGTAAAGGTGGTGGAGAAATATTAGCTAAAGAAAATCATTTACCATTATTAGCTCAAATTCCTATTGAAATCCCTCTCGTTGATGAAAGCAATAAAGGTGTGCCAATCTCAATAAGCCAGCCAAATAGAGAAAGTTCTATTGCATTTGATAATTTAGCTCAATTAATTAAGAATCAATTTGTTAAAAATAATTGATGTTTAGGAGAATTGCTTTACTAAAAAAGAGAGGGTTTTTGCAAAAAAAAGACATTTTTAGTGGAGAAATCTTACTTTCACCACTATTATTGATACCCTTATTCTTAGTTATTATTTCAAGTTTTTTAATTAAAAGTATTCAGGGAGATTTTTTAGTATCAAATTATTCTAGTCATTTTTTAACTGGCCTCTTAGGTTATTTTTTGGCATTTTTTATTTCTTTTGTACCTTTAGAGAGAGTGAGAAAGTATTTGATACCATTCTATTTTTGTACCTTAATATCTTTATTTCTAATTTATTTTTTTGGCATTTCAATTTCTGGATCTCAAAGATGGTTAAGCTTAGGACTTTTTTCATTTCAGCCTTCAGAAGTAGCTAAATTAAGCACTGTATTAGCTCTTGCTCTAGTTCTCGACAAAAAAATAATTTCAACAATTAGAGACTTAGTATTACCCTTATTTGTATTTATTATTCCTTGGTTATTAATTTTTTTTCAACCGGACTTAGGAACATCTTTAGTATTATTAGTTTTGACAAGTGTTATGCTCTATTGGTCGCAAATGCCAATAGAGTGGATTTTAATATTAGTTTTTTGCATTATTACTTCTATATCCTATATAGCCTTACCAACCTTTCTAATTTTTTGGATTCCATTTATAGGATATCTGGCTTATAGATCTTCTAAAAAGAAAATTATTTTTCCTTTTATTGTTATTGCCTTTCATTTATTTGTTGCAAAATTAACACCAATTTTGTGGAAATATGGTCTAAAAGAATATCAAAAAGATAGATTAGTTTTATTTTTAGATCCAAATAGAGATCCATTAGGTGGTGGATATCATTTGATACAAAGTAAAATTGCAATTGGATCTGGAGGACTTTTTGGGAGTGGCTTATTGCAAGGTAAGTTGACTAATCTGCAATTTATACCAGAACAACATACTGATTTTATATTTAGTGCTTTAGGGGAAGAGTTGGGTTTTTTGGGGTGCACAATAGTTTTATTTTTGTTCTTTTTTTTAATTAAAAAACTTATAAACATTGCTAAAAATGCTAGAAGTGACTTTGAGTCTTTAATTGTTATTGGAATCGCTGCAACTTTTGTGTTTCAAATAATTATTAATTTATTTATGACAATTGGATTAGGACCAGTTACTGGAATACCTCTTCCTTTTATGAGCTACGGTAGAACATCTTTGCTAATTAATTTTATTTCTATTGGACTTGTTTTGTCTATTCTGAAACGTTCTAGATCTCTAAGAAATTAATGAAATCACAAATTACTATAAAAAAAATTCAAGACTTTTTGATTAAAGGAATTCAAACTATACCTGTCGATGATGACACTTCAAGGCGAATGTGGTGGGCTTCTTTAGAAGTTATTCAAAAAGATTTTCTCTCAAACAATTGTAAAAACGGAGGTATTTGGGTTGCCTCGCCTTTACCAGCCCTAAATGATAAAAAATTATTTAATCAACTTCATGGATGGGTTTGGTCACCTGAGGGCTTCCCATACTTTCAAAAAGAGAATGCAGGTTTTTTACCAGTAAATAATTCAGAAAAGATAAATAAAAATTTTAATTTAGTTACTAATTTTAAAGTTTTAAATCTTTGCCAAGAAGATGGTTATGAACCTTTTTTGATGATAATCACTCCAAATTTTCAATGCATATTATCAATTGCTGGAGAAAAAGATAAGAAAATTCTATTTATGAAATGTGATGAAGAAAGCTTAAAAATTTCAATTGAGTTAATGCATGCGAAATTAAAGCAAGATAATTATATTGAAGGAGTTAAATTTCGTGATGCAATTAATAACTTAGGTAATCTGAATATCAATAAGCAATTTGAAAAATCTTTTTGGCACAGATTATCTATAAAATTAGCAAAGTTCGGACCAACTCATAATATACAGAGTTCTGTGAAGAGCCATGAAAAAAATATACAAATAACTGAAGCAAAATTGTTACGTGCAATCTCTCATGAAGTAAGGACACCTTTAGCAACAATAAGAACACTAATAAGCTCTACTTTAAAAAAATATAATATGGATGAGTCAATGAGAAATCGTTTGATTCAAATAGATAATGAATGTAATGAACAAATTGATAGGTTTGGTTTAATTTTTAATGCAGCAGAATTAGTAAGTAATGAAGTTCCTTCATTAAATAACTTGGCAAAAATAAATTTAACCGAAATTTTTAGAAAACTTTCTCCTGTATGGAACAAACAATTAAATAGACGCGGTATTTCTCTTAAGATTGATATTCCAAATCAACTTCCGCAAATTTTGAGTGACTCTGAAAAATTAGAATTAATGTTAAGAGGATTAATTGATAAAAATACTAGGGGACTAAAAGAAGGTAGTGTATTAATTTTAGAATTAAGACCAGCCGGACAAAAACTAAAACTTCAACTAAAAGTACAAAAATTAGGGAGTAATAAAAAAGAAATTCAGAAAAAAGACAATGGTTCAGATATTGGTCCTGTCTTAAATTGGGATCCTCAAACGGGTAGTTTACAATTAAGCCAAAATGCAACTCAAAAGTTATTAGCTAGTTTAGGAGGTCATGTCACACAGAGGCGTGATACTGGTTTGACTGTGTTTTTTCCCATTTCAGATTCAAAATGAAATCAAAAATTTGTTTTAAATATATTAATTAATGTAGAAAATTGTCTATTAATTTTGAATTTTGTAAAATATGAATGCTACTTTCTTATAAGAAATAACTCAAAAATCTAGGATGACTGAAACTTTAGTTGGTCAATTTCCAAAGCATATAGGAAGTACTGGGGGTTTATTAAACTCAGCAGAAACCGAAGAAAAATATGCAATTGTATGGAAAAGTTCAAAAGAACAAGCATTTGAATTACCCACCGGCGGTGCTGCTATTATGCATGAAGGTGAAAACTTAATGTACTTTGCAAGGAAAGAACAATGCCTTGCACTAGGGACACAGTTACGAGCTTTTAAACCAAGAATAGAGGACTTTAAAATTTATAGAATTTTTCCAGGTGGAGATGTTGAATTCCTACATCCAAAGGATGGTGTTTTCTCTGAGAAAGTTAATGAAGGAAGAGAAAAAGTTGGCCATAACCCTAGAAGAATAGGCGAAAATCCTAATCCGGCTGGGTTGAAATTTACAACTAAGAACACTTTTGATTAAATCCCTTCAAGTTGTTATAAGGGGAAAATATAATTATAATTAGGGTTGACATTACTAGTATGATCAGCTCACCTAAAGATAGTTTTTTAAAAGCTTACAAAGAAGGTAAAAATTTTATACCTCTTACTCAAACTTGGCCAGCTGATTTAGAGACTCCTTTATCGACTTGGTTAAAATTATCTGAAGAAAATAGCCATGGGGTTTTTCTTGAGTCCGTAGAGAGTGGTGAAAATATAGGTAGATGGAGCATTGTTGCAACTAAGCCTCTTTGGGAAGCAGTTTGTTACGGAGAAAAAATTGTCAAAATTTGGAATAATGGAAAAACTGAAATACATAAGGGGGATCCCTTCAATATTTTAAGAAATTGGACAAAGGAGTATAAGTCATTTAGTGTTGACAACCTCCCATCAATTGGACAATTGTATGGTTCTTGGGGTTATGAATTAATTAACGGAATAGAATCAAGCGTTCCAATAAATGAGATAAAAGAGAGTGATATCCCTTATGGTTCTTGGATGTTTTTTGATCAATTAGTTGTTTTTGATCAAATAAAAAGATGTATAACCGCAGTAGTATATGCAGATACATCTTCTTCAAAAGAATCTTCTATCGAAAAAGTTTACCTAGATTCAATTTCTAAAATTAAGACAACTAGAAATTTAATGAAAGTTCCTCTTAAAGAAAACGAGTTTCTAGATTGGAAAGAAAATGAGAATTTAAATTTAGATATCAAAAGTAACTGGGAGAAAAAAGATTTTGAGAATGCAGTTCTTCAGGCAAAAGAATATATAAGAAAAGGAGATATATTCCAAATAGTAATTAGTCAGAGATTTCATACTCAAGTGAATAACAATCCCTTTAATTTATACAGAAGTTTAAGGATGGTTAATCCATCTCCATACATGTCATTTTTTGATTTTGGATCATGGTATTTGATAGGTTCTAGTCCTGAAGTTATGGTTAAGGCTGAAAAAAAGAAAAACAATCAGATTATTGCAAGTTTAAGACCAATTGCTGGTACAAGAGCTAGAGGAAAGGATCCTCAACAAGATCTTGAATTAGAGAAGGAATTATTAAAAGATCCAAAAGAGATAGCAGAGCATGTAATGCTAATAGATCTTGGAAGGAATGACCTTGGAAGAGTTTGTGAAATTGGTACGGTGGAGGTTAAAGATTTAATGGTTATTGAAAAATATTCACATGTTATGCATATAGTTAGTGAAGTGGAGGGAATCTTAAAAAACAATACTGATGTATGGGATTTATTAAAGGCATGTTTCCCCGCTGGAACTGTAACTGGAGCGCCAAAAATAAGAGCTATGCAGTTGATTAAAAACTTTGAAAAAGATTCTAGAGGTCCATATGCGGGTGTTTACGGATCTATTGATATTAATGGTTCATTAAATACGGCAATTACAATAAGAACTATGATAGTTGAACCCTCAAAAGATGGAAAATATAATGTATCAGTTCAGGCAGGTGCTGGAATAGTTGCTGATTCTTCTCCCGAAAATGAATATCAAGAGACAATTAATAAAGCTAAGGGGATACTAAAAGCATTAGCCTGTTTGGATAAATAAATGTGTAGACATAATCTTTATAAGGGTTTTGAAGTGGAACTTTTCACAGGTTCTTTTAATTCTCATGTTGGTGTTTCAGCTGCTATTGAAAAGGATTTTTCTAATTTTGTAAAAGAGCCAGATAACAGAAATGTTGAATATATAACAACACCTGAAAAAGACTACAAGTTATTATTCGAGAAATTAATAACTCCAAGAAAAGATCTAAGAAAATGGCTAGACAATAAGGGTTTAACTATTATTCCTTCATCTACACTTTGTTTTAAACATGATTGTGTATTTCAAAGATCTGAAATTAATAATGTTTATCATCAATTCATTCAAGATAATTATGGGATCTCTATTGCTACCTCAAGTGTGCATATAAATATAGGAATAGATGATTTAGATAAGCTTTTTGCTGCTATTAGACTAATAAGATCTGAGGCTGCTTTGTTTCTATCTTTAAGTGCTAGCTCACCTTTTTTAAATAATAAAATTACAGAAAATCATTCTCAGAGATGGATTCAGTTTCCTAAAACACCAAGTAAAGTTCCTTTTTTCGTTAATCATAATTCTTATATGGATTGGATGGATGAAAATATAGCTAATAAAAATATGCAAAATATAAGACATTTTTGGTCTTCAATCCGGCCGAATGGACCTAAAAGGCCATTAATTATTGATCGTTTGGAGTTAAGAATCTGTGATTTTGTTCATGATATTAATTTGCTACTGGGGATAACAGCTATGCTAGAACTCAGGATTTTAAATCTTTTTGAAAATATAAATAACTTAGATCCTCTATCTGCAAGTATTTTTTCTATTGATGAATTACCTGATATATGTGATCAAAATGAAATTAATGCTGCGAAGGATAGTTTGAATTCAGAGTTAATACGTTGGCAAGATGGTAAAAAAGTTATTTGTAGAGAATTGATTCAAGACTTATTATCGGATTTAGAATCCACTGCAGATAAATTTAATATGAAACATCTTTTGCAACCTATTTATGTACTGCTTGAAGAAGGTAATCAATCTATGAAATGGATAAATCAATATAAGAAAGGGTTCTCTATTGAGCAAATAATGAAAATTACTATCGATGATATGATCAAGAATGAAGATGAGAGTATTTGATTATTTAAACAAACATTTAATCTGAATATTTTTCTTGTGACATAATTAATATATGGAATCGTTTCAACAGAATAAAAATAATAACGTGGATCTTATCACTAACAATGATCCACTTGATAAAAATCGTCTTTTAATAGAGGATTTATGGGAATCTGTACTCAAAGAAGAATGCCCAAAGGAGCAGGCAGAGAGATTGATTCAACTTAAAGAATTAAGTTATTCAAAACAAATTGATAGTGATAGTTCAAAAACTTTTAAAAATGAGATAGTTGATATTGTAAACTCTATGGATTTAGCAGAATCAATAGCAGCAGCAAGGGCTTTTTCATTATATTTTCAACTTGTCAATATTTTGGAGCAAAGAGTTGAAGAAGATAGATATATACAAAGCTTCACCAATAAAAATGTTCAAAAGTCTCCTGACAATCTCGATCCTTTTGCCCCAGCATTGGCCAGACAAAATGCTCCAGTAACATTTAGAGAATTATTTTATAGGCTGAGAAAATTAAATGTACCACCAGGGAAATTGGAAGCGTTGCTACAGGAAATAGATATACGTTTAGTTTTTACTGCTCATCCTACCGAGATAGTGAGACATACGATTAGACATAAACAAACTAGAGTCGCAAATTTATTAAAAAAAATACAGGTTGAGCAATTTTTATCAACAGAAGAAAAGTATTCTCTAAAAAATCAATTAAAAGAGGAAGTAAGACTTTGGTGGAGAACAGACGAATTGCATCAATTTAAACCATCAGTTTTAGATGAAGTTGATTATGCTTTGCATTATTTTCAGCAAGTTTTATTCAATGCAATGCCTCAATTGAGAGGCAGAATCTCTGAAGCACTTAGTGAAAACTATCCTGATGTTCAAATGCCCTCTGAATCTTTTTGTAACTTTGGTTCTTGGGTCGGCTCTGATAGGGATGGTAATCCATCAGTAACTCCTGATATTACATGGAGAACTGCTTGCTACCAAAGACAGTTGATGTTGGAAAGGTATATTATTGCAATTTCTAATTTAAGAGATCAATTAAGTGTTTCTATGCAATGGAGTCAGGTAAGTTCTTCTTTATTAGAGTCATTAGAAACAGATAGGGTCAAGTTCCCAGAAATCTATGAAGCTAGAGCTACAAGATACAGATCAGAACCTTACAGATTGAAATTGAGTTATATTTTAGAGAAGTTAAGGTTAACGCAAGAAAGAAACAATTTATTAGCTGAAAGTGGTTGGAAATTTGACTTAGAAGGAGAAACAGATACTAAAAATATCGATAAAGTTGAAAACTTATATTACAAATCAGTGAATGAATTTACCTATGATCTAGAACTGATTAAAAATAGCCTGATCAGTACAGATTTAACTTGCGAGTCATTAAATAAATTACTTACTCAAGTTCATATTTTTGGATTTTCTTTAGCAAGTTTAGATATTCGCCAAGAAAGTACAAGACATAGTGACGCTATACAAGAGCTTACAAATTATCTTGATTTATCTGTGCTTTATGACGAAATGAATGAAGAAGATAAAATTAAATGGCTCATAGAAGAGTTAAATACAAAAAGGCCTTTAATTCCAACTGACGTCAATTGGACAAAAACTACTGAAGAAACCTTTTCAGTTTTTAAAATGGTTAAGAGATTGCAGCAAGAATTCGGAAGCCGCATTTGTCATTCTTATGTAATTTCAATGAGTCATAATGCATCTGATTTGCTTGAAGTTCTTTTATTAGCAAAGGAAATGGGACTTCTTGACCAAAATTCACAAAAGTCAAAATTATTAGTTGTTCCGCTTTTTGAAACTGTTGAAGACCTTAAAAGAGCACCAGAAGTGATGGAAAAGTTATTTAAATTAGATTTTTACCGATCATTATTGCCAAAAGTAGGAGAATCTTTTAAACCCCTTCAAGAATTAATGCTTGGGTATTCTGATAGTAATAAAGATTCAGGTTTTGTTTCTAGTAATTGGGAAATTCATAGAGCTCAAATAGCTCTTCAAAATCTTGCAAGTAAAAACAACTTATTACTTAGACTTTTTCATGGAAGAGGCGGTTCTGTAGGAAGAGGGGGAGGGCCAGCTTATCAAGCAATATTGGCCCAACCAAGCGGTACTTTAAAAGGAAGAATAAAAATAACAGAACAAGGTGAGGTTTTGGCTTCAAAGTACAGTCTGCCTGAACTTGCTTTGTATAATCTAGAAACTGTGACTACAGCTGTTATTCAGAATAGTTTAGTAAATAATAGGCTTGATGCTACTCCAGAATGGAATCAATTAATGTCTAGGTTAGCAGAAACTTCAAGGTTACACTACCGTAAATTAGTTCATGAGAATCCCGATTTGTTAAGTTTTTTTCAAGAGGTCACTCCTATTGAAGAAATCAGTAAATTACAGATATCCAGCAGACCTGCTAGAAGAAAAAAAGGTGCAAAAGATTTGTCAAGTTTAAGAGCTATTCCATGGGTTTTTGGTTGGACACAAAGTAGATTTCTTTTGCCTAGTTGGTTCGGAGTAGGTACTGCATTATCAACTGAATTAAATTCTGATCCTCAACAAATTGAATTGTTGAGAGTTCTGCATCAAAGATGGCCATTTTTTAGGATGCTTATATCTAAGGTGGAAATGACTTTATCTAAAGTAGATCTTGAAGTTGCCAAATATTATGTTGACACTCTTGGTAGTAGAGAAAATAGGGAGTCTTTCGATGTCATTTTTGAAGTCATATCTAAAGAATATAATCTTACAAAATCTTTAATACTTGAAATTACTGGTAAAAATAAGCTTCTCGAATCTGATAGAGACTTGAAATCATCAGTAAACTTAAGAAATAAGACAATAATTCCATTAGGATTTTTGCAAGTTTCACTTTTAAGAAGACTAAGGGACCAAACAAGACAACCTCCAATTAGTGAATTTCTTATTGATAAAGATGAATCCAGAAGAGCTTATAGTAGAAGTGAACTATTGAGAGGGGCACTTTTAACTATTAATGGGATAGCAGCTGGCATGAGAAATACAGGTTGATAATTGCAATACTTCTCTAAAAAAAAACTTGTTCTTCCTGAAGGTTATTTTGTTAACTCCTCTAGAATTCCATTAGCTAAAGATGTGAATAAACTTTTAGCTAATTGTGGATGTGAGACATTTCCAATAAAACCACTTTCTGAGGCTATTCAGAAAAGTAATTTCTTCTACACAATACAAAATGAAATAAAAAATCAGTTGTATGGCTTCGTCAGGGTAACATCCGACAAAGGTTTGAATGCAAATTTGTGGAATTTAAGCGCAGTAACAGGAAATAAACAGAACCTTTTTTATGCTGTATTACTTCAAGTAACTCTTGAGAAAATAAATAGAGAAATGCCTGGATGCAGTATTTCTGTACAAGCTCCTGTATCTTCATTGAAAAGCTTAGAAGAAAGTGGTTTTATTATTGATCCAAACGGGATAAGAGTAATGGGATACAAACTCTAAAAAATTTTTTTACGAGCATGGAGGGATTCGAACCCCCGACTCTCAGAACCGGAATCTGATGCTCTATCCAACTGAGCTACATGCCCTTTAATTTTTCAATTTCTTTAAAGAGAATCTAATTATTTTAAACTTAGCTAATTTAATTAATGAATGCATAAAAAAAATTTTTTTAAATCAACTAAAAATTCAAAATTTTCGAAACCACAAATGTTTTGAAATTGACCTTAAAGAACAAAGAGCCATTGTTCTGGGGTGTAACGGTATTGGCAAGTCAAATTTACTTGAATCTATTGAATTTTTAAGTCAATTAAAATCCAATAGAGCATTAAGTGATAAAGATTTAATAAAAAATGATAGTGATATGGCGGTAGTTACAGGGCAAATAGATTTTAGAGATGATTTAAAGTTGAATTTATTTCGAAAAGGCTCTAAAAAAATATATGTCAATGAATCAATTTTGAAAAAGCAGAGTGAAATTAAGAATTATATTCGTAGCGTATGTTTCTGTTCTAATGATATAGATATTGTTAAAAGTGAACCTAGTTATCGAAGAACATGGATCGATAAAGTTGTAT
>Ga0310343_10002104_pt1 | contig 10430 bp, 13 predicted proteins | sample HC15DNA2025_MG_FD_203519 | JGI IMG/M metagenome (GOLD analysis project Ga0310343, IMG submission 203519) | Marine microbial communities from station ALOHA, North Pacific Subtropical Gyre - HC15-DNA-20-25_MG | ecosystem: Environmental > Aquatic > Marine > Oceanic | place: Pacific Ocean: North...
TTTCAGCGGTGCATAGGGAGAATAACCTGCCATATCGACCACAAAAAAGCTATCGTTAATACTATCGTCGCGTTCATCAATAAGCACCCAAATTCCAGATGGCCCAGGGCTCGTCATTTGAGAAGTTTTTGTGAAGACCCTGAATTGCTTCTGCCCCCCCCAAGGACCTCGCAGATTACTTCCTATCCAATTATTCATTGAAACGGAACGAACCCGCGGAACCACCATATCCCTGTTTTTTTGATTACTTTTGTCGCCTGGACAACGCCAAATTGCTACTGATTCATGATAAGGCCAAAGATGACTTCGCATAATAAAGACTCTGTTGGTGTTATCAGTGCTTGGTGTAATTGTTAAACTTCCAGCAGCCCAAGTGTGGGGATAATGTTTATCACTTTGACGAAAATCATTCCGCCTATCTCCATTATTTGGGGGCAATTTATCAGAATTGTCTAGTGCGTACATAACCCAAGAAAGCCCAAGCTGTTTTAGATTATTCAGACATTTGATATTTTGTGCTTTTTGCTTTGACTTACCTAAAGCGGGCAGAAGCATCCCAGCAAGGATTGCAATAATTGCTATAACAACAAGAAGTTCTATCAAGGTAAAAGCTGAGCGGGATTTCATGGAACCCTATTTGTTTAACAAATTATTCTAAGATATCAATTATTATTTCAAAGTTCCCCTTTGGATTTGGAGAGTGAACCCAAAAGGTGATGGCAGGACCAACTAACAACCTTCTCCGACCTCCTGATTTTCGACGCTGATCAAGAGCACGCGCCGGGCTCGTGCGCGGAAACCTGCCTCTGTGCGCTTGGTAATAGATTCCTTATCTGGGGGGCGGAGTGCTGTTGGATACTCAGGGGCGGGTTTTTTCGTGGTACAAATAATTAGGTAGCAGGTTGACTAAGGCGCCTCTCGTGGCATTTTCAAAATGTTGCATCAAGCAACTTATTCAATACTCCTATCGAGTAATCCTACCTGAACACCAGGACCGCCCCATCAGCTTTAGCAGGTGGGGTTTTTTGTGACACAAATAGCGGGTTAGCATGTTGACTGTGGCATGCGTCGTGGCAATTTCCTAACGTGCCAGTAAGCAACGAAGCTTAGCCAACATTGTTTGTGCTAGTTGCCCACAGTGCTCTAGTTTAATGAAACAAAAAATAAACATCCTATTTATCACTTTACTCACAGTTGTGAATTCGCCGTCCCTTGTAGCATGTGCAACATGCTATGGGCAAAGTGACTCAAAGCTGGCAGAAGGTATGAACTGGGGCATTTTGACCTTGATGGTCGTTGTGTATGGCGTCTTGATGGGTATTGCCGGATTTTTTGCTTACATTATCTACCGGTCTAAACGACTTGCACGTTCGGCAGACAGCGAAGATTCTCAGCTGTCCGGTTGAGGCACTTTGAATTTGAGGCGCCCCAGATAGAAATGAGTCTATCCGTCTCATTGCGCATGCTGAATGACAAAAACTGGAAGTAAGCCACAGGTTTGGCTGTGAAAGCCATCCTGGCCCTACTGGATGAAGCTGCTCAAGCAGACGTTGCATACGTGACTGTGCCTCAAGCTACGGACTCAGAGCGGCATTTCTGTGCTGGTAGACTTTCAGCGATTCAGGACCTGCACACAGAGTTTGTGGAGTTGTTCAAGGAGGCTAACCGCCTGCCTCATGAACCCGCTGCATAAAGCGCCGAGACTTGTTCTAAGGGGTCATTTGCCTCCCCGTAGGTAGAGTTTCCCACTAGTTATGCTGCTCGAAGTGCCAGTCCACGTGTCCAGCACCAAAACGGTATCAGGCTTGAAGACGTATCGTCCCTGATATGTAGAACGGTGGACGCCATAAGCGAAAATAACGAGAGCTGCCACTGCTAGATAAAACCAACGGTCTGTGTTCATCACGCTATTGATAGCTGGGCACAAATTCGCAGCAATCCAAATAATCTCACCTGAGATGTTGACAGGTGTAATACACCTGCGGCCTATCAAGAATCTCCCAGGTATGAGTTATCCAATTTGGGAACCTGAGAGGCGCTGTGACATGCGGACGGGTTCGTGCTGGCACATCATCCATCTCAGCTATCAAAGGCGGCCACAGGAGAAACTAGAAGCGATTTAGGCCCATATATGCACTTAACAACGAAGCGGCACAGTCTACACCAACGAGCGAGGAGACCGAGCTATCAAGCTCTCTACCAGGTCAGGCGTCAGGGTCTACTCAGACAGAGGTAAACGGATTGGTCCTATCTTCAGCTCGGTGGAGAAAGCGCAGGATTACTTGAGCAGGCGGTAGGGTTAAGCGCCAACATTAATCCCCAAAAATAACCCACAAAACATATACACAGTGAACCCTATGGGATCGTCCAAAAAAGCATTAATGACACCCACGGGGTCATTAATCATGGCCATCAAAGTCTCGTAGTTCTTAATGAAGAACCCGATAAAAGCAACAATTGCGATAATCCCCAGAACCCGCTTCAACTTGCTTTGCCCCGCTTTCATACACAGTAAACGTCACAGAATCTGGAATCCCGACAAAAAACCCCACCAGCTTAACCAGAGCCAGTGGGGCGTCCACTAGACGAACCAAGTCCAGTGGAGTCGTAGTGACAGTTGTTCCCAACCCTCGACACGTGGGGTTGCTGGCACTACTTGATGTAACACGACGAAAGCCGGTGAATCCCGCCACGAAAAAACCCGCCCCTGAGCATCCAGAAGCGGGTGTCGGTTTCAGAGTCTACTCAGACCGAGGCAAACGCATTGGTCCTGTGTTCAGTTCAGTGGAGAAAGCGCTGGATTACTTGAGTAGGAGGTAGGCGAATGCTTTGGCCTGGTTAGTTGCCTGCGCTATCAGGCAGGAGAAAGCCGTCTGGCCATAATTTATCAAGGCCTAGGCGGCTTGCTTCGGCTTCACTGTGAAATGCTTGCGGAATTTTGATCGAGGTGAGGCCAGCACAGCTCTCGAAAGCACCATCACCAATGCTGGAAACGCTGTTGGGGATCGTGATCGAGGTCAGATTACTGCAACAACCGAAGGCACTACCCACAATGCTAATGACTTGCAGTCCCCCAATCTCTGCTGGCACCTCCAAATCACCCCCAGCTGCATCGTCACAATCAGTAACAGTAATGGTCACCTCAGCATCTCCAAGCTCCTCGTAGATCAGATACAAATGATTTCCAATATCGTAGAGGAACACTTCCTGCCTGTGGACGCATCCCTCAAGGACCAACACACAAAGCAGCAAGCAGAACGATTTGAACACCGACTTTCTCATACTTCAATACACGCCACAGAACGATAAATTCCGCCACAGAAAAACCCCACCAGCAACACACGGTGTTGCCGATGGGGTTTAGTTCCAGATCCACTTATCGTATGTATGCGGACTAGTCCACTCGAACTAGTCGTCTTCCACCAGCATAGTACGTGCCAAACGTTTCAGAGCCACCCAAAGCGTTTAATTGATCAATTACTGGGGTTATTTGCACAGTTTTGGTCAGCACAATCCTCAAAGTGGCTAAAACAAAACATCTCATTACCCAGGGTATTTAGCTCTAATCATGCCACGAAAAAACCCGCCCCTGAGCATCCAACAGCAGGGACGGGTGTCGATGTCTTATTCCGCATCTCGTTTGTCGTGCAGAGGCTTGCTGTGTTCCGCACAAGCGATAACCCTGAGGACGACATGTCGTCAGGTGGGTATGTAGTTTTCCAATTATGAATACACAGAGGCCCTGTAAGGCTTCGCATTGTTTTGAGGCGTACATCAATCATCCTTTGAAACGAAATGCGTCACAGCGAAAGCAAGCATGAAAAATGCCTCATATGTGCACCCCGACACAATGAGATGATCCCGCCATGAGTTCACCCCTACCCCGCACCCCCGGCGGGGGGGGTAGGGGGGCCGAAAACCAGACCACAGCGACACGGGTTGGCGTGTGTAGGACAAATGACAAAAGCGGGCTTCGGATGCTTTGAAATTGACATGTATAGACCCATCGTGACCTAATTTGTGAAACGATAACCCTAAACGCGCTCGACTTCCGCTGCTTGACACGGTGGGGGTCACTGGTTCGAACCCAGTATCGCGCACCATTTTTCTTGGCGACTTTAGGCTGAACCCTCAGGACATCTCTACCATCCAGGATATTTGGGCACATGGCTGCTCGATTTCCGAAGTCTGGAAGGCCCAGAAAGCGCAGCAACAGCTTGTTGACGTATCACTTGCACGGGCAATCATCGAATACATCGAATACCTAAAAGCGCTTCAACGCAGCCGGCGGTATATCAAAGAAGTCGGGTGGGTGCTGCGGCAATACAAGGCAGCCATACCATCGAATTTACCTCTCAAACTGCACACCACTTGTGCTGGGTGGGAAGCAGTCAAAAACTGGCGCAATCTGCCTACTAAAAAATCCCGTTTGTGCTCCTTCTACTCCTGGGCGCACCGGTGCGGATACATCGCCAAACCGATTGAATTTGATGCCGTCAAAACGCCTCCATCGGCGCCCATCGGAATCCTCACAAACCATGAGGTCGCATCGCTGCCGGCATCTTCACCTGGCCACGCAACTGCATGCGCCACACAGCCGCTAGCCACTGGTTAAATTTTTACCAGGACGAAGCCAAAGCGGCCCTCCACCTAGGTCATTCCCCAACTATGCTGCATCGCCACTACAAGGCATTGGTGACACGGAAAGAATCGGAGGACTTCTTTGCGTTATGGGAACAAGCAAGGTGACGGTTTGCGCCACGAGCAATCCTTTGTGTTGTACCGATTTGCGCAACCAGTCATACGCACGCGCCGCCCTCGTGCGCGGAAACCTGCTTCTGAGCGCTTGGTAATAGATTCCTTACCCAGGGGGGCTATCGGCTGTTGGATACTCAGGGGCTGTTTTTTTGTGCCTTGATATATCAGCGGAACTCTAGTCAGAATCATGATATGAAATCAAAACTCGTTACTTGGTTCTCTCTCTGGGTGTCGGCCATGTTTATGCTGTCGGGGTGTGCGACATCAACATCATATGAAGCGCGTGTTTTAGGTCTTTCTGTTGGAATGTCAAAGCCTGAAGTCATCGATGTAATGGGGCCGCCAAGTTCCAGCAAATTTGTAAACAAGCGGGAGTTTCTTATTTGGAGGGGTATTACACCACTTCCATTGTCCTACGTAGAATTCTCAGACGAAAAGTCCGTCGGGTGGAACACTGGGATTTTTGATTTTGCACAAATGCCATGGCATAGAAAATTTGGACCAGAGCGCATTTCACTCGAGTCAAACTCCAAAATCAAAATTGAGTAACAATTGGACGGCAGGTTGTGCCGACTTGGTTTTATGCGTCATTAATTGGGCGTCTGGAGTTGGGCCAACCCTATCCGTGTTGTTGATTTCCGGAGCCAGTCATGGGCACGCGCCGCCCTCCTGTGCGGAAACCAGCCTCTGGGCGCTTGGAAATAGATTCCTTACCCAGGAGGGGGGCTCCTGCTGTTGGATGCTCAGGGGCGGTTTTTTTCGTGGCGGGATTAGTGGGAATTACATTGGTTGTCGAGATGCTTTGTTTTGAACACTTTGAGCATTCTGCAGACCAAGACTGCGCAAATAACTTCAACAATTGAGTAATTAAACGCTTTGGAAGGCTCTTTAACACGTGGCACGAACCATGCTTACGTTAACAAATGTCGGCTGAGTGGGCTAAAATTTTTCATAACTAAACCCGACATCGCGACACCTGAGGAACCAAGCCCCACTAGCAACACGTTGCATTGCTAGTGGGGCTTTTTCGTGCGTAGTTGCGGCTCAGAAAGTCCTGCGCTTTCTCCGCCGAGCTGAACACTAGACCAATGCGTTTGCCTCGGTCTGAGTAGGCTTTGAAACTGAAGCGGCTATTAAAGCTTGAATGCTAAGGGTAGACTTTTTGTCATACTTACCAACTTTGAGGCGTATATACTGCATGGACGGCATCGAATTTGCATTTCTTGGTTTTTTTGTTTTTCCCCTCATCGGAATTGGCTCCTTATGTGTGTTTTTTCTTCATTTAACCCCCATAATTAAAAAAAAGGAGAAAGTGGGCCCCAAAAATATTGCGGTGATTGTTCTATCAGCCTTTTGGGTTGCGGCTTCTTTTATGATGTTTTTTCAATTGTCCGCAGCACTTTCAAGTTACCCTTAGTAAGAGTATTCATCTTCCAAATTTGGGAAACGAAAACAAATACCCTACCGCCTCCTCACGTAATCCTGTGCTTTCTCAACCGAGCTAAACACAGGACTGATGCGTTTGCCTCGGTCTGAACAGACTCTGACTCCGATACCCGCTCCTGCTGTTGAATACTCAGGTTTTTTTTCGTGGCGGGATTCAGCGGTAAAGATACTCTTCATAACTAGAATACTCATCATGAGCAGGCCCTCGGATTAAATCATCCCCAGGAAAAAATGGCTGCACGCGATGCTGCTCCCGTATGCCTCGATACCAAGGCATGTTGATTTGCTCTTTGGGGCCTGGAACCGCCCAATGATTTTTGCAGCCGGAACCCAACATCAAGAAAAATACGCAGAAAACTGGTATTTCCCCCCCATCCGCCCTTGCGAGAACAGCGAGTATTGGTAGTCGTTTTGTCCACATACAAAAAACACGTTTACCAACAAAAAAGACCGTCATAAATTCTAATTTGGTCCGGAGCCATGACAGCCAAACTCAATGTGGAGCTTCTCAAAATCATATTGGGCAATTAGTCATACCTGAATCTGGAGTAGTGCCGGGGGCTACTGACTTGGGTTCGCCTATTGACTAACCCTACCTCCTCGTCAAGTAATCCTGCGCTTTCTCCACCGAGCTGAACACAGGATTACTTGAAACACAGTGGATGCCAAAACTTGTGAATTCAAAATAAGCCCGCATGATAGGTGAAATGAAATCGGCCTTGTTTCTTTTAGCGGTTGGCCTGGCTTTGAAAGGTTGCACTTCGTGGGAAGAAAACAACATCAATGGATAGAACAACTCAAACATGGGCTGGAACAGCGAGACCGTCGTCAGCCAACAAGTTCATCGGGCTCAACTAGAGCATGATCGCAAACTTCGAAATCGTCGGAAGCAAAGGCAGCAGGCCGCGCAGGAGGAACTGATGCAAAACATGTACCGCTGGCAGGATGGCCAAGACGAACTTATTCGTAGTAACGGTTTTTTCAGGGAAGACTGATACCCTAGGGCCAACAAAGTCTTTGCGCAGAATTACGCCACAAAAACCCCGCCCCTGAGTATCCAACTGTCGGAGGTCACTCGAGCTTGGGTGCGTCCGGCCACTTATCAGGGTCAGTCCCGTGCTGCATGACCCAGCGGTCGTAGATGGTTTTGTATCTGGACTTCATGAGATCATTCAATGGCTCACCGGCTATAGCAAAGAAGAAATAGATCGGTCTATTGAAGAGAATCTGACTTTTGAACAATTTTTTGCCTCTGCTAATTTGAATAAAAATGCCACTCTGATTAAAGGAAGTATTTGCGGTTATGATATAGAGAAAATTAGCAACAGTCTTACCAAATGTGTATGGATGCTAGACAAATCAGTTGATGAATTAGCTAAGGGTAAAAAGTTGGAAAACATTTTAAGATAGTTCACCACCCATGGTTAAAAGGTCGCCCTATCTCAACGATTCAAAAAAGTCAGATGCCATCCGGAGTCATCATTTTGCCCCAGTTTTGTCGGTCACTGTGGCCCGCAGTTTGTGTTTAAGCAAATAAGCGTAGCGCAAACGCTTATGTATCCCCACTCTAGAACAACTCTCACTATGGCGGGAGTTTTCGTCGTCTTTACCAGCGGCATCTTTCAGTGGTATTGCCCATAGGATACTTAGAACGGAAGCAAAGCCCTTCACTATTGCTTACCTGAAAGCTCAAGGGCCTCCGTCGTAGCCTCCCACTCAAAAGCTGCAACCACGTCTGACTTTAAAAAGTCAGGCACTTTGTGAGACGCTTCATGGCCACGATGCTTCCTCCCCACCCGGCCTTTCCCACCCCTTCAAGGTTCAGGGGCCCACCAAACAGCCAAAGCCGCAAGCGCGATAATCAGAAACCCCAACACAGCCTGAGCCATGACCCAGGGGGTTTCGGAGCCACCAAAGAAACGATCTCGGTCAACGATGATCAGCATGGAAAAAAGGATCGCCAAGCCCAACAAAATCAACATACCTGCAAAACGGATCCCTTTCGATGATGTGTGCGCTGGCTTCCTCATGATTGTATGAAGGTGGCTGTCGACCGGTTTGTGGGGTGCGTTGTCAGTTGCCATTTGAGGAAGCTCCGGGAAGTTTCAGCGAAGGTTTGTCTTCACTCAATTCCTCCAATTCGCGCACCAGAAACTGGTTGTAGGCCTCGCGGCCGAGCTTTTGCCGCAGCATTTCATACACCCGGTCGATGGCTTCCGGGCGCAAGTGGGCCACGAGCTGATCAATGTCAGCGGTTTCCAGCTGGATCCCACCCTTGTGAATGAGTTTCTTGAGACCGTCGCGTTCTTGTTCCTGAAGTTGATATTGCGTGTGGCTGTCTTCGGTTTGCGGCACACCCGTTACGGTGTGAAGGATGGTCTGGCACTCCCAGCAGCATAGCGCATAGGAAAGAGGCATTTCGCTGCTTCCGGTGACCATCACCGGCATCGCCACCATTTTTTCCATAGCTTCCTTGCAATGAGGGCACTTGGGTTTGAATGGGGTCTTTTTTTCCTTTTCCCAGTGCTCCTTTCGAATCCCTCCTATGGCGTTCATGGGGAGATTCTACAAAATCGTCGAGAGGATGTCCGCTTTTTTCCACGCAGGGGAAATGGCTTCTATCTACCGAAGGCATGAGTATTCGATCAGTCGATCGATCGATCGCAGAGAGGCTGCCTCGGGCTTGTTTCAGGGCTGCCAGTCACCGTTCACATCACCCAGTTTGACCGCTAACCAATCGATATTCAAAAAGTCCGCATTCATGCCGTTGACTGACCGGCCTTCATAGACTTGAACCTCCTCCAGCGATGCCTGGTCCGGGAGTTCCGAGATGCGGGCATCCAACAGGCGCCAGTTGGATGCAGGCTGGGGAACCCCCTCGAGAGCATAGTCACCCCGCATTCCCAGGATCATTTTTCGCATGGCCACGATATCAAGGACATCGATGGAATGATCCCGATTCACATCTGCAGCGATCTTTGCAACCAATGAATCCATTCTTTCCGTGGAAAGGATGTGTTTGCGCATCCTGATGATGTCCAACACATCGACACCCCGGTTCGCCCGCGATTCATGATCCTTTTGAGCCGTCAGATGAAATTCGGTGTCCGGATAAACCGATAGGGCATACGCGCCAGAAACCTCGCTGGAAGATTCGAAGGCAAGCTTGTCGTGTCGTGCGAGCACTCTCACCCCCTCCATGGGGATGCCCGTGGCCTCTCGCAGTCTCACTTCTCCCAGAAAGCGGGTGAAGGCCCCACGGCTCTCCTCAGCATCTGGCAAGGACGGCAGGCGAACGGACCACCCCACATCCGCCAGCCCCAAGGCATCCAGGTAGGTCAAACGCCTTTGTTGACCATGCGAAAGGTAAGGCCCCATGGTGGTCGGTTGCCAAGACAAGTCCACAAGGCCTGCACTACGAAGGCCGTCGATCCAGTGACCGAACAGAGCCCCTTCATCCGCAGCATGGAGGGGCACCGCATCCGCTCCGTATCCCATGCTGGAATACCGGCCATCGAGTTTTCCATCAACGACCTGCTGGAGCCAGGAATCAGAGGTTCCAAACCCCAGGGCATGCGCCAGCTCGTGCAATGCGGCTGTATAAAAATCAAACTGGCCTTCCGGCGCGACGGTCTCAGGTTGTGTGTGCCAGACAGTGCTGTCGCTGTCGAAAGTGATCGTCCCCCCCCACAGGGAAAAATCGGATATTTCTTCGAGCTGATTCCCCAAACCATCGGTGATGCCTGCCTGACCTCGGTTCATCAGCTGATCGATCCACGCTACCTGGGTGTAGGAGGCGGACCATCCCCCAGGTCCTCCCTGAGCGACGTTTCCTGAGGGCAAGGGGCGACCTCCTGCAAATATAACGATCGTATCGGCTGGGATGGTCATGTGTTCGGCAAGCACCCCAGGATCTCCCGTAGCAGGGTGAAACCCCATCGCGCTCCAGGTATTGCCTTCGTCCGGAACGATGGGAAGCAGCTGATCTGAGAAAATACCCTCAAGCGCCTCACAGGCCATTTCCAGAGCCGCCTTTCTGGAGCCCCCCTGATCTCCCGAAAAGAAACCGTTATCATCCAGACTGTAGTCGATGGAAAGAACGATCGCAGCAGGACAGGAAGCAATGAAAAGACAGATCCAAACACCTGTCAAAAGCAGTTTGGAAACCACGCAAACGGGAAGGGATTTCCATCCAGTATCGTGCCATGACCTTGTCTTCATGATGG
>Ga0310343_10002105_pt1 | contig 10427 bp, 7 predicted proteins | sample HC15DNA2025_MG_FD_203519 | JGI IMG/M metagenome (GOLD analysis project Ga0310343, IMG submission 203519) | Marine microbial communities from station ALOHA, North Pacific Subtropical Gyre - HC15-DNA-20-25_MG | ecosystem: Environmental > Aquatic > Marine > Oceanic | place: Pacific Ocean: North...
AGTCGAATAGACCGCTGAGTGGCGCCCACATGCGTCAGCTTATCGTATTTTCACTCAGATAAACGCCACTGTAGCTTGGGTATAGGCGTGAATTCACCCGGTACCTAAAAAACTTCGGGGTTGCGCCAGGGTTCTTTGCTTGGGAACGGAGTTGGTTCTCCCTACCGTGACTTGGCGTTTCGTTTGCCAATACGGAAAGACGGCTGCGACGTTGAGCTCTCGACAGGGGATCTTTACGAGGAATCTGCCTTTTTCGAGAGAATGCGGGACAGCATGATGTGAAGTGAGTCCTCACGACACTGCTGGAGACGGAATTGAATATAGACTATATGTATTCGTTTAGAGGCGATAAGGCGATCGGCGCTGGCTATGGGTATCGAGGACATGGATATATTGGGGGTTCGAAACCATAAAGTCTTGAGTAAATGGTATATTTCTCGGTAATCAGACCTTTTTTGGAGACAGACAATGCCTAAGCGGACTGGGGAGTTCGCGTTGCTGAATGAAAACCGAAAAAACAAGCACGAAAAATAGCAAGGAAGCCGACAAGAAGATTGGTGCACAGAACCATCAGGACCTCGAGGTCAAGGATGCCCAGATCATCTTCAATGCTGTTTGGAACGAGCTAAAGAGCGAGTTTGGTAGGGAACGACTGCATTTCCCAAAGGAGCTGATTCTATTAGGAGGAGCTCCGGGAGCGGGCAAGGGGACGAACACTCCTTTCATCATGGAAGCGAGAGGGCTGACTTGCGAACCTATCGTTGTCAGCTCGTTGCTCGATACGCCGAAGATGCGGGAATTAAAGGAAGCGGGCCAACTGGTCGGCGATCGCGAAGTTATACGCATCCTTTTCGAGCGAATGCTAGAACCGCAGTACGAGGATGGATGTATCTTGGACGGCTTTCCTCGCACCTTGGTTCAAGTGGAGTGCATGAAGCTACTGTACGACAAGATGTTGCAATACCGTAGTGAATTCGATAAGACAGAACTGCATCACAAGTTTCGCCAGCCGATCGTGCACATCATGATGCTTTTCAGTGACGAGAGTGAGAGCATTAAACGACAGTTGAACCGCGGTCACGAAGTACTGAAGCACAACGAAGAAGTGGAGCGCACCGGGATTGGCCAATTGCTAGAGTATCGGTTGACTGATGCGGATCCGAAAGCGGCCCGACGTCGCTACAAGGTTTTCAAGGAAAGGACGTACGACGCTTTGCAATCATTGCGAGAGGTCTTTCATTATCATTTTATTAATGCTCAGGGCTCTATTGCTGAAGTCCGGCGGAATATCGTAAAGGAGCTTAAGTATCAGAGCTCCCTGGAACTCGATCCAAGCACGTTCGATTCGGTGCGCAAGCTGCCCCTGGCATCGGAAATCGTGTCCCATGCTCGTCAAGAACTGGTCAAACGATTGGATGCCTATGAATTTGAAAATCGAGAAGAGTTTTATCGGGTAATCGAATTCATCGAAAAAGACATTATGCCTATTGTCGTGCACCATGCGATTTCCGGCATCGCCCATGTGAACTCGGAAAATCCGATATTGGAAAGCCCGTTGTCCATGGCCATGGTGATCGATGTGTTTTCCGAGCGCGGCTATCACGCTACCATAGATCTCCACAAGATCGAGATTCCCGAATCATTCGATTCGGAAACGGGAAAGGTTACCTGTCGGCTAAAGAAGGTATGGCGAATTCTGGTGCGGTTCCAGGGCTCTGAGCTGCGTCGTGGTTAGGAAGAGCCTAAAAGAGAACTCATCACCATCAAGTCGTGGAAAGCGATTAGTATTGGCCGATTTGAATGAGAATAGCGATCTTATAGCGGCGAAGAAAACGTGCTAGCTTCCCAGACGAATGTGCGTATGGCGTTCTAGATACGTTTCCAGGCTGGCGATAAGGTCGTTGTTGTCGTATTGAGAAGATTCGAGAGGTTGGTTCAAGATTTTGGCGAGCCGAGAATATTCGGTGCTGGGCAGTCTCATGGCCCACTCTTCTCTAATAGGATAGCCTTCGTTGCGGCAGTATAGGTACAGGCATTTGAGCAACGCGGCATCAGAGTCCTTGTGTGTTTCCCAAGCTTCCAGGCCTCGCTTTAGCAAGGTGTAGATTTGTTCCTGATTCTCGATGGGAATCGGATTTGCTCGTATGAGACGAGCGAATCGGGCGGCGGCCTGGAAGGCCTTGTATCTGTGGGCAATGTGAGCGTGTTTGCGAAGGATCTGAGTTTCTTTGAGGAAAGCGTATCGGCTATCGGGCCTCCGTTCGAATCGGAATTCCCCTTCATCGAATAGATCGATGCCCACTTGCCTGCCAGGCTTGTTCGAGCGCCTAGCCAGCAGGCTTATGATTCCCTGATCAGTGGTGAGCAGGGAGTGAATCACGAATTTTTCTCCGCTCGGTTCGCTCCCAAGGATGATTCCTTGAGCGAGAAATTCTGGAGAAGGCATCCGAGCGCTTTTCTAGTTGGTATCGGCGCTTAGAGTGTCCGTCGGTTTCCAGTTTGGAACGACGGCTCCGCCGGAGATGATGAACTTCATCCCCTCCCCAACCGACATGTCCAGTTCTCTGACTTCATCCTCGGGAAGCATGACAAGAAAGCCGCTTGTCGGGTTTGGGGTGGTCGGGACGAACACATTCTGCATTTGCTTTTCCGTCTTGTTGCGAATCTCCCCTTTTGAGCGGCTCGTCAAAAATCCCATCGCGTAGCTGCCTGCCCGAGGGAATTGGATAATGACGACTTTCTGGAAGACCGCTCGATTCTCTGAACTAAAGGTGTCGATGATTTGTTTTACCGAGGTGTAGACGGTGTTGACCACGGGAAGATTGTGAAGGATTCGTTCGCCGATCGACCACAAGTATTTGGCGACAAAGTAGCGGGAGAGAAACCCGAGGAGGGTGATCAAGCAAACCACAAGAACCGTCGCCGTAATATTCCAGAATAGTTCCATTTGCGGATCGGAAACGATCTCCCTAGGCAGGAAGAAGAACACTTTAGTTTTAAAACTGCCCCCGATTTTAAGGACCAGCCAATTGAAGACGAAAAAGGTGATTCCTAATGGAGCGAGCAGAACAACGCCGGAAAAGAAAGCTCTACGAAAAGATGCAAACATAAGGTAGATTATTTTTCGTTTTCACGGTTTGGCGATTATTAATAATGCAGCATCCTAAAAAGTTTGGTTCCCATTCGTTGTGAATCAGGGGATTCGGCTTTTTGCAAATTGCATTGAAGCTGTGGATTCCAGTGTTTTTGAATGTCAGGTTAATGCACTGGAGGGCCGCTAATCGACTTTATTCTAAGCATGCGTTGGAGCAGTGGAAAGACCGCTTGCACGACGGATGGGAGGATCGGTTTGGCTCTTTAGTCGTAAAACGGGGGCGAAAGCTTTACCGTAAGGGCAGCATCCGGGAAATATCGATAGGGGACGGTGATTTAATCGTGACCTGCAAGATCGGCAAGTCGGAAGAGTACTCGGTTGTGGATTGGGATAATGGAGCCTTTTCAATTCGTTCATCTTCCTCTGATTCGGAGTTCGCGGATGCGATAGCAGTGGCCGGGTTTTTAGAAATCGAAGAGCTTATTGCGGATGAGGAGTTAAACTATTTTCAGGAAGCATCGAGCGATGAGGAAGATAAGTCCGAATTGCTAGAGAAAGTGTCCGTTGCCGATCCCGTATTCAAAAATGTGGAAGAGCGCATGCTCCACCTTGTATTGGATACGCATTTCCAAGGATTGATTTGCGAGGCGTATTGGTTATCGGGCGAGGGCGTTAGGGAGCCAGCATTGAGTGTCGCTGAAGGCGCACCGATGGCGAAGACGGCGGAAGAGCGTGAACGACTCATTTCATTGGCCGCCAGAGCCCACAAGTCACACTTTACTTACTCGCAGGAATTCAATGGGTATCTGCTGGCGAGGCTGCAGGAAATTCCGTTCTTCGTTCAGAATGTTTGGCCAGGCTGGAAACGGCTATATTCGACGGAGGAGCGGTACAATGTATCCAATATCAGGGATGGCCATAAGGAGCTGAACTTGGAGGCGAAGGCGAATTTAGAAAAAAGCGGCCGCTTGGCTTTGCGTTGGTCATTGGAATCGGGCGGACTTTCGTTGTCGGATGAACTAGCGAGAAGCCTGGTCGAGAACGCCGACTCACACACGCTGATCCCCGAAATCGGTATCGTGACGCTGTCTGAGGATTCGAAAAAATCGCTTCAGCGATGGGGGGAGTTGGAGCCACAAGAGGACGACAGCTTTAAACCGTACCAGCTTTTTTCTCTTTTCCCCGATGGAAAATCGAATGTGAAGTTGGAGAGGAAGCTACTACAATGGCGAGATAATCTTTTGCACGGAAATTGTGGAAAAGCTGCGTACTTGTCATGTTTGAGGGCGTATCAGCTCGAGGGAGTTAAATGGATGGATCGCCTGCTGTCTCATGATTGCCACTGCTTGCTCGCAGACGAAATGGGGCTGGGAAAGACCTTACAGGTTATCGCCTTAATGCAGAATGCTTTGTCTCTGGGTGCTAAGGCTTTGATAGTCTGTCCAGCGAGTGTAGTGCCCGTTTGGATATCGGAATTCGAGAAATTCGTTCCAGACCTTAAGGCGATACGATACACAGGAGGAGATATCGAGCTAATCGGCGAGGAGTGGAATGTATTGGTAACCAGTTTCGCTCTTATGCGAAACCGAATTGATTTAATAAAGAATCATGAATTTGAATACGCCATAATCGATGAGGCTCAGTTTATCAAAAATCCGGATGCCAAGGTGACCCGAGCGGCGATGAAACTCAAGGCTAAGCGTCGCGTAGCCCTAACGGGCACCCCCATTGAGAACCGTCCCTTGGATATATGGCCTTGCTTTCAATTTCTCATGCCTGGACTTCTGGGGAGGCGTCGATTGTTTGAAAGGGAGCTACACGAGAATCCGAACCGCTTCAAAGTGAGACTAAGGTCCCAAATTACTCCGTTTATGCTGCGGCGTACGAAAGAACAAGTGGCCAAGGATCTCCCTGAGAAGATTCTGATCCATCAAATTTGCCCGCTTACGTCGTTGCAAAAAAGGGAATACGGCCGGATTTGCGCTGCTGGAATCGCCCGCTTGGGGAATGATCTTGGTAGCGCATTAAAGGGAAGTCGCTTTGCAGCGTTGAGTTTGTTGACGCGATTGCGTCAGGCTAGCTGTGACCCGGATTTGCTCCCTTGGGTGACGAGCGAACTTGAGGAAAGCGGCAAGTTGATGGTGTTATTGGAGAAGCTCCAAGAAGTGCTAGGGACTGGGCACAAGGTGGTGGTTTTCAGTCAGTTCGTCCAGTTCCTGAGTCGGGTAAAGACGCTCATTAGCCAATCTTTTCCAGACCTGTCTCTTTTCGAACTTACAGGTGCTACCAGGGATCGAGAGACGCCAGTGCGGGAGTTTCAAGCAATTGAAGACTCAGCAGCAATGCTCGTCTCCCTGAGAGCTGGTGGCTCAGGGATAACACTGCATGCTGCTGACTACGTGTTTTTAATGGACCCTTGGTGGAATCCCGCGGTAGAAAACCAGGCTATCGACCGTGTTCACCGTATCGGTCAGGAGAATACAGTTTTTGTGTACAAGATGATTGCCAATGGCACCATAGAGGAACGAATTCAGGATCTGAAGCGAGACAAGCAAGAGTTATTCGAAAGCCTTGTCCAAAATAGTGCTCTGGGAGCGGATGAGCTTGCTCGACAATACAAATCTTTGGAAGCATTGCTGATTTTATCGCAAAACGATTGAAGCCAAGTTGGATTTAATGCTTGATGTTCGAGACCCACAATTGTTCACGTACAATCTACTGCCTTAGTATTATGAGATTCCATTACTTTATCATTGCCTTCTTGGTGCTGATTTCCCTGGCCGCCAGGGAAAAGCCCAATATCATTTTCATTATGGCAGATGATCTCGGTTACGGCGATCTAGGCTGCTATGGGCAAGAACTCATCAAGACGCCGCACATCGATAGACTGGCGGAGAACGGAATGCGGTTTACAGATTTCTATTCAGGTTCCACCGTGTGTGCCCCGTCGCGATGCGTGTTGATGACTGGATTGGATACCGGGCATTGCTATATTCGTGGCAACGGGAAGAATAATCTTCGGCCGGAGGACGTCACCGTAGCGGAAATCCTAAAAGCGGAGGGCTATGCCACAGGCCAGGTTGGAAAGTGGGGATTGGGTCATGAAGGTACGTCAGGCATGCCGACAAATCAGGGCTTCGACTACTTTTATGGCTACTTGGATCAGCATCATGCTCACTTGTTTTATCCGACATTCCTGATTAGAAATGAAGATCGCGTCCCTTTGAAAAATGTAGTGCCCAATGAAGGACAGTGGGGCCAGGGAATCGCTTCCGAAAAAGTTGAGTATACGCCAGCTCTGATGATCGACGAGACGCTGGGATTCATAGACCGCAAGAAAGACGAGCCCTTCTTCCTCTATCTTTCCTACACGTTGCCGCATGCCAACAATGAGGCGTGGAATGAGACAGGTGACGGGACAGCTGTGCCGGATCTCGGTATATACGAAGATAAGCCTTGGTCAAAACAGAACAAGGGACAAGCGGCTATGGTGACATATTTGGACATGATGGTGGGGAGGGTCGTTGAGCGGCTTGAAGATTATGACTTGATTGAAGACACGGTTATCTTTTTCACTTCAGACAATGGGCCCCATAGTGAAGCAGGGAATGATCCACGCTTCTTCGATGCCAATGGACCCTTTTCAGGAATAAAGCGGGCTTTGTATGATGGAGGTATTCGCGTGCCGCTGATCGTTCAATGGAAGGGTAAGATCGAGCCTGGAAGCACGACTTCTTTGGTGAGTGGTCAAGTGGATTTCATGGCTACGGCTGTGAATATCGCTGGCGATGATCTGGAAGTCCCAACGAATGGTATCAGTTTTCTGCCTACGCTGCTTGGGAAGAGCTCTGAGCAAGTCAAACATGAATACTTGTATTGGGAATTTTATGAGCAAGGTTCCAAGCAGGCTTTGCGTATGGGCAAATGGAAAGCGGTTCGGCGTCCTATGTTGACGGGCCCGATTGAGGTCTATGACGTAACCCAAGATCCGGCAGAAGAAAACGACCTGGCCAAGCGACGTCCAGAGATGTTGGCCACGTTCGAACGGATATTCCATAATGCACGGACGCCATCGGATTGGCAGTTGCGCGGCAGTCTGAACTCTCGAGAGCAAGAGCGCCGCGAGTTTAGAGAGCGGTAGAGGGGGTTGGCAGTTAGCTTTAAGCAATTAACTGTACGCTGTAGCCGCGACCGCTGGTCGAAGAACGGGCCCCGGGATCGCGGCTTCAGTGATTTTGGCCGATGGTGTAAGCTTAATCCAGCCACTCGTCTTCGGGATCGAATTTGGGTATGGGGACGTTGACGATCTTCATGTTTCCTACGGCTCGATGCCGGCAACCTGGCTTGATCATTACGGTGGTCAAGGGTTTGACGGGTATGCTTTCGCCATCGAGTTCGATGTGGCCTTCTCCCTCGAGAATCAAGTAGATCTCCGTCATTTTCTTGTGATAGTGCGTCTCGGAATCTTTCTTAATTTCAACTAGGTGGAGTGAGGCGATAGTATTGTCTTCATCCATGAATGCCCGGCGAGCGAATCCGCACGGGCACGGGGTGGGTTCGATATCGGTTAGGTGGGAGATCTTGTAGCGTTTGCTCATTTCGAGTTCAAATTTTGGATGGTGAGATTGTTTGGACATTCAAGTGGACAGCAATGCAATTAGTCCCTAATCGCTTGAACATGAAAATCTTCCCAATTCTATTTTCATTTCTAGCGGTAGCCATGTTGAGCGCTGCGAGCGATCGACCGAACATCGTTTGGATTGTATCTGAGGACAATTCAAAGCATTGGCTGCGTCTCTACCAGGACGGCGGGGCCCCGATGTTGAACATCGAGAAACTAGCTGATGGCGGACTCGTTTTCCAAAACGCTTTTTCCAACGCGCCCGTTTGTTCGGTGGCTCGTAGCACATTAATTACGGGCGCTTATGCGCCGAGAACTGCGGCCCAGTACCATAGGCGGTCGGCGTTGTCTCCCATGCCGGATGGATTGCGAATGTTTCCCTACTATTTGCGGGAAGCAGGCTACTACACGACCAACAATAGCAAGACCGATTACAATCTAAGCGATCAAGGGATGTGGAACGAGTCCTCAAACAAAGCAAGTTACAGGAACCGTCAGCCGGGACAGCCCTTTTTCCATGTGCAGAATTTTGGCCGTACCCATGAAGGGCAGCTTCATTTCACGAAAGCTTTCATGGCTGAGAACGCCACAGTTACCGATCCCGATTCGATCGAAGTTTTCCCTTATCATCCTAACACGCCGACTTTTCGTTACACTTACGCCAAATTTCAGGACCATCATCGTGAAGTGGACGCCGAGATGGGTGAGTTTTTAGAAGCGCTGAAGAACGACGGCTTGGCTGAGAATACGATCATCTTCTATTATGGGGATCACGGGGGAGTGCTCCCTCGTGGAAAGGGTTATGCCTATGAAAGTGGATTGAACGTTCCATTGGTTGTGTATGCTCCGGAAAAGTGGCGGCACCTATTGCCGGCCTCACCGGGTTCGAGTGTTGATGGATTTGTCAGTTTTGTGGATTTTGGACCAACGGTTCTGAATCTGGCCGGTGTTAACGTTCCGAAGACAATGGACGGAAAGCCTTTCCTGGGGAAAGGGGTTTCTGCTGTGGATTTAGCCAATCGCGATGAGGCTTTCGGCTATGCAGATCGATTTGACGAGAAATACGACTTGGTAAGGACGTACCGAAAAGGGAAATACAAGTATATTCGCAACTACCAGCCATTCAATTACGATGGCCTTTTCAATGAGTATCGCTACCGCATGCTGGCATACGAGGAGTGGAGGGATATGTATCACGCTGGCAAGTTGAACGCCGCCCAACGCCAGTTTTTCGAGGCCCGCCCGGTAGAGGCTCTATACGATATCGAAAGGGATCCTCATGAAATAAATGACCTAAGTGACAAGCCGGAAAACGCAGATGTATTGAAGGATCTGCGTCGACGATTGGCCCGCAAAGTCAAGTCATTGCCTGATCTGAGCTTTCTTCCGGAACCGGTGATGCTTGCCGAGGCTATGGACAATCCAGTTGAATATGGCCAAGCGAATCGGAAGCGTATCCAGAAACTGGTGGAAGTTGCGGATTTGAGTCTATTGCCATTTTCGAAAGCTAGGGGCAAAATAGTAAGGTTTCTATCTTCGAAGGATCCGGCCGCTCGCTATTGGGCGTTGATTGCGTGTAGCTCGTTCGGGAAAGAGGCTAGCGAGTTCGAAGAAACCGCGAAAGCGATGGCCAGAACGGATGAAGACAATCTGGTCCGTGTTCGGGCGGCCGAGTTTCTCGCTCTAGTTGGAGCGGCTGACCCGCAAGAAACCATCTACCAGGCCTTGAAAGCCGCAAAGACCGAAGTCGAAGCCAATTTGATTTTGAATACTGTGACACTGTTGAAGGACGGTGAACCTGGATACCCATTCGATATCGATCCGGAATGGTTCGATGAGGATTGGAGAGTGGAGGAGCGTTCGAACGTTAATCGCCGGCTTGGTTACTTCAGGATGGGGAAATAAAGGGGTCAATAAGCTATAGACGCGACCGCCGATAGCGTCTAAAATTGGGAGTATTTGTCGAAGGTTCTTGTTACGTTGCTGGCTTTGGCCTCGGTCGAACTAAGTTCAGCCGCTACTTTTCAGAAGGTATGGCAATTTGTTTCGAAATCAGAATCGGAGGATCGAGCCGCCCCTCCCCGCCATTATGAAATAGGCGTTATAGATGTTAGGAGGGCGGGTCCCGTCGTCCGATAAACTTTTGCCTCAATCCTCGAAACCGAGCTTCTTTAGTTTCGGGTGGATGACGTAGCGGCAATAAGCCTCGTTTTTATTCAGTTCGTAATATTCCTGATGGTAGCCCTCGGCGGGATAAAACGCTTCAATTCCAGTGACCTCGGTTACAATGGGATCCGGGTACCTCTTTGCTGCTGCGAGCTTTGCGATAGACGCTTCGGCAATTCGTTTTTGCTTATCGCTGTTATAGTAAATAGCTGACCGATACTGCGTGCCTACGTCCGCGCCTTGACGGTTGAGAGTGGTCGGATCATGCATCAGCCAAAATATATCCAGAAGTTCCTCCAAGCTTGTCACCTCGGGATCGAAGCTTATTTTGGCGACTTCCGCGTGACCCGTTTCTCCCGTCACGACTTGTCGATAGGTGGGATTTTTGACGTGTCCTCCCATATATCCGGATACGGCGCTCTTTACGCCCTCCACACGTTGCATGACGGCCTCTGTGCACCAGAAGCAACCGGCTCCCAAAGTTATCGATTCCAAATTAGATTCCTCCGGCTTCAGCGATTCGTTAATCATCCCCATCGATAGTAA
>Ga0310343_10002106_pt1 | contig 10426 bp, 7 predicted proteins | sample HC15DNA2025_MG_FD_203519 | JGI IMG/M metagenome (GOLD analysis project Ga0310343, IMG submission 203519) | Marine microbial communities from station ALOHA, North Pacific Subtropical Gyre - HC15-DNA-20-25_MG | ecosystem: Environmental > Aquatic > Marine > Oceanic | place: Pacific Ocean: North...
GCCAACTGCTCCTGCAGCAAGAGCTTCAAATACCCTTGTGCTAATTATGCCCATTGGTGAAGCTGTATGTAAAACAAATTTAGAGTCTGCAAGTATTTTATAGTAATCTTTTTGATTTAATCTTTTCCCATGTAATAAAGCTGATATTTTATTTTTGATAGAGTTTTTGTAGAAAGGTTTCCAATAAATCTTATAGTTGCGGTATTTTAATTTTTTTTTAAATGGGATGTCGAAAAGTGTATAAAAAAGTTCCTTTTGAATTTTTTTTCTAATATCACTTTGTGTATCCTTGAAATTCCAGTTTTGAAGAATTCCAGAAAAAAATAAATCATATTTTCTTTCACTAAGTTTACGAAATCTAAATTCGGAGGTTTCTTGAAGAGAGTATGCAAGAGGCATGAAAATTATTTTTTTGTTAGTACTATTCAACTTCTGACAATTATGTAAGTGTGTAAAAACAATATCAAAATTGAAATTATTGATTTCTTCAATTTTTTCATCTAATCTTGAATATTCTTTATTAAGCATCAAAATATGTTTTATTTTTTTATTAGTCCATGAACCAATAATATTTCCAAATGTTATTGGTTCTTTGAGAGGATCATCACTTAACCATCCATGATTATAAAAAATTAAGTCTGGAATAAAACCAGCCTCATTTTCAATATATTCAGCACTTATATCTCCACTATTTATGTAGTGGAAAAAGTTGCTTGAAATTAATTCTAACTCTTTTTCAAAAGCATATTGATATGAAGCAGAAAGATATTTTTCATATGATGGACCAAGGACGATTACATTCATTTCTGAGCACTTATTACATAAATCTAGAAAGTAATTATATGTTATTGATAAAAAATATACAGTTTTCTTTAAAAATTTTCTTCTTCATAGAATTTTATATTAGTTCAGAAACTATTTAATAAACTTTAAAAATGCTTACAAAAAAAATTAACCTTGGTAGGGTTTTAGTTTTTAATTAAATGATTTCCTATCTTAATTTTTATATAAATAAAATCATTTTATTTGTTTAAGAAAATATAATCAGAAACAGTTTTTTTTATGCCTTCTTCTAAAGAGATCTTAGGTTCCCAACCCATAGAATAAATTTTTGAAATATCTAATCTTTTTCTTGGAGTACCGTCTGGTTTTGTTTGATCCCAAACAATTTGTCCTTCGTAAATAAATTCTTTAGCAATTTTCTGAACTAAATCTTTTATTGAAATATCAATACCAGTGCCAATGTTTAGCCAATATAGTGGTTTACCATCTTTATCTTTTGGCGCAGTAATATTTCTTGTATTCCAATTCTCTAAGGCAAAAATACATCCTTTAGCAAGGTCATCAACATGTAAAAATTCTCTATAAGGCTTTCCACTTCCCCAAACAACAACTTTTTTTAAAGAATTTTTTTTCGCCTCATGGAATTTTCTTATTAATGAAGGTAATACATGACTATTTGTGGGGTGATAATTATCGCCAGGACCATATAAATTTGTTGGCATTAAGCTTATTGAATTAAAGTTATACTGTTTATTTAGTGCTTCACATAACTTAATACCAGTAATTTTTGCTACTGCGTAAGATTCGTTAGTAGGCTCTAGGCCCCCAGACATTAGGTATTCCTCTTTAATGGGTTGTTGACAAAGTTTTGGATAAATACAACTACTCCCAAGGAAAAGTAATTTCTTAACTTTAAATTTATAGGAAATACTTATTAAATTATTTTGTATCGTTAAATTATCCAAAAGAAATTCGGTAGGAAAATTCTTGTTTGCCAAAATGCCTCCTACCTTTGCAGCTGCAATAATAACTACTGTCGGTTTATTTATTTCAAACCATTTACAAGTTGCCTCATAATCTAAGTAATTTAATTCATTCTTTTTTGGACTAAATATTTTTCCATCATGATCCTTCTCATTTCCATATCCTTGTTCCTTTAGAGCTTTACAAATAGCACTTCCAACCATTCCTCCAGCTCCTGCCACAAGGAATTTATCATTTAAATTTATTTCTTTTTTTTTCATTACGTAATGGGTTTAATAGCTGTTAGATAAGAATCCTTTTTCTTTAAGAAACTTTTCCTTTTTAGCTTCTTGAATATCATAATTTATCATTTCTTCAATCATTTCTTCCAAAGTAATTTCAGGAGACCATCCTAATTTCTTTTTCGCTTTATTTGAATCACCAAGTAATTCGCTTACTTCTGCAGGCCTGAAATATCTTGGATCAATTTTTATCACTATTTCATTATTATCAGCCCTTCTACCTATCTCAAATTCGTTCTTACCTTCCCAAATAATTGCTGGCCCATTACTATTTTTTTGCCATCCTAATTTTTTCGCGCAAATTTCTATAAATGATCTAACCGTTTCCATCCTACCAGTAGAAATAACAAAGTCCTCAGGGTGGTCTTGTTGCAACATTAACCATTGCATTTTGACATAGTCTTTTGCATGCCCCCAATCTCTCTTTGAATCTAGATTTCCTAGAAAAATACATTTTTCAAAACCTAGAGATATTCTAGATAACCCTCTTGTAATTTTTCTTGTAACAAAAGTTTCACCTCTTCTAGGACTCTCATGATTGAATAGTATCCCATTACATGCATAAATTCCGTATGCCTCCCTATAGTTTACAGTGATCCAGTAGGCATAGAGTTTCGCTACTCCATAAGGACTTCTAGGGTAAAAGGGTGTAGATTCCTTTTGAGGGGATTCTTGGATTAATCCGTATAATTCACTAGTACTTGCCTGATAAAATCTAGTCTTTTCTGTTAAGTTTAGTATCCTTATAGCCTCGAGAATTCTTAAAGTTCCAAGGGCGTCACTGTTAGCAGTATATTCTGGACTTTCAAAACTTACTGCTACATGACTTTGAGCCCCTAAATTATAGATTTCGTCGGGTTTAACTTGTTGAATAACTCTTATTAAATTAGTACTGTCAGTAAGATCTCCATAATGAAGGTAAAAGTTCTGATCGTTTACATGCGGATCTTGATAAATGTGCTCAATTCTAGAGGCATTAAAACTACTAGAACGTCTTTTAATGCCATGAACTTCATAACCTTTAGCAAGCAAGAATTCTGCTAGATAGCTTCCATCTTGACCAGTAATTCCTGAAATTAAAGCAGTTTTGGTTCTTTCATTCATAATCTTTATAGTTTAAAATGGAGTTTAAAAAAAGTAAATATGGTAAGAATATTAGTAACTGGTGGAGCGGGATTTATTGGAAGCCATACATGCTTAAATATGATGAAGGCAGGCTATGAGATAATTAGTTTAGACTCTTATGTAAATAGTTCTAAAAATGTATTTAATGCAATTAGCAGAATTTGTCTTTTAAAAGGAATTAATCAAGATTTAATAAAAAATGTAGAATGTGATATTCGCGATAAAAGAACTATTGAGGAAATATTCCAAAAATCAAAAGATAAAAATAAAGAAATTCAAGGTGTGATTCATTTTGCTGGACTTAAATCAGTAAAAGAATCGGAATTTAATCCTCAGGAATATTGGGATGTGAATTTTGGGGGGACATTAAATTTATTAAAAGTAATGAATAAATTCAATTGTCGGAAAATTGTATTTAGTAGCAGTGCGACGATATATGGAAATCCTGAAAAATTACCCATACTAGAAGACTGTAAAATAAAACCTATTAATCCATACGGGAAAACAAAAGCCACGGTTGAACAATTTTTATTGGATATTTATAATTCCGCTCCTGACAAATGGAATATAATAAATTTAAGATACTTTAACCCTGTAGGTGCACATAGTAGCGGTTTAATTGGAGAGAACCCTAAAGGAATTCCAAATAATCTTTTTCCGTATATTTGTAAGGTAGCTCTTGGAGAAATGGAAAATTTAAAAATATTTGGAAATGATTGGCCCACTACTGATGGTACTGGTGTAAGAGACTATATACATATTGAGGATTTAGCAGAGGGTCATAAAAAAGCATTAGGATTAATTTTTAAAGAGAGAGGTTCTTACAGAAGTATTAATCTAGGAAGTGGCAAAGGAACAAGTGTTCTTGAAATGGTTGAAACTTTTCAAAAAATTAATAATTGCAAATTAAAAAGAATTTTCGAGCCAAGAAGGGTGGGAGATGTAGCCTCAACTTACGCCGATATTAATCTTGCAAAAAAGGTTCTAGGATGGGTTCCGAAAAAATCTTTAGATGATATCTGTAAAGATGGTTGGAAATGGAGCAAGATGAATCCCGCTGGATACTCTTAAGGTCTTGATTTAAAAATGAAATTATTATCAAAAATATATATTTGCACTAAATTATTTTGATCTTCCATATAGATCTTCAAATCTTACAATATCATCTTCTCCAACATATGATCCGCTTTGCACCTCAATAAGCATAAGATCTATTTTCCCAGGATTAGAAAGCCTGTGTTTTGAACCAAGCGGTATGTAAACACTTTGATTCTCAGATAATGTTGAAACTTTGTCATCAACTTCCACTTTAGCCGTACCACTTACCACTACCCAATGCTCTGATCTATGGTGATGTAATTGCAGAGATAATTTTTCTCCAGGTTTTACTTGTATTAATTTTACTTGCCATCTGTCTGCTTCTACAACTGAAAGATAATGTCCCCATGGTCTGTAAACTTTCGTATGAGTTTTGCCTTCTGGGATTTTAATTTTTTTTAAGTGATTAACTATATTTTTTACTTTTTGAGTTGATTTTTTATCAGAAATTAAAATTGCATCTCTTGTTTCTACTACAATCAAATCATTTAGATCAATACCTACTACAAGCCTATCCTCACTTCTAAGATATGAATTTTTTGAATTTTCAAGTATTACATTACCTTCTGTAAAATTACCATCAAAATCTTTTTCTGAAGTTTCCCAAACTACTTCCCAACTTCCGATATCACTCCAACCTACATCCAAAGGAATCACAACACCCCTTGTAGTTTTCTCCATTACTGCGATATCAATTGGTATATTTTCACATTTACTGAAAGAATCTTTATCTAATCTCTGAAAATCAAGATCAGATACACTTTTATTTAAGGACTCCTTGCATGAAAATGATATCTTTGGATGAAATTTTTCTATTTCTTTTATTATTTCTTTTGCTTTGAACATAAACATTCCACTATTCCAAGTAAAACTCTTATCTTGTATGAATTTTTTAGCTGTTGCAAGATCAGGTTTTTCTAAAAACTTTTCAATTTTAATTCCTTTTATTTCATTATCATCAAAAGGTTTATCAGCCTTAATGTATCCATAGCCAATTTCAGGAGATGTTGGAATGATTCCAAAAGTCACTAATTTATTTATTTGTGCCTGATTTAACCCTTCATCAATAATTTTGAGAAATTTTTGAGAATTTTTTATTTCATGATCTGATGATAAAACAAGTAAAGTGGGATCTTCTTCAATCTCAAGAGACTTATGAGCTGCAAGAGTTATAGCAGGAGCTGTATTTTTCCCAAAGGGTTCTAGCAAAATTATAAAATCATCAATATTTATTTCACGCATTTGTTCTGCTACTATAAATCTATGCTCCTCGTTACAAACCAATATTGGTTTTTTAAGATTTTCTAAAGGTAATATTCTTTTAATTGTTTTTTGCAACAAACTAAGATTGTCTACTTTATTTATAGATAAAAATTGCTTTGGATAACTTTCTCTTGAAAGTGGCCAAAGTCTTGTTCCTGAACCTCCACACAAAATTATAGGGATAATAAAATTATTAGATTTCATTATTATTTTTTTCAGGAATTTAATTTTATATTATCTTACTAATTTACATCTCTTTTGTTTTAAATTACTTTTAAAACAATTTTTTCTTCAATTTAGTGATGAAGGTTTAATTTTTGATATAACAGAATTGTTAGATCATATCAAAAATCACTTTTACAATTATAAAAATAGTTGCATATAAGAACTTAATTTAAATTACATGAAATTGAAAAAGAAAATAAAAATCTTAATGATTTCCTCCAACGCGGATATTGGGGGTGGACCTAATCATATGTTTATGCTTGGAGAAAATCTTAATAGTTCCTTTGAGGTTTACTATGCGGTTCCTAAGAATAAAAATTTTACTAATTTATTAAATTTTAAAAATTATCTTGAGATTTCGGAAAGGGAAATTAATATTAGGGATATTTTAAATTTAATAAAATTTATAAGAAAGAATTCTATTGATATCGTCCATGCGCATGGAAAGGGAGCTGGAGCATTAGCAAGATTTACTAATCTTTTTTATAAAACAAAATTAATTTATACTTTTCACGGAATTCATGTAGAGTGCCACAATTTTTTAGTAAATTTGGTTTATATTTTTTATGAAAATATTTTTGGAAAAATTGATAATTATAAAATATTTGTTTCTGAAAGCGAAAGATTGTATGCTAAAAATTTAAATATTATTTTATGGAATAAGACGTGTGTCATAAATAATGGAGTTCCAAATAAATTAATAAAAAATAAAAATAATGATATAGATTTTCTGAAAAAAAATGATTCATCCAAAATAACTGTCATTTCAACTTGTAGATTTGTTAAGCAAAAAAATATAAAGGATATTGTCAGAATTGCCAAAAGAATACCTGAAATTGATTTTAAAATTATTGGTTATGGAAAGCTTTGGAAGGAAATTAATCAATATCTATCAGAAATGCAAGTTGAAAATGTTGATTTAATAGGACTTCAGCAAAATGTTTTTAAATTTTTGTATATTTCAGATATTTATTTATCCACATCTCTTTATGAAGGGATGCCACTTAGTATTTTAGAGGCAATGTCTATTGGACTTCCTATTGTGGCAAGTAATGTAGCAGGTAACATTGATACCGTTAAAAACGGCAAAACGGGATATTTGTATGATTTAAATAATATTGAAATGGCTATTAATTTTATAAATAAATTAGCCAATGATGAATCCCTTAGAAATGTAATGGGATATAACTCTTTTAAAAGACAGCGTAAATTATTTTCAAAATTAAATATGATCTCAAATTATGAGAATTTATACTTCAAGGCAGCTAATCTTTGATCTAATGAAAAGATTTGATTTTCTTTAAAAATTTAGAAAAAGATCATTTACTTTGTTTTTATTTATCATCTCTTTGAAACTTTGAGATTTATTTAGTAACTCTTCATAAGTGCCTCTTGAATTTATTTCTCCATTTTTGAATTCATATATGAAGTCGCATTCTTTTATGGTTGATAATCTATGAGCAATAAAAATAATTGTTATTTTCTTATTTATTTTTAAAAGTGATTTCATAAGGTCCGATTCTGTTACATTATCTAATCCTGAGGTTGCCTCATCAAGCACTAATAAGGATGAATTTCTATAAAAAGCTTTTGCAATGGCAATTCTCTGCCTTTGGCCTCCAGAGAGCCTAATCCCGTTTTCGCCTAACTGAGTATTCAATCCTTCAGGTAATGAATTAATTAGTTCCTCTAATTGTGCTGCAACAATTGCATCCCAGACTCTTGAATTATCAATTTCAGTATTATTTAATCCATAAGCTATGTTAGTCCTTATATCGCTATTTAGTAAATTTATTGTTTGAGGGACATAAGAACAAATTGATTGCCATGATGAAATTTGACTTGTTTTAAGTTCTTTCCCATCTAATAATATTTTTCCTTTTGAAGGTCTTAGTAAACCAATTATTTGATTTGCAAATGTGCTTTTGCCACTGCCGGTTTTCCCTACGATTGCTATTTTTGATCCAGTTTTAATTTTTAGATTTATATTTTTTAAAGCATATTTATTCTTAAAGGGATATTTATAGCTGAGATTATAAATTTGTATGTAATTTTTTGGAATTTTAAGTTTACTCTTTTTTCTAATTGCTGAATAATTTCTACTGTTTGGGAGCTCTAGAATCTTTAAAGCTTCTTCTAGATCTGGTATGCCTCCTCTTAATGCGGTAATACCTTTAAAAAAATCTTGAAGTGGAGGTGTAAGTTTTAGAGAAGCTACAGCAATTGTTGCCAAGAAAGGAATGATTTCTAAAAGTGTACTAGGGTCTCTGTCTCTAAAATATGGAAATAGTCCAATTGCAAAGATAAGCGTTATTCCAAAAGGTTCTACTAGTGATCTTGGGAATTCAGGAAAAGTCTGAGATTTCCATAAATAAGGTAATGCTTTTTTACTTGCTTTTGAATATCTATTTTCAAAATATTTTTCAGATCCAGTTAAGTGAACATCTATTATAGTTTTCATAGATTCTTTAATAACTTTGTTAATTTCATTCTCTAGAATTATCTTTTGCCTAGTAGCAGCTCTTATAAAAGGAGTAACGCTTAAAGAAATCAATGTGTAACCAACTACTAAACTAATAATTAATATAAAAGCATTAATTTTTGCGAAGGTAAAAATTGCTAAAAATATGAAAATAATAATAAAGAATCCACTTATTATTTCTAGAATTGGCCCTATAAAGTTATCTGCTACTCTTGAAATATTTAGTAGGATTTTGGAACTAATATCTTCACTTTTATCGGTTAGAAAAAATTCATACTTTTGGTGAAATACTTTTTTTTGGATATTTTTGGATAAGTCAATAAATATTCCAGCTTTTAACTTCTCTTGAAAAGCTCTTAGATATAACTTTAAAAATGAGGCAAGCCAATTAAAAATAATGTAGATTAAAACGATAATTATTAACTTTATAAATGGATCTGTGGAAATAAATTCTGAGAAAGGTATTGATGGTCTATTCTCTTTTTGAACAACTATTACAAAAAGTCTTGAAACTAATCCTACTACCAAAACATTTACTAATCCAGTAATTATCGCTATTGGAATAAGTCTATAAAAGGATACTTTTCTTTCTTTTGAAAGAATTTTAAAAAGACGAATTAATAAATCTATTGTTTTACTGTACATAGTATTTGATTATGCTTTTCTTTCTAAGCTGAAGTATTTAAGTGCATAGAATTTTTAATATGCTCCTCGATCCATTGGAAATAATAATACTCCAAATGTTCTAATAATAATTCTTAAATCCATAATAAAATTGAGATTATCAACATATAGTCGATCAAGATAAACTCTTTTTTTATAACTCAAATTATTTCTCCCACTAACCTGCCAAAGACCAGTTATACCTGGATTAATTGAAAGGACTTTTTTAATTTGCATGCCATACTTATTAATTTCCTTCTCAACTATTGGGCGAGGACCAATTACACTCATATCGAGTTTGAGAACATTTATAAATTGTGGTAGTTCGTCTAGGCTTGTTTTTCTTAAGAATTTTCCAATTCTGGTTATTCGTGGGTCATTTCTTAACTTGTGTGTCTTTTCAAATTCTATTTTTATATTTTCGTTTTTTTCTAATAAATTCTCTAATATATCATCAGCTTCAGGATGCATTGTTCTAAATTTAATACAATAAAAAGGCTTGAAATTTTTACCAATTCTCTGGTGATAATAAAAAATTGGTCCTCGTGAACTAAATTTTATTAAAATTGCAATAACTAAAAATAAAGGCGAACCTATTACTATTACCGTAATAGAAAAAAGTAAATCGCATAAAGATTTGAAGAGCAGATATAAATTTTTCTTATTTATTTTTTTGAAAAAATTCACTTTAACCTTTTATAGATATAATTTTCATCTTTTTTAAAGATTAATTTTTTGAAAATCGTTCCAAGATTTATTAATAAATTTATCCAATTTAAGTTTGAAATTATCATGCGAAAATTTCTTTGCAAATTCATTTTGAATTTCAGGATTAAATTTCTTCCATACTTTTTTCTCCTCAAACCAACTTACAGTATCTTTAATGTCACAGCTATTTTGTTCTTTAAATAATAAACCTGTATAGATTTTATTTTTCGGAAAATCAGTTAAGCAATTTACAGTATCTAGTAATCCACCTTTTGCTAATCCTATAACTGGAGCTCCTGAAGCCATTGCCTCAACAGGAGCAATCCCAAAATCTTCAATACCAGCATAAATAAAAGCTCTGCAAGTGCTCATAAGTTTCTCTACTTTCGAATTTGTATCATTTCCATAAAAATGGATATTCGGGTTGGCTAATTTTTTTAATTTTGTTTTTTCAGGGCCCTCTCCTACAATTACTAATGGTAACCCTAATTTATTAAAAGCCTCAATTAATAGGTCAACTCTTTTATTTGGCACAAGTCTACATACACTCAGATAAAAGTTTTTTCTTTCTAGATCAAATTTGAATCTCTTAATATTGACAGGTGGATGGATAACTTCTGAATTTAAGCCCCAATATTTTTTAATTCTTCTAGATGTAAAATTTGAATTAGCAATCAAGTAATCTGGCCTATGGCCGCTTATAAAGTCCCATTCCCTTAATTTAAACAATAAATATCTTAAAGGTAATTCTAATCCGTATTTTTTCAAAGATGATTTATTTATATATGTTTCCATTTGATCCCATGCATATCTT
>Ga0310343_10002109_pt1 | contig 10423 bp, 2 predicted proteins | sample HC15DNA2025_MG_FD_203519 | JGI IMG/M metagenome (GOLD analysis project Ga0310343, IMG submission 203519) | Marine microbial communities from station ALOHA, North Pacific Subtropical Gyre - HC15-DNA-20-25_MG | ecosystem: Environmental > Aquatic > Marine > Oceanic | place: Pacific Ocean: North...
CAACTTACTAGAAACTTAGCTGAAGCAGATGCGGTTAATAATGCTAGATTACAACAACGTACTCAAAACCAAAATCTATTGGGTCAGTTAGTCAACTTATCTTTAGGCGCTGACAAAACTGCTTTAGGTATGCTTGGGCAAGCTTCTAGTTTACAAGGAGCTAGAGAATCTGCTTTCACCAGCGCACAAGCGTCAGCTAAAGCACAAAGGTATGGTTTTGTTGGTTCATTATTTAGTATGATATAGAGTTATGGCAACAACGAATTTATTTGAATATTATGACAGAGTACGCTCAAACACTATTAGTGATATGGGCAAAGCTAGTGATGTAGCAAAAAAACTAGCTGATCGTAGTTATGCAGACGCAAACTCAAGAATAAGGGACATGCACGACGATGTGTATGTAGAAGGTGGGCTAACCAACCCGATAGTAAGTCTTGAATCTGCTGCTGCAACTTATACTGGAGAACAATGGGCAGCGAACGGAAGTAATATGAACGATTTTTAAGCGTGCTTAATAATATAGGTATAGCTCAATATGCTACTGGTAACAATACTTTTATCACCGGTATTAAAAGAGAGGGGACAGCACCCAACACTGGCGAAGCAACTTATCGTTTAGAACTAGGCGAATTAAACCCCGGAGAAGGTGGTCCTAATTTACGCTTTAAAGCTTTAGACACTAGAAAAACTGACGAACAAGGAGATTTACTAATTACCGAAAGTCAATTTAGTGACATTTTTGAAGATTATCAAAGAAATGTTCAAGTAAGAGTTGCCCCGCGTGTAGGGTCTCAAATGCAATATGACTATATTGCTGGGGCTGGCTCTCAAAATCTTAATGTAAGCCGCCGAGAAATACCAGAAGGACAGACTGATATTCACGGTACTAACTATGGTGGGGGCACCGGAAATCCTGAGACAGATGATAAAGCCTTTACTGGAGATGTAGAATTTACTGGCGATGTTTTAAATTTTTTAGAAGAAAGAGGTTTAGAGCCGGTATCTAAAGTAAAAGAACTTATAGATGGTGGAGTAGATGCTATTTTACAACTAACTAATTCTGAAATAGCAAAATTAGAAGCACAATATGGCATACCGATGCAAAATGCTAATTTAGAATACTATCGAGATGAACTATCTGCTTTACGAGCAGCATCACAGACTGCACAAAATACTTTAAATAATAAAGATTTAAATTTAACTGAAGACGAAGTAAAAGAATTAAAAAAAGAAATAAACTTTAATAGTTTAAGAGAAAAGAAAATTATGGGAGATGCTGAGAAGTTTCTAGCAGGTGGCCTTAATGTTACGCTTGCAGGAGCTGTAAGCCAGGAAGAACGTTTTCAAAGAGAAGCAGAAGAAAAACTTTTCCGTGACCCACAACTAATAGCTTTAAGAAGAGCATTAGCTAAAGAACAAAGGATATTTGAAAATGCTCCAGATGGTAACTATAAAAATCAGTCTGGAGAAAAAGTTGCGAAATTAGAAGAAAAAATTTCTAAAAGAGAGAAAAGCATTGATAAACGTGAGATCAGAGAATTTGATAAAAATGAAATGAACAGGAAAATTTCTAAGATTTTAGAAAACCCAACAACAACTTTTATGCCTAGAAAACAATTAGTTAGCTTGTTAGAAGAACAAAACTATGTACTTAGTGACGAGACCAAAGGAGCATTAGACGAGTACATAAATGCTAATTTAGTACAAAACAACGATGGGAGCGGTTCGGTAAGCTTAACCGAAGGCGTAGAATACAATTCTGAAGGAATTCCAATCAAGGGACCAAGTGGTGGCTCTGGTCGTAGTGTTACTAAAATAAGGGGTGGTATAGATAATAGAGCATTCAGTATCTTGCTAGCGATGGATATCGGAGGTGCTAGCAATCAAGATATTTTAGGTGCTATAGAAACCATGCGTTACACTGGCACTTTAGACAGCAAAACCTTTCAAGCACTTATTACGGCTAAAGAAAATTTGTCTAAAGAACAATACAAAGAAATGCAAAATATTAGAGAAACTTTTAACAAGGAAGTAATTCCTGACGTTGATAACGTAATTGCTGCTATTGTTAACTATGAAAGAACTGAAGACGACGAAATTCTTTTTAACATTGGGGATAACAAAATTCCTATTTTTACTGAAATAAATAGAATTTATAGACAACCTGCAATACAACAGATGTTTAGGTCAGCGGACGCACAGGGTAGAGTACCAGCTCATTTTAGAGACCAACGAACTTATTTACATCAGTTAGATGTTGCCTTACAACGTATGATTGCTAAGATGTCCAATAACAGAAATTTTTTTGAGTTTCTTAAAGGAGTGGGTGGTCTACCTGATGGCTTTGCTACTGATCCATTAGATCCTAATGCTTTTCGTCTTAAAGCTATTTATGAAGATGGCGCTAGTTATAGCTATAATGATGTTTATGATTCAAGAGGTATACGTAAAACTGATAAAGATGGTAATGCGCCTAAAATTAAAGAATTTCAATTACAGACTTTAGATGGTCGAGATCTAGGGGGTGCAATAGAAATAGCCGATTTAGTGGACGCTTTAGGGAGAATAAGTGGAGGCACCGCTATGGAGCCGCGATCAATTATAAACAGATTTGAACAGAGTGCTTTCCTTTACAGGTAAAAATGGCTAATGAACTTGAAAAAATACTCTTACGAGATAGCCAAAGACCTACACCCGGGCCAAGAGACGATCAAGTAAGCGCTCAACGACAACGTAGAACTGACGCTTCTAGTCAGTTTGTTGGTTTAACTGACCCAAATGTACAACGCCGTGATAATGCCGAAATGGTATTTGGTGCTAAAGAATACTTTAGAAGAGGGCTACGTGCTGGTTCCGAACAGGTACAAGGTTCTTTTGATGGCATAGCAGCTATAGGTAATTTAATAGCAGGCGATGATAAAGCTGCTGAAAGAAGATTAAATCTCATGCAACAGCATGATGAACAAATTCAAAATGTTTTAGCTCCTTTAGAAAATTTTGAAGGGTTTTTAGATGAGCCTAATTTAACAGACGCTTTTAAACAGTTCTCTCGTGCAGTAGGTCAATTTACTTATCCTGCAGCTTTAACTATTGGAGAAGCACTTGCTGGTGGGATTATAGCTACTTCAGGTAGAGCTGCTTTTACTAGTGCTGGTAGAGCTGCCTTAAAAGATACGCTAACTAAAACTACTAGAAAAGTTGGTAACTTAAGGGCAAATAGAATACTAGAACCCGAACGTCTTTTACCAGGACAAGTAGATGAACTAGGACCTTCAGTAAATCCTTTTGAGGAATTATGGTTTAAAACTTTACGTAATAAAGGAGTTGATAATTTAACACCTGAAGAAAAAGTAGTTATGGATTCTTCTAGAAAATATTTAAGAGACCTGAAACGAGGGGGATTAGCGGGAGCTTTTATAGCTTCTGAGACTATGATTGCTCCTGAAATTTTAAGAGAATACCAAGAAGCCGGTATGGAGCTAACTGCAAACGAAGCGTTAATGGCTTTATTAGTTGGAGTCCCAACTTCAGGAATAGAAGTATTAGGAGAGGCAGTATTTTTTGGTTCTTTATTTAAACTAGCAGTTGGTGGTAGTAGGTTAAAAAAAGCGCAGCAAAGAGCTGCACTTGGACAAAAAATATCTAAACAAGATTTAAAAGCAATACAACTTGCTCGTTTAGCAGAGCTAAAAGGTATAAAAGCTATTGGTGCTGCAGGACAACGTTATTTAAAAAAATATGAAAAACTCTCTACTCTACAACTTGCAAGAGACGTAGGAAGAGTAGCTTTGGCAAGTTCTTTAGTTGAAGGTACTACTGAACTTTTACAAGAAGAATTTATTATGTCACAAGCTCAACTTAATAATCCTACTTTTGATATACAAGGTGCCGAAGCTAGGTTACGTAGGGGCCAAGCGTTTTTTGATGGGGCAGCTGCGGGTGGTGCTCGTGGTACTCTAGGTGGAGTTAGTGCAGCGGTATTTAGACAAGCTAGAAACCTTATTGTAGAAAGAAAAGATGATGCCGAGTGGCAAAACATACAAGATGAAACGTATGGACAAGTATCAGATTTAGGTTTGCCAGAGATAAAAGAAGATATTTTTGCGCAGTTAAACACTATGGTTGACCCTGACTATAAAAGAGAAGCAGTTTGGTTACCTATAGAAACTTTACGTAAGAATGGTTTATTAGATGAAACAGGCGAAGAGATTTTAGTAAATAGAGAGGCCCTACAACAGTTTCTTTTGCAAGCATACCAATCAGAAGGAAGATCTGAAGCTGATGTACCAGAAATACATATGTCTATTGATAAAGATGGGGCAGGGGTTTTATTAAGTGTTAACCCTGAATTAAATACTTTTTACAATAACCAAAGATTTAAAGACCAACCTTTGCGTGATGTTTTAACGCAAATCTTAGACTTTGCTCCAACACCTGACTCTAGTACAGGTAATGAAGTAGTAGTACAGCTTTTAGAAAATGACAGAGTAGTGTGGGAACAAACTACCCCTCCAGAACAAGTACCAGAAGTTGTACTAAAAGCTGATGAACAGTACAAAAAAGATGATAAATATAATGTTATTAAAACTCAAATAGAAGAATCTACAACTCCAGAACAACTAGATTTAGATTTAGTAACACCTGAACAAGAAGTAGCAGAGTTAGGCAATACTATTGAACAGCTAGAAGATATAGTTTTAGAGAAAATGGCTAAAAATGCTGACTATACCGCTGACTTAGAAGAGCTAGAAACAAAAAGAAAAGAACAAAAGAAACGACAAGTAGTTATTAAATCAATAGAAGAAGTTGCAGAAGACAGAATTGAAGCTAATAAACCAGACGAAGATGAAGACCCTATTATTAGAAACATGGCAGAGGAGGATGATAAAACTCCTGCTGATATAGAAAAAGAACTTAATGAAAGTTTTGCTGAAGCCGGTGTTGAACCTATGGAAGCTAAACAACTAAGTGAGCTTGGCATAAGACCAGAAGACTTAGCTAATGTCGATGTTATTGGACAAACTACTTTGGTTACTGGTAGAAAAGCTGATGCTTTTAAAAGTATAGATGAAGCAACAATTAATAAATTAAGTGAAAAAGCAGCTAATGAATTAAGAAACTTAAGAGCTGATGCTCAAAGTTTTGTAGTAAGTGCAGAGCTTACTAACTCCGGCGTTTTTTATGAAGATAGTGCAGGAGAGTTAAGTAAAATAAATGAACAGTTTGAAGTTTTAAATGAAGAACAAGATAAAAAAACAGGGTTGTTCGAAAGTTTAACTTCTTCTAATAATGTAACTTTAAGTAAAATACGTGCAGTTACTAAAACCGCAAAAGATAAAGATGAAGCTTTTGAATTGTTAAGAAAAAGTAATACTATAACTTTACAAGAAACTAGAGAGTATTACAGACAAGTAAATAAATTAAAAAAACGTTTAAAAGATTTAAGAGACTTTAGAGATAACTTAGAACAACAAAGAGACGAAGCACTTTCAAAAGCTAAACCAGCACCCCCAAGTAGCCCAACCAGACTTTCAGTAGAAAGTTTATTATTAGGTGAATTAGGTGTTGGTAAACAACGCCGTCAAGCTATTTTACAAGGCTCTTCTGTAGAATTTTTAAGAGAATTAAGTAGATTAAATTCACAAGTAGAAGAAAGAATAATAGCTGATGATACTGGTTTTGTTTTAGGCGAAGTAGCTAAAGACCAGATTAGGTCTATGTTACATAAGGAAGCTTTAGAAATTAAACTCAATAATGCAGATATTTCAGCAGAAGATGCAAAAAGATTATCACGCGAAAAAATCCTTGAAGAAGTTGAAGTAGGCGGAGTACCTTTACGACAGTTTGGAGTAGATGGCGGGCCAGCTGTACGTTCAGTGTTGGCTGATTACATAGAAGAAGCAGAAATTTCTTTAGTTGATCCTGAAATACTTAAAGCTAATAGTTCTATTTTAAAAGCTTTCATTACAGCACAAAAAGAAGATCCTAACTCCGTGTACAAAATAGCTTCTACTCCAGTAATAATCCCAGGACCTAATTTTGCTTCAAGTATAGGGGGCCTAACTTTAGGGCCTTTAGGGCCAGATAGTTTTATTACTACTTCTAACGAATATTCAATTTATAAGACTCTTAACTATCTAAAACAATTAAAAGAGTTAATAAAAACAAAAAAATCTGTCCCAACTGTTGTTTTAGAAGAACGCTTTGGCGCTAATGTAGCTAAAGAATTACTAGCGTTTGTTAAAGCTAATCAACAAGAACTGGGGTTAACTATAGAAGAAGGCTATCAAGCTATTTTTAAACAAAGAACTGCCGAGTCTAGACCTGAAATATATAATGAAAAATTTGCCGGTATGGCGCCTAGTGTTGCTGTGCAAACAGCTGTAACTACAGCTTTACAATCAGCTAACCTTAATAATAAAACTAGCGCTACTAACATTAGGGAAAACAACCAAATTTATAACCCAATGGGTAGTAAAGAATCTGGTAAAGTTTTCTTTACTTGGGTTAAAAGAACTTATGATGGTCAAACTCCTAACGAACAAGTTTTATCTTTTAACGATGTCTTGGCGGCTGGAACAGCTATCTTTGATACTAAATTAGATAGCATTGAAAAAGGTTTGTTACCTTACAGTTATAGAATAGCGTTAGGTTTTAGCACTATGCTAGAACAAAAATTATTAAGTAATTTTGAAGATAAAAATGGTAAACCAGCTGAGATTGTTTTTAAGTATGATGTTGCTGGTAGAAAAAAACCAAAAGGCGAAGTAGTTATAAATAGCTTAACTCAAAAACTTCCCGAAGAACTAACTGACTATCTTAATCCAGATGATTCAGTCCCTATATTTAGTGCAGCAAAAATAGCTGAGCTATCTACGCCAAAATTAGTAGCAGCTGCTAATGATGAAACTCAAGTTAAAGAACTTCTTATTGATGAGAAAGCTAGTAGATTTGATTTACTTAATTTACCTGTTTACTACGACAACGCTAGTAAAAGCTATAAAAGTGCTAAAGATTTAGCAGCTAATAATTTTTTAACTCCTTTTTATGAAAAACAAGAAAAGTTAAGAAGACCTAATATTATCAGAACAATATTAGATTTAGAGAAAAAAATAATGAATCCAAATATATCTGATCTAAACCCTGCTGCAGGTAGAGACTTATCTATAGAACAATATAGTAGTAAACCTATTTATAGCAAAGAGGAACTAGATCAAAGAGTTCAAGCTCTTTATCGAGATAAGTATGCTCTTCCTAATAAGCTTGTACCTGCTTTTAATTTATCTGATTTAGTTTTAGACAAAATTATTACCGGGGGGCAGATTGGAGTAGATATGGCAGGAGCTAGAGTTGCTAAAAAATACAACTTAAAACAATCTGTATTTGTAGCCTCTTATCCAAAAGAATTTGGGGCGGACAGAAATAAGGGTAGAACTTTAGTGCCAGAAATAAGAGCCTTATTTCCTGACTTAGAAAACACTCCAGAATTAAAAAATTTAAAAGCAGAAGAAAAATTTTTAAAAGATTTATTTAAAGAGAACAAAGATGAAGTAGCAGTGCTCCAGGGACAGTCTGGCTTTAAAGCAAGAACTGAACTTGTTGTCAAAGCTTCAGATGGCTTAATTTTATTTGCTAATACGGATGGTAAGATGAGTCCGGGCAGTCAACTAACTCAAACTTTAGCTGAACAAAATAATGTGCCCTTCTTAGTAAACCCCAAAACACCACAAGAAATTATAAGTTTTTTAACTACTAATAAAGTTAAAAATTTAAATATTGCTGGTGCCGGAGAATCAGCTCCTTCTTTTATTAAAAAGTTAGATTATGAAAAAATATTAGATGACACCTTTAGTTTGCTCGCTCCCTTAATTAAAAGAAAAAAAGATGGAGAGTTATATAAAACAGCTGTGACTGCTAGAGAAAAATATGTAGCAGCAGCAATAGAAAATCCCGAACTATATTTTTTCCCTAGTTTAGAAGATAAGGTTGAGATTTTAGAAACTATTGCTAAAGAAGAAGATATTTTAACTCAAGACGATTACACTAAAGAAGCTTTGTCTTTAAGTGAAATGGTAGGGGATGAAGAAGGAAAGCTTGATAAAGGTATGGGGGTTGCTGAAAGTGGGGCCTTTGGTGATGACGCAGCAGAACCATTTGACTTTATTAGGCAAAAATCTGCTACAACTTATGACCCAAAACTTATACGCCAAAATATAAATGGTGAAACAATATCTGGCAGAGTAGGGGCATTCGATGGGCCGGGTGTTTTTATAGAAGATCGAGTTAGCTCTCAATACCGAGACCTTGCTACTGCTGAAGGCGAAGGTGTTGGTAGAGAAATTTTAAGTTTACTTAGAAACAGAGGTAGAACCCCAGCACAGAATGCGACTTTAAATAGACTAAAAAGAATAGGTGGAGATTTCCCAGATATTAGTGATCTTGTTGAATTAAGAAACATAATTGCTAATGACCAAGGTTTTAAACTAACTAAAGCAGCGCAACTTGTAGATCCCATAAAAACACTTACCGATGTAGCTGTTCAAACTTTAAGTTTACAAAATAGAAAGATTTACGTCATGTTTGCTAACAAACCAATTATCTTTGATGATCCAGCTTTAAATAAAAAAATTCAATCACTAATACATGATATTCCTGAAGGTAAAGAAGTTTCATTTGTAGATGATGTACAGAGACCTGAAACAATGATGATTTATAAAGGGCTAGATATCATTGTTTTAAAAAGCCCAACAACTTACACTTCTTTATTAAATGCTACTTTGAAAAAAACAGTACCTGAAAAAAACTTACAACTAGAGTTAGCTGAAGTAGAAGGTATTGTTTTAGCAAGTTTGTTACACGCGTATGGGCACTCTTTCTTTCATGAGTACCACAAAGGTAGGATAGACCCAAGCACAGAGTTAGGTAGAGCTTTGATGGATGAGCATGCAACTCAAGTAAAAGACCCTAACGTTCCAGCACAATACAAATCTAAACACGGGTTTGAAGAAAAAATAGCAGATAGTATTGCTCAAGTGGTTACTAAACAAGCTACAACAGATTTATCTACACGTCAAAAAGCTTATGCTGCTGGAGTGATTGCAAAGATGAAAAAATACTACAACACTTCTAAAAGTAATTTTATTAAAAGAATTCTTGGTAGAGTTGTAGCTACACCACCTAACACTATAGAAAAGTTGGTTACTGAGGTTGCTGAAGATTTTGCCGGTACTTATAGAGATAGAGGTAGTGGGGTACAAGAAAGTTTTAGGTTTGCTGAAGAATTAAAAAATGAAGACCCTATTCTAAGGGATATGAAAGATGATGACTTTGAAAAAGCTTTAGATGATATTGCTAAAGGGGATTTAAAAGATGTTAATAAGTTTGTAAAAAGAACTAAAGAAACTGCACAAAAATATCTTAGTTCTAATATAAATTATTTAGAAGCCGTGTTTAATGAGCCTGAGTTTATTAAAGGTATTTATCGTCAAACACAAACTAAAGGAGCGCCAGGTTTTATTCAGGCAAAAGATACTTTATATAACACTATTATTACTGGGCTTCTAGAGCCTTTACTAAAAGAACTTAATTTACCCCCTGGTAGCACAGTTTTTGGTATGCAGATGGATGACAATGAAGTTAGTCCAGCAGGTAGGGCAGCTTTAGTAAAAGTTTTTAATCAGTATGCTGTTGATATGCAAAACTTAGGGGAAGATAGTATAGCAGCACAAGTTAAAGACCCTAACTATGAAATACCTTCAAATGAGTATGCTATTAGTAGCGCTTCTAAAAAAATATATGGTATAGAACGCAGAGTAAAGACATTTATGGAAAATGCTGGGTTACCTACTAGAAACAATTTTGACCTAACCAGGCACTATAATATTGATCTTATAAGTAATAGCTCCCATGCTCGTAATGCCTTAATATTTTTATTGGAAGAATACAACGGAGATTTAGAAAAAGGTGCTGCAGCAAAAGTAGTAGATGAAATGTTGTATAACAGGGAAGCTTTAGAGTTTTTAGAAAAAGATGGTATCGAAGCAAATCCAATGGTTGCTTCTTTAGCTGTAGGTATGTCCCCATCAAGAAAAAAATATTTTGAAAATATTCCTACTGCTGCGTTATTGAACGTTAAAGGTTTAGATGAAGAGGGCTTACTAACTAATATTGTAGATTCTCAAATACATGGGCTTAGATCTATTATGAATAAAGTTGTCTTTAACGAAAAAATTAGATATAGAGTTTCTGATGCACAAATACTAGCAGCTCGTGACTTAGTAGCGAAAGGTACTTATGCTAATAAAACTGGTTCAGTAAAAACTAATCATCTAGAGTTTCTTGCTGAAACAGAAACCCGAATAGAACAAAGACAGAGGTTAGATGAAAATAATAGAGGTCTTCAACCAGCAGAACAATTACA
>Ga0310343_10002110_pt1 | contig 10422 bp, 11 predicted proteins | sample HC15DNA2025_MG_FD_203519 | JGI IMG/M metagenome (GOLD analysis project Ga0310343, IMG submission 203519) | Marine microbial communities from station ALOHA, North Pacific Subtropical Gyre - HC15-DNA-20-25_MG | ecosystem: Environmental > Aquatic > Marine > Oceanic | place: Pacific Ocean: North...
ACAGGGCAGTCAACAACATCGCCGAAGACGTGGCGTAGACTTTAACGATCGTATCCGCAAACTTCTGTAACCACGAAACAAATAGTCCACTAAACGAAAAGTTAATCACGATTAACCACGTGATCGCGGTAAAACCGTTGGTACAATCGAGGAACCAGTTCCCTCCGCTGTTTTCGCCGAAGAAATCGTCCCAGGTTAACCTCAAAGCGTTAAACACTACCCCAAACGCGTATAACTGCACGTTTTGCCAATACAAGTTGTCATTATTCTTCTTCAATAAAAACTCGGTATATACCCCCGCTGTCGCGCTCAAACACGCGCTCAAAATCCCCAACATGTACCCCACTACGGGCGCGGACAACGTCTCGTCGCCGCACCCGGATATCTGCGACACGGTCGCTCCAACCGTTAACAATAACAACGCAATCCATTGCGTCCGCGTCATCATCCTTCCAAGCGCAAATCGAAACAAAATTCCAGTCGTCACAATCTTCAAGTTGCCTAAAATTTGGTACGTCGCGGCGTCCACGTACGCCATCGTGTAAAATTGGACGTTGTTATGCATCACGTATATGATCGATGGAATCGGAAAAAGCATCACCGACTTCAAGTCCATCGTCATGATCGTTCCTTTCGGATCTCGTGTCTTCGCGCGCCTCAGGAGCATCACCGACAGTATCAGTTTCACCAGTTCCGAGAGTAACGGCACGACCGCGCTATTGTATGGATACTTCCCGTCCACTTTCGACGCTTCCATCAACAAGCCTTGGGAACACGTGAAAATGGTCAACGTCGCGGCGACGGCGAGTTTCCGCATGCCGGAAATCCTCGCGACCACCGCCATTTTATTGTGGTTTTCGCCCCGCTGCTGCTGCTGTCGAAAAGTCGACGGGATCGCTTTCGTTTTTCTCTCTCTCTCTCTCACCTCTCTTTTGGTCGTCGACGCAGGGAAGAAGAAGACCCCTTGTTTTTGTGACGACATTTTTGATTCGATTTTGTTTTTTTCTCCTCAGAGATAAAATTCAAATGCATCGCATCTCTCTCGGACACGACCAAGGGGGGAAACCGCGGCGGCACCACCACCATCAACGCTGCACTCGTAGGTAGGTCGTCGATACGATGAGCGGCGACGCGACGGACTCCAACAAAAGACTCAAAAGCATGCTCCTCCTCTCTCTGTGGTGTCTCGTCCTTTCCGTGTGGACGACACGGCAGATGTCGAATTGGAAAAACGCGCTACTCTCGCTGTTCCCGTATTATTCTTCGTCTTCCTCTGACGGGGGTGATGAGGACAAAAACGATGATTTTCGTCTCGAAGAAGGAATCGTGATTAGTCACGAGCGATGCGCGATGGAGAGGAACCTCGGGTGGTCGTTTTTTACGGCGACGAAGCAGAGACGCAAAATGGATGCAGAAGAGCAGTGCACGTGCGAACGAGGCTATGGAGGCACGAAATGTCGAGATGCCGTGTGCGCGGACAAAAACTGTTCGCCGCACGGCGTGTGTCAATACGGGTACTGCTTATGCGACGAAGGGTGGAAAGGAACGGAGTGCGATATTCCTATGTGTAACGAAGACTATGTGAAGTGTAATGCACAGCACGGTAGGTGCACTAATCCGGATTTCTGTTCGTGCGACGACGGATATTACGGGCAAACGTGCGATAAACGGTGCGAGCGAGGCAAGTTCAAATTTCTAGAGCAAAGATGCGAATGCGAGAGCGAGAAGTGGGTTGGCGAGGCGTGCGAGTGGCCGACGTGTGAAAATGAGTGCTCGTTTCACGGAGAGTGCGTGAAACCGGACGTGTGTGAGTGCAAGTTTGGGTTCAGTGGGGAGGAATGCGAGACGGATGATTTAACGGCAGACGTCGGGGCGTTTGATAGTAAAGATAGATATGGTTTGATGAATGCGGGGGAAACTATTCAGGCATTGACGTTATCAAAAGACGTCGTGGAAGACGAGAAAGGTTGGAGAAACGTACAAAAGTGGACCTCGCACGTGAAGGACGAAAAAAGCGAGCAGCCTTTGGTTAAGCGCTCGTTCATCTCTAAACTACCGTTGCCGGAGGTGGACGAACTTGGGATGGATCGGAACCCGAACGGAGAGATGATGTTTAAAACGTGCGCTATAGTTGGTCCTTCGGGAAGTATGCAAAGGACCAAACCAGGTGCGGTTCTCGACGCGCACATCGATCAAATATTCCGCATAGACTTGGCGCCAACTGGCGTAAAGTATAAAGACGTCGCAGGTTTGCGCACGACCTTTCGCGTGCTCGACCGCGATGCTGTGGAGACTTTAATCGAGAGGAAAGATTTAGTCGACCCTAAAAACCCACGTTTGAGGAAGTTTAAAGATACAAAACTATTGTTGTGGCGCGCGGAAAGTTACGAACTGTTTCCGTTGTTGAAAACCAAGTTTCCCGAGGACGATTGGGACATCATGAGTCCCGATATTATCGCGCCGTTTATCGAAAAGTACAACGAAGTAAAGAAAAAGTTGTTATCCGCTTCGTATTCTTCTACCTTGGAACAACATCACTTGCAACGTCACCAAGCGCCTCCGTCTGCGTTGCTCACGTTAGCTTTCGCAAAACGAACGTGTAAATATATCCAAGTCTGGGGATTCGACCTTACGAGTTTTAGTTACAGAGCGCAAACCGGGGAAAGTTTTAGTTACTTTTCCTCGCCAACGTTCGAGCCCGATGCATACGAAAATGGAAAGAGAGACTTTGAATACGCTCTGTTGAGAAACGTGGCTTTACACGCGGACTACGGAAGTATCGAGTGGTGCGACGTTGACAACGCGGAAAAATGCATGTCAAAATCGAAAACATTTGAAAGAGAAGATGATTTATCCGTGACGACGACGACGACGACGATAGAAGGAAACGATGGCAGCGATATGTAAACGTAATAGTTAGTATTTCTAATAGGTAATAGCAGCATATGATTCTAATATTTTCCACGCGAGTTTCTATGTAAAATCGTCACCTCTTCTCCGCCAACATCCTCCGCAACAACTCCCTCCCGCGTTTCTTCTCCGCGTTCTTCTTATGCTTCTTCGAATTCAAATGGTCGTTCCGTTGATGTTCGGATTGCATAACTTTACGTTCGCATATATCACAAGTCCAAGGAAAAGTGATGACGTCATTTTTTATCTTATCTTTCACGTTTGAAGTCACCGCGTCCTTCTCCTCTTTCTCTTCCTCTTCCTTCTCAAGTCTTTCCGAATCAGTTTGGTCCACTCGTCTTTTCTTGTTCGTGTTCTTGTTCTCTTCTTCTTCGTCGTCGTCGTCCCGCTTCTCCTCTTCATTCGGCCCATTTCTTCTGCGGAAATCGTTTTTCTCTCTCTCGTCTGCTTCTGCTTCTTCTTCTCGCTTCCGCTTCCGCTCCAAAAACTTCGTCTGCAACTTCTTCCTCGACAGTTGGTCGCGAAGAGAATTGGAAATCCCAGTTCTTACCGACGCGCTATTCGCGCCGTCGAGCGTGCCTCCACCGTACTTAAACCCGTTTGACTTCGCGCTCGTACCCCGGGTGAGCTGTAAATCCCGGCTGGCTTTGGACGCGTGCCCATCTTTAGGGCCCGGGGCGGGCATGTATTCGCGCGCGCGCAAATGTTCTGAGGCAAATGAAAGGTAGTTACACCCCGACATGGGTTTGTGAGAGGAGAAAATGCGCGTATTAAAACAAATCTCGCTACGAGCAGTACTACCCGTCGATGTTTATTTATCGTCTCTGATTTCTTTCTTCGTCGTTTCTCCATTTGAAATCCCTAAAACCCTTTCGGCTAACGTTGGCTCTCGAGCCGGAAGCATGTTCAACACCTCCGTCAACTTAGTAATCACGTCGTCTCTTAATTCCACATCTAACGCGACTTGACTGCCATTCTTTTTATAATACCTCGCCAACTCTCTCAAAACCTCACCAGTGATCGTGCTCGTTTCTAAATCTTTCGTTTCCGGCCGTCCTTGCCAGGTTTGGATGTAGTCTTTGACCGCTTGCTTCGCCGGGTCGGCGGCGGCGAAGCGTTCGGAGATGGACGCGGACGGATGGTCGCGTTCGAATTCGACCGATTTTAGTAACTGTTCGCACGCTAAGCGGAGCTTATCGGTATAGTCTTTCGGTAAAGAAGTTGCCATGTCAGCCGCAAAAGCATCGGTGGCAATGCCCGAAGACACCATCAAAGCGACACACGCGCCAATCGTTTGGAGAACGACCGACCGTCTGGAGGCCTCAGCGTTTGAAGATGAGGCGACTCTGACGCGTTCGCTCCCACGCACGCGCGAGGCATCGTCGTCGCATCCACCATCGCCTTTCGTCGCATTCCACCACCACCACCCCCTTCTTCTTCTTCTTCTTCTCGTCGTCGTCGTCGTAAAGTATGAAGACGACGACGTAAACGACGACGACGTGATACGAGACCATCTGTTTTCCCTCTCTACAAATGCGCGACCGACCCAAAGTGGTGTTGGTGCATTCGACGATGCTTTGGAAGACGACGACGTAAACGACGACGACGACAAAGAACTCCCAAAACCGCGTTTTGTCGAGACGACTTTGACGACGTAAACGACGTTGGGTGGCAGCGACGAAAGGGAGGAGGACAACGCGATACTGCGGGTCATGATGATGATGATAGAGTTTTTCCCGCAAAGCGCGCGTAATAACGTTGAAAGTCTCTTCTCGCGTTTTGAAACGCAATCCAATGTCTCCCTTTCTTTTTCCTCCTTAGAAAAATTCCCTTTGCACGGAAAACGATGCAAACGACGACGACGACGACGACGACGACGTGCCTCGCGCTGGGGCCTCGGTGTCGTCCTCCGGCGGCTCATGGCGTAAAAAAAGAGAGGAGGAACTCGTCGCGTTGTTGCGGCACGGCATCGAGGAGGAGGGCAAAAGTCGTTGCTTTTTTGTCTCGCGACGACGACGACGACGACGATGGGAAAGAATCCAATAACGATGATACTACTAAAGCGACGACGACGACGACGACGACAAACGACTGCGCGAGGAGACGAAGAACGGTCCTCGCCCTCGCGGTGGCGTCGACCGCGACGGGGTGTGGAAATCCAAAACTTAAGTCCGCCCGAGCGATTCAATCGGAAATCGAATTGCGCGATTTGAAGTACGAAGCGACCGAGTGCCCGCCGAATCAATACATTCCGTCGAAGAAGTCGGCGATGTGCGTCGAGTTTACGGCGACCGCGACGAGCAAGAAGAACGTGTCCGCGGCGAACGTGTTCGGATTCGTGGACGATTACGATGGGAACAGCGCGGCGACGAACAACGACACGGGAACGTCGAGAGTGGTGCTGTCTCAAATCGATCGACCCATTCCAGAAGGCACGAGCGAAGTGAAGTTCGTGGTGACGGTTTTTAAAGACTCGTACAAAAAAGGCGCGTTTAAGCTGAGAGGATTCAAAGCGATAGAAGCGAACGCGGCGATTAATAAAAGGTTCGTGCCTCTAGGGGATTGCGATTTAGATCCAGCGGCGCCGGGGTGCCCGAACGACCCCAACGCTTAATCGTATGCGCGCGTCGTGGTATTTAGGTTTAGCTTTCTTTCGCCGATATGTCTATTATTATTATTATTATTATTAAAATTCTCCTTTCTCGCTCTCTTGTTACACTTTGTATGTCTTTTCACGTCTCACCGCTTGTGCCCCCCCGACTGTACATACCACGAATAAAATTCTATCAAAATATTCCGCAGATGCGCCACCAGGCCATACCAACGGTGCTCCAAATGAACGCGTGGACGCAACTCACGTACAAGCCTTGCTTCCATAATTTCTCCAATCTAATCTTACCGGACCCGAAATACACCGCGGCTTGACCACTCGCGTAGTGCGTTAAACCACCGAACGTATTCGTATTCATAGCTAATGAGATGGCTGCTAATTTAGGAGGAACACCTCCAGCAATCATCATGGTTAAAAAGGCGCCGTATAAAGCGCCGACGTGCGCGGATTGCGAGGCGAACATGTAGTGGCTTAAAAAGTACGCCAAATGCAACGCAACAAAGGCAGAAGTACCAACTAAGTTCCACGAGATGAGAAAATCGCGAACAAATCCAGAAAGCCACTCGATGACGCCTAAATCGTTCAACTGTTTAGACATGCCAATCAAGATGGCAAACCAAATCAACGTGTCCCACGCGCCTTTTTGCTCTAAAGCGTCATCCCAGGATAAAACGCCGCTAATAAGCATTAAACATAAACCAGTCATCGCAGCAACGACCGGGGCAATACCGAGTGGAGCACCAAAGACCCATAAAAATACAGTCGTTCCCAAGGAGAAACACATGCGCTTCTCAATCTCGGTCAAAGGACCCATAGCTTGTAGCTTCTTCGCCGCTTCCATGGGCGCTTTCGGCGTCGCGTTCAACAGAGGTGGATCAACAATGAACACGATCAAAGGAGTAACCAACAAACATATAAGCGCAGGGACAAACGCCGCCTCTGCCCACTCATTGAATGGATTGACGAACGGAATCCCCATCCCGACAGCAATTTGCATGCACAAGAAATTCTGCGCCGCGCCGGACATTAAAAACGCCGACGTTGCCCCGGTTCCTTGCAATTGCTGCCCAACTAAGTACTCCTGGGTTCTCGGATCTAACGATTTGATGACTGGAATGAATACTCCGGCGGCTCTGGCCGTAGTTGACGGCATCGCTGGTGACAACAGCGCCTCAGCGAATTGAAACCCGTACGCTAACCTCAAACTCGATTGTCCGGCCACCGAGACGAATAACAACGCCAAGCGATCGCCGAAGCCGGTCTTGACGAACGCTCGGGCAAAAAAAGCGGTAACTAAAATGAGCCACACCACCTGGTTCGACACCGACGACAGTGCTTGCTCAAACGTCAACGTTTTCGTCAACAAACTGACCGTCATCGCCCCAAACGCCCACGCGCCAACCGGCAACGGCTTCAAAACTAACCCGCAAATAGTCGCAGCAAAGATCGCCAACAGTTGCCACGCTTCCGATGTCAACACGTCTGGTTTTGGAAACCCATAAAACACGGCAAATCCAACCGAGATGGCAAACAAAGCCGTCTTTCGGTGAAACGTAGCCAATTCCGGTGGTTTCACCCCAAAGTTCGGCTCCTCGTCCTCGCTCGCGTCGTACATGTTATTATTGCTCTCATCTTCCTCACCACCACCTGCTGCCCCAGCGCCCGCTCTATTCGATCGCCGCTTTCGTCTGTCCTTTTGTTGTGCTCTAATTCTATCGCGCCGCATCGGTACCGTCTCCTTTGTCATCATCAAACCATCATTGGTTTTTGTCCCCATCATCATCGCGTTCGAAGGAAAGACACATCGGTCTCCCTTTTCCCCACGAAAGGCGCGACACCTATGAACACCCCCGCCGCGTCTTCTGCCTCCTCTCGTCGTGCTATTTTTGCATCTCTCCGTTCTTTTGTTCTTCTTCTTCTTCGCGTCGTCGTCGTCATCTTCTTCCGCGACGACGACACTCGTCGATCGCGACGACGACGACCCGAAAGTCGACGACCGCTTTTTTGAGGCGGCTGCTTTATCCAAAGAAGCCCATCGTCCACAAAGAAAGGCCTTCGACGACGACGACGACGACGACGCGAGCATGACTCGAAGGACAAAAGAAGGGAAACAACAACACTACTACTCGCGAAGAGACGACGACGACGCAACCGCGATATCTCGGTCTCTCTGGAAAGCGCGAGACAATGACGAATATGAGAGGATTGGATGCATTTTATTCTCTCTTTAGAGCAGGTAGGTTAAAAGGGTAGACAGAGACGTTGTGGGATAAAGAGCAAACTATAGTTGCGATACTGATACGACATCAAATCGTTACACAAACGCGAGCGCGCGGTCGCGTTCTACACCACCGCGCTGCTTTTCGCACGCGTCTCCCAAAATATCAGCTCAAACTCACCACACGTTTCATCACTCGCGTTTTGAATACTATTATAGTTTACGAGTTGGAGCGTCACGGACCGCGCGCCGTCGCGCGGAATGGGATTGAAGCGCGCGCGCGCAGCTTCTCTCTCTCGTTCTATTTTACGCCTCGGACCAGGCGTTTTTCGCGGCTTGTACCACGTCCTCAGGGTCGGGATGCGCACCAGGCAACGCGTCGGCCCACGCGTACACGATATCGTTCCCTTTTAACACGAACGTCCCTCCTAAACGCAAGACGCCTTCCGGAGGACCGGTCAATTTTTCGTTCGGGTCGATCGGGGAGAGCGCGACGACGTTGGTGATGTACTTCCACCACTCCTTCACGGAAAAACCGGGAGGTTTTATCTTTGGTTTCGTCGATGCGTCCGCGTCCGTCAACTTGCCAAATCCAACCGCTTTGTACGCCTCGAACGTTTTCGAGTTATCCACGAAGATTCTCTCTTCCGGGACGTTCGGGTTCAACTCGAGAAATTTTCGCAGCTTCTCCGCCGTCGGCGACACCGAGACGAACGCGATATCTCCGCCTTCTTTTTGTATTTCCGGTCTTTTCTTCGCCATCGCGTTTGCAAAAGACCAGCAGAACAGTCACCCCAGGTGCCGAAGGTACACGACGACGTCTTTATCCCCCGTCAAAGGAATAGGCGTCTCGAGGTTTCCATCGGTGTTCATAACCGTCACGTTCCTCAACGCCGACGCGTCGATGGTGTTGCCGTTGATGTTCGCCACGCACGCTTTAATCGTCGTCAAACTCGCCCCGAAAGCATCTTCTTTTTCGTCGTCGTCTTTTGTTGCAAAGTCCACCTCGCACTCCACGAGTTCGCACTCGCCCGCAGACGTGTTCTTGTTCGATGCATTCGTTCTCATCAGTCCTCCTCCAAAACGTCCTCCTCCTCCTCCTCCTCTTCGAGGGGTCGTGACGTTGACGGCGCTTTTCTTGCCACGAAAACGATGATTCAAAGCGAAAGAAGAAGAAGAAGAAGACAAAGAAGAAGAAGAAGAAGAAGACAACACCATCTTCCGCCGTAATAAAGCAGACTTTGACAAAAGAAGAGAGGCGGTGGTGGTGGTGGTGTTCTTCTTTGACGTCGTCGTCGTCCACGTCAAAGCCGCCCTCATCATCATCTCGCTTCCTCCTCTTCCTCTTCTTCTTCTTCTTCCTCTCAATGCGAAGAAGAAGAAGAGAGAGGTAAGGTGTCTTCTCTCTGTTTTTTTTCTGCGCAAAAAAAATAAAGAAGAAGACAAAGAAGACAAAGAAGACAAAGAAGACAAAGAAGACAAAGAAGAAGAGAGGAGAGGAGGAGGAGGAGGCGTAAGAAGAAGAAGAATGACGGTCGTGTGCCTCGGGGGCTGCTGCGTGCCTCTGGAGAGCGTGGTGCCGTTCCTCTTCCTCTCTCTAAGCAAGTGGGGGAAACGATTGGCGCATTGGGCGTGGGAGAAATGTCCGTGGCTCGAACGCGTGCCGGTCGTTGGAGAATGGGTCTTTTTGCCGCCGATGGAACGGGCGAAACGAATGAAACGACGACGTTTGGAGACCAACAACGAAGAGACAAAAGAGGAAGAGGAGAAAGAGAAGACGAAGTGAACACCACGCTCGACGACGACGCGAAGAAGAACGCGTTTTTTTCGTAAAGGAGAGAAAATCGAAAAGAGACGAGATGGGTTTGGACACCACGGTTTCCTTCGAGCGCGAAAAGAAAGATGAGTAGAGAGCTGCGATATAATAAATGAGAACGAGGGATAGGAAAACAAAGCAATAGAGAACCCGCGTAGTGCCGTAGAAAAAACCAACGCATGTATATGCATCGAATCGTAACAACGCGCGCGCGCGCGACGAGAGAAGAGAAATCTCTTCTCGCCGACGCCCCATTCTTCGCGTGACTTTTCGAGTTTGAATGGCTTCGAGTCAAGTGGGCCTTCGACGGCATCGAGCGTGCAAACCTTCACTTCCGTAGCTAATCGGACAAGCAAAGCGTTCTGCACGCTCAGATGCGTCGACAATATACTTCGGTTCCTTTCGTACGTATATAGTAAAAAACAACCTTTTAAAAAGCATATTCTCCGCAACAAAGAGTCCATACGAAGGAAAGAAAGAGGACGTCTATTACGCCTCTCTCTCTCTCTTCCTCAGAACTTTCACACGGGAAAATAGTGTTTACATCTATCATCACATCTCCTCTCTTTCTTTCTTTCTCTCTACTAACTAAACGCTTTGTATATATAGAACGGGATAGAATTAATTAATCGGCCATCTCGGCGTCGGTGGCCGACGACCCTTTCCTCGCCAAAATCGCTTTTCTCGACTTGTCCATCTTCAACTTGGTGATGACAACTTTGGACGGGTCGATGCCGACTTGCACGGAAGCGCCTGTGAAAAACAAAAACGCAGTTCATCAAACACGGGGAGAGAGGAAGAAGACGCGACGTCAGCAAACGATGATGACGATGATCGAAAGAGCGTAATAAATAAACCCCAACGAGG
>Ga0310343_10002112_pt1 | contig 10416 bp, 7 predicted proteins | sample HC15DNA2025_MG_FD_203519 | JGI IMG/M metagenome (GOLD analysis project Ga0310343, IMG submission 203519) | Marine microbial communities from station ALOHA, North Pacific Subtropical Gyre - HC15-DNA-20-25_MG | ecosystem: Environmental > Aquatic > Marine > Oceanic | place: Pacific Ocean: North...
AAGTTGTTTATACAATCCCTCTTTTTTTAATAGATCTTTATGATTTCCTTCTTGTACTATTTCTCCGTTATCCATTACTAAAACCCTGTCACAAGTTGCAGCCACAGATAACTGGTGGCTAATCATTAAAATCGTTTTATTATTTGTTTCTCGCATTTCAGCAATTATTTTTGCGGCTGTTTTATTATCTACGCTTCCTAAAGCATCATCAAGGACAACAATAGGAGAATCCACTAGTAATGCTCTTCCAAGTGCTGTTCTTTGCCTTTGTCCACCACTTAGTGTAATACCTCTTTCACCAACAATTGTTTTAAACTTCTGAGGAAAATTATTGATATCATCAATTAAACTTGCTTTTGTAGCACTTTTTTTAATTAATCCTTTAGAAGCTTTAGGTTCTCCAAAACTCAAGTTTTCTGAAATTGAAGAAGTAAATAAAAATGCTTCTTGTGGAACAATTGCAATATTTTTTCTAAGATCTACCAATTTAATATCTTTTACATCAATTTCGTCTAAAAATAATTGTCCGTCTGGAATTTCAATCGTTCTTCCTAGAGACTTTGCTAGTGTTGTTTTTCCACAACCTACAGGTCCAACTATTGCAATAAGTTCTCCAGGACAAATTTTAAAATTGAGACCATTTAGTGAATTAAATTTTGATCCTGGGTATTTTATCGTTAGTTCTTTCGCTTCTAAAAAACCTTTTATTTTTCTCTTTAAAAATTTGGTTTTTACTCCATCCACAATATTTGGATTGCTTTGAAAGAGCTCTTCTATTCGATCTAAACTTACTTGGCCTAGTTGAAATGTATTTAATGTAAAACCTAAAAGAGCTGTAGGGAAAACAAGCCTTTCTACGTAAAGAATTAAGGCTACTAATCCACCAATTGTAATAAATCCACTTTCTAGCTGATAAGTTCCTAATCCTAATAAAATCAATAGTGAAATTGAAGAAATACCTTGAAGCAATGGGAATAAAGTACTTGCTGTTCTGGCAAGTTTTATCGCAGAATTTCGATAAGAATTATTATAAATATCAAATTCTTTCTTCTCAGCATTTTCTTGTGCATATATTTTGATAGCGCTTATTCCAGAAAGATCTTCTTGTATAAGATCACTAAGCTTGGATAATGATTCTTGTTGAGCTTTTCTTTGATTAACCATTCTGCCTCCGAATAAACTCACAATTCCTAAGATCAATGGAAATATCAATAGTGCAGATATTGTTAACGTTTTGTTTATAGAAAACATCAATGGAATAGTAAATGAATAAGCTAAAACGATGTTGCAAAAACTTAAAACCGTGAAACCTAAAAGTCTTCTTATGTTTTCGACATCGCTTGTTGCTCTACTAATAATGTCTCCGCTCCCTTTTGTTTGTATCCAATCTGGGTCTTGAATAAGCAAATGATCGAATAGTTTCTGACGAAGATTTACCTCAACTTTTCTACCTATCCCAAAAACAATTTGTCTAGAAAATAGTCTGATTAAACCCATGCAAGTTGCTAATAAAATTAACAATAATGACTTAGAAATAACAAAATCTGAAGAAAAACCAGTTTTTAATTGGTCAATTATGTTTTTTACTTCTAAAGGGATTACAACACTTAATACATTAACTAATAAGAGGGCTAAAGCCCCATATAAAAATTCTTTTTTGTACGGTCTTAGGTACTTAGATATAACTTTTAACCTTAAATTTTTCATTTTATTTTGGCAATATGATTAAGATAATGTTTCATTTCTAAATATGTGAGCTAATTTTATAAATGATTCACTATTTATTTATGAGTAACGAGCAAACTCATCCATTACATGCAACAGATAAGAATATTATAGATTCTCTCATCACCAAAGAAGTTCCAGAAGATATTGATTTTATTAATTTAGCTAGATTAATAAATCGTTATACAAATTTCCCTGGTGAAATTGAAATTAAAAATGATATAAATAAAATTTTAAAGTTTTGGAAAATTACTAAAAATGAACTTTTCTCAAAAACAAAAGAAATTTGGTCAAGAAGCTTCAGACCTCCTAATACAAATAAAGATTTAGTTGGGTCAGGGTTTGATACTTCAAATTAAATTTTATCTTTAAATTTTTCTACTATAAATAAATGTCTCCTAACTTATCGAATGCTGAAATTTTGAATATTTTGTTAGATGGGAAAAACCTTGATGAGATAAATTCAAGATTATTAATGCAAAGATGGCTTAATGATGAAATATCTGATGTTCAAACAGGTGCTTTTTTGGCGAGTTTCAGAGCTAAGGGGTGTTCAGGTCTTGAATTGTCGTCTATGGCTGCAGAACTCTTAAAAGTTTGCGAATTACCTATAGCAAGACCAAATTTGTATATGGTTGATACTTGTGGAACTGGAGGTGATGGAGCTAATACATTTAATATCTCCACAGCAGTTGCATTTGTAGCAGCATCTTGTGGTGTAAAAATTGCTAAACACGGAAATAAAAGTGCAAGTGGAAAGGTTGGTTCTGCTGATGTTTTGTTGAATCTTGGTTTAAATCTAAATTGTTCATTAGAAAAAGTAATTTCTGCTGTTAACGAAATCGGAATAACATTCTTGTTTGCACCAATTTGGCATAAATCATTAATAAAACTTGCTCCATTAAGAAAAAACCTTGGAATAAGGACGGTTTTTAATCAACTTGGACCATTGGTAAATCCTTTAAGACCCAATGCGCAAGTATTAGGCGTTGCTTCACAAGATCTTCTAGAGCCTATGGGAAGTGCGCTATTGAAAATGGGGATGAATAGAGTAATAGTAGTTTATGGTTCTGGTGGTCTTGATGAAGCATCGCTTCAAGGAGATAATAAGTTAGTATTTGTGGAAGATGGTAAATTACGATTTTCAAATATAAATATCTCCGATTTTAATCTTGACAATATTTCAAACGAAAAGCTTGTTGTCTCCGATATTGATTCTAATGAGGAAATTTTAAAGTCTGTTTTAAATGGTTCTGGACATAAATCTCATAAATATGTTGTTGCCTTAAACACATCATTAGTACTATGGGCAGCAGGAATTGAGGATGATTTACATAAAGGCTTTAATAAAGCTTTATCTTCAATAAATCAAGGAGATCCTTGGGAGAAATTTTTACTCTTAAAAAGTTATTTATCCTCAGATGATTTAATTTCACATTGATGTTTAATCCCTATAAGAAAAATGCAAAATTAGTTCTAAGTAATGGATTTATATTTCCTGGATTTTCTTTTGGAAATTCGGGAACTGCTGTTGGTGAAATAGTATTTAATACTGGAATGACTGGCTATCAAGAGGTTATTACTGATCCAAGTTATTATGGACAATTATTGACATTCACCTATCCAGAAATTGGAAATACTGGTATAAACACTGAAGATTCAGAATCAGATAGTAGTGTTAAAGGAATAATTGTTAGAAATTATTCATCAAATAATAGTAATTGGAGATCTTTAAAAAATTTTAATGAATGGTTAGTTGAGAAGAAAATCATAGGTCTATATGGAATTGATACAAGAGCTCTTGTTAAGATTTTAAGATCTAATGGTTCGATGAACGGAGTTCTTACCACTGAGGATATAACTGTTGAAAGTTGTTTAGAAATATTAAATGAAACGCCAAAAATGGAGGGATTAAATTTGTCAAAGGTGGTTTCAACAAAACATCAATATTTATGGCAGAATCCTACAGAAACAGATTTTGACGTTAGAAAAATATATTCTGAAAAACCTAATAAATTAAAAGTCGTTGCAATTGATTTTGGAATTAAAAAATCAATTTTAAATAGATTGGTATCTCATGGATGTGAAATTTTAGTTTTACCTTCCCGAGCTTCTTTGAAAGATGTTTTATCTAATAAGCCAGATGGGATATTTTTTTCAAACGGGCCAGGAGACCCTTCTTCTGTTACTGAAGGTATAGATTTAGCAAGATCACTTATTGATTATGGAGAAATTCCTATGTTCGGAATTTGCCTTGGCCATCAAATATTTGGCTTAGCCCTAGGAGGTTCTACTTATAAACTTCCTTTTGGACATCGCGGGCTAAATCATCCTTGTGGTATGAATAGTCAAATTGAAATAACTAGTCAGAATCATGGTTTTGCTATTGACCCTTTTTCTCTTTCTAAGGATATTGTTAAAATCACTCATTACAATCTTAACGATACAACCGTTGCAGGATTGGAAGTTAATAATAAGCCAATATTTAGTGTTCAGTATCATCCAGAGGCAGGACCTGGTCCACATGATTCCGACTATTTATTTAAAAAATTTGTTTCTCTAATGTTAGAAAGATGTTGACATATTGTTTTCTTTTGATTTGATAATTACATTTGATATATTAATTATTTGGAGGACTTAGATCATAGAAGATTTCCAGAAGCTTACTGTCTCTTTAAGAGGAAACCTAGATGTAAAAACAAATATTATTGTTTTTACTTTTAAAGGCCAACTTGATGCCTTCTCAGAAAAACAATTTAAGACTTTTGTATCTAGTAATTTAGAAAATCAGCTTCCATTCGTTTTAGACCTTTCAAAAATTGATTTTCTAGATTCTTCTGGTCTCGGAGCTCTTGTTCAGACTGCAAAAGAATGTAAAAAGTTAAAATTAGGCTTCTCAGTTGTTGGTAATTCAAGAGTTGCTCAAACAATTAAACTTGTGCGTTTAGGTGATTTTCTTAACTTAAAGTCTACTCTTGAAGATGCATTAAATTACTTGAAAAATTGAATTATTGGATTCAAAATTTGGTTCCATATGGATCTCCTGAAGAAATAGGTGTTATTCAACTGGCTTGGCTTGGCGATTCAGTATGGGAACTACATCAAAGATTAAGATATGTTCATTTTCCTATGAAATCTAAAGAACTTCATTTATCAGTTGTTAACGAGGTAAAGGCAAAATCTCAATCAAAATCTTTAAGTCAAATTGAACATTTATTGAATCCTAATGAAATTGATTTAATTAGACGTGCTAGAAATAAAACAAAGAGATACCCAAAGTCATCAGATCCTACAATTTATTCCAGAGCAACTGGATTTGAAACCTTGATTGGTTGGCTATTTCTAAAGGATCCGCAAAGATTATCAACTCTTTTTGATTATCTTGAAATTAAAATGAATTAGAAGTAATGAAAAACACATCAAAAAATAATTATTCTGGCAAAAATAGAAATCAGAACAAATATAATTCCGATTCAAATTTTTATTCAAAAAATTCAAATTTATCAAAAAAAAATAATAAATTTCACATTAATAATACCTTTAAAAATAAAAGGGAAAATAACCCAAATGAAAATGATAAAAAGAATGTTTATTCTTCATATATAAAAAGAAATAAGCCAATAAATAAATCTAATATAGAATTCCCTTCCAAGTCTCACGATATTTATCAAGAGCTTACAAATAAAAAAAATTTTGATGATTGGATATGGGGTAAACACTCAGTTTTTGAGGCTCTTATTAGTGAAAGACCTATTAACAGGATATGGTGTACATCAGAAATCTTTTCTTCAGAGAAATTCTATGTTCTGTTCAAACACCTTAAATCTAAAGGAGTACTTATTGAAGAAGTCTCATGGAATAGAATTACACAGTTGACCTTTGGTGCTTCACATCAAGGCGTTGCATTGCAGTTGGCATGTTCTAAGACAATCTCTTTAGATAAATTAATCGATTTTTCAAAAACTAATTCTTCTAATCCGATTATTTTGGCCTTAGACGGAATTACTGATCCACATAATGTTGGTGCAATTATAAGATCTGCAGAGGCATTTGATTGCAAAGGTTTAATAATTCCTCAAAGAAGATCTGCTGGTTTAACAGGAACAGTTGCAAAGGTGGCAGCAGGAGCCTTGGAATACTTACCAGTTAGTAGAGTTGTTAATTTAAATAGAGCACTAGAGGTATTAAAGAAAAATGGTTTTATAGTTATTGGATTATCTGGTGATGGGAATGAATCCATCTCAAAATTTCATGAAAAAACCCCCTTGGTTGTAATAATAGGGGCTGAAGATAAAGGTATTTCTTTGCTAACACAAAAAAAATGCGATTATTTATTAAAAATTCCTCTTAAAGGAAAGACATCAAGTTTAAATGCCTCTGTGGCAGCTGCAATATCACTATTTCATTTAACAAGCAAATAGTTCACTTTTGATATTGACTATTTTTAGTGTTCTTTAAATATTGTTGTTTCAATACATTTATATAATTATTCAAGATTTATTGAATTTTCAATACAAAATTGTATAGAATTTAACAAGAATTAAGGTCTGAATTAGGCCTAATAAATTGATCAGAAATTTTGGAAACAAACTCGGATTAGCTTGGTGGGCTAAAATTGAGACAAATCAACCTAAAACCACTTATTGGTATGGCCCTTTTATTACCAAGCGTAGCTTGAAAGAAAATATTTCTTCTTTTCTTAAAGATCTTTCCGACGAAGGTTCTAAAAATATTACTTATAATTTTGTTCGTTGCAAAAAGGAAGAACCACTCACTGTTTGTTAATTATTAGCTTTAAGAAATAATTTGAAGAATGGATTTTAAATCTTTAAGAAATGAAATTAATAGTAAGAACGCTTCTGTTAAGGAATTAATAAATGATTTTTTTTTAAAAATAGATTCTAAAGATTCAAAAATTAATTCATATATTTCTACAACAAAAGAAAATGCATTCTCACAAGCTGAAAATATAGACAAATTGATTCAAAATGAAGATATACTTCCTCCTCTTGCAGGAATGCCAATTGCAATTAAGGATAATATTTGCACTAAGGGTGTAGAAACCACTTGCGCAAGTAAAATGCTCAAAGGTTTTGTCGCACCGTATGAGTCCACAGCTTCAGGTAAATTATGGGCTTCAGGGGGTATCTGTTTAGGTAAAACAAATTTGGATGAGTTTGCTATGGGTAGCTCAACAGAAACTTCTGTATTTGGTGTTACTTCAAATCCTTGGGATATTACTAGAGTTCCAGGGGGAAGTTCTGGAGGCAGTGCTGCTTCAGTTGCCGCTGGATTATGTTCTGCTGCTATAGGCTCTGATACTGGAGGATCTATTAGACAACCAGCTTCTTTTTGTGGTGTCGTAGGACTCAAGCCTACATATGGAAGGGTAAGTAGATGGGGACTAGTAGCATTTGCCAGCTCTCTTGATCAAATTGGTCCAATTACAAATACTGTTTCAGATGCCGCTGAAATTCTTTATTCCATATCTGGAAAAGATCCATTTGATTCAACATGTCTTGATAAATCTGTCCCCAATTATTTGAGTAATTTAAATAAATCTATAAAAGATTTAAAAATTGGAATTATTAAAGAATGCTTCGAGCATCCAGGCCTTAATCCAGAAGTAAAAGATTCTGTTCTTTATGGAGTAGAAAGATTTAAAAATTTGGGAGCCCAAATTATAGAAGTTGAATGCCCAAGGTTTAACGATGGAATTGCTACATATTATGTAATAGCTCCATCGGAAGCATCTGCAAATTTAGCTAGATATGATGGAGTTAAATATGGTTATAGATCAGATGAATGTTCTAATCTTATAGATATGACTTCAAAAAGTAGAGCTGAGGGATTTGGAGATGAGGTTCAAAGAAGAATTTTGATAGGAACTTATGCTTTATCCGCTGGTTACAGTGATGCTTACTATAAGAAAGCACAAAAAGTTAGAACATTAATAAGAAATGATTTTGATAATGCATTTAAAAAAGTTGATATTTTATTAACTCCAACTTGTCCATCTACTGCTTTTTTAAAAGGCGATTTTGTCAATGATCCACTTTCAATGTATTTGTCTGATCTTTTAACTGTTCCGGCAAATTTAGCGGGACTTCCAGCTATCAGTATTCCTTGTGGTTTTGATACTAAAGGATTGCCTATTGGACTTCAGCTAATAGGTAATGTATTGGAAGAGGATAAAATATTGAATGCAGCACATATTTTTGAAATTGATGCTCAAGTAATTAAAAATAGACCTTTATTCTAAATTTGTATTAATAATTAATTTGTAATTACAAAAGATAGACCTTTTTAAAATTTTCTCTATCTTATATATATAAAAAAGAGTAAGAATGGGTTTCGTACCGCTTCATAATCATAGTGACTACAGTCTCCTTGATGGAGCTAGTCAAATTTCTAAAATTGTAGATAGAGCTTGCGATCTTGGAATGGATTCTATTGCTCTGACAGATCATGGAGTTATGTATGGAGTTCTTGAATTGGTCAAGAAGTGTAAAGAGAAAGGTATAAAGCCAATTATTGGAAATGAAATGTATGTGATTAATGGTTCAATTGATGATCCTCAACCTAAAAAAGAAAAAAGATATCATTTGGTGGTTTTAGCAAAAAATCAAACTGGCTATAGGAATCTCGTAAAGTTAACAACTTTTAGTCACTTAAATGGGATGAGAGGCCGAGGAATTTTTTCTAGACCATGCATTGACAAATTTCTTTTAAGTAAATATAGCGATGGGCTTATTGTATCTACAGCATGTCTGGGTGGAGAGATACCTCAAGCCATCTTAAAAGGAAGATTAGATGTAGCGGAGAATATAGCTCTTTGGTATAAAAAATTATTTGCAGATGATTTTTATCTTGAAATACAGGATCATGGCTCTATTGAAGATAGAATTGTTAACGTCGAATTATTAAAAATTGGGAAGAAGCATAAGATAAAAGTCATTGCTACCAACGATGCACACTACATATCAAATATGGATGTTGAAGCACATGATGCTTTACTTTGCGTATTGACAGGGAAACTAATAAGCGACGAAAAAAGATTGCGATATACCGGTACAGAATATATTAAAAGTGAAAATGAAATGCTTGAACTTTTTAAAGATCATATAGATGATGAATCAATTAAAGAGGCGGTGAACAATACTGTAGAAATATCTGACAAAATTGAAGTATTTGATTTGTTTGGTAAATATAGAATGCCAAAATTCCCTATTAAGGAAGAAAAAGATTCATTTTCTCTATTAACGCAATTATCTAACGAAGGTCTTTTAAAAAGACTTAAAAAAAATAATCTTAAGGAGGTTGATGAGAGTTATAAAAAAAGACTATCTACTGAATTAAAAATAATAAAAGATATGGGTTTCCCAGATTATTTTTTGGTTGTTTGGGATTATATCAAATTTGCTAGAGACAACTCTATTCCAGTAGGGCCAGGCAGAGGTTCTGCTGCAGGCTCATTAGTAGCCTATGCTCTTCAAATCACAAATATAGATCCTGTTGAGCATGGATTATTGTTTGAGAGGTTTTTAAATCCTGCAAGAAAGTCTATGCCAGATATTGATACCGACTTTTGTATTGATAGAAGAAATGAAGTTATTGATTATGTTACTAATCGATATGGAGAGGATAAAGTTGCGCAAATAATTACTTTCAATAAGATGACTTCTAAGGCGGTTTTAAAAGATGTTGCAAGGGTCCTAGATATTCCTTATGGCGAGGCCGATAAATTGGCTAAGTTAATACCTGTTGTAAGAGGGAAACCTCATAAACTTAATGAAATGATTGCTAAGAATTCTCCTAGCCAAGAGTTTAGGGACAAATATACTAATGACAATAGAGTCAAAAAATGGATTGATTTAGCTTTAAGAATTGAAGGTACTAATAAAACATATGGTGTTCATGCTGCAGGAGTTGTCATTGCATCTGATCCTCTCGATGAACTTGTACCTCTTCAAAGGAATAATGAAGGACAAATAATAACCCAATATTCCATGGATGATATTGAATCGCTTGGATTATTGAAAATGGATTTCTTGGGTCTGAAAAATCTTACCATGATTGAAAAGACAGTTTCTTTGATTAATCAATCCACCGGAAAGAATATAAATATTGATAATTTACCTCAAAACGATTTTAAAACTTTTGATCTAATTGGAAGAGGAGATCTTGAAGGTATTTTTCAACTTGAATCTTCAGGTATGAAGCAGGTTGTAAAAGACTTTAAACCTAATTCTCTTGAGGATATTTCATCTATTCTTGCTCTTTATAGGCCAGGTCCACTTGATGCAGGTCTTATACCTAAATTCATAAATCGAAAAAATGGGAGTGAAAAGGTTGATTATCCTCATCCTTTTATTAAGTCAATTCTCACTGAAACCTATGGAATTATGGTTTACCAAGAACAAATCATGAAAATTGCTCAAGACCTTGCTGGTTATTCTTTAGGTGATGCTGATTTACTTCGAAGAGCAATGGGAAAAAAGAAAGTATCTGAGATGGTAAAACATAGGAATATTTTTGTAGACGGTTCTATGAAGAAAGGTGTTAATGAAAAATTAGCAAATGATCTTTTTGATCAAATGGTTTTATTCGCAGAATATTGTTTTAACAAAAGTCACTCAACTGCTTATGGTGCTGTAACTTATCAAACTGCATTTTTAAAAGCCCATTTTC
>Ga0310343_10002113_pt1 | contig 10416 bp, 15 predicted proteins | sample HC15DNA2025_MG_FD_203519 | JGI IMG/M metagenome (GOLD analysis project Ga0310343, IMG submission 203519) | Marine microbial communities from station ALOHA, North Pacific Subtropical Gyre - HC15-DNA-20-25_MG | ecosystem: Environmental > Aquatic > Marine > Oceanic | place: Pacific Ocean: North...
ATGTGTCCGACTCTACACTCAAAGCAGAAGCAGTTGGAAGAATTGGAAGTTCATATGTTCTTTCCGAACCATCTTCCGCATCTGTGTAATGAAAGGCCCTTACTTTTACTGTTTTATAATTTTGTAAATCGGAAACAGTCAATGTTAAATAATGGTCCTTGGAACCAGTTGCCGTCATAGGTGTACCTCCTCTTGATGTAGTGCCATTTGATCGCGTTTTATTTGGAGCTAAAAATTCTACGAAACTACCACCATAGGTTGTTTTCCCTTCAAGAATTACTTTCATTTGTGATACAGAATCACTCATTGCATCTCCGTTTGTTGCACGAATTTTCAATTCATTTACACCCGTTTGGGCTGCTGTTAAAGATAACGGTGTTGTTACGTTTGTTGGTTCATACGTTAATACAGCTCCTGCAATTTCATCCAGTGTATCATTCATTGCAAACGCTTGGAGTGTATATGATTTATTTATAGACGCATCAAATGTTGCAGACGAATCAGTACCGTCGAGTGTACTAAAAGTATCGCCAACCACTGTACTCGCAATAAGACCAGGGAAATCTGAGTTATTACCACAAACATCATCAGCTGTAAATGTGGTTCGTGTTACGGTACTTGTTGCGGTTTCGGTTAATTCAAAACGAATAGAATCCAAAGCATTGTATCCTACTTCTTCTAATAGATTTGCGGAGGGTTCAAACAATTGTTTTCCTTTCTTTAAAAATACCATGATGTGCCCGGATAAATCATTTTTTAGTTCAATATCATCTTCATCTAATACGCTTGGAGATGTGTAAGGTACTCCGGACAAGTCTGAATCCATAATGTGTTTTAAGTCTAAATCACCAGTAGTTGAATTTGGTACTCCGTTAAAATCAACATTTGCGCGTAAAACAACATCATATTTTGTACCAGCTGTTAGACCTGTAAATAAATATTGATTTACATTTAAACTTGATGCGTCTTTGTCGAATGGAACAGCCGATTTATAAACAACTTGTGTTGATTTATTTAAAGAAGGATCTATAAGGTCAATGGCAATGTTACCTAATAATGCTTGAGAACCGCCTAATTCGTCTGCTTTGGCACCACCAGCTGAGTTATCGGTGCCAGTCTCTTCAAAACCATCCCATTTAACTAAAATAGATTCGTTTCTAGGAAAAACCGCAAGATTACTTACGTCATAAGTTGGCATTTGTTTATAATATGTAGCAACAAAAAAAAAAAAGTAAATAAATTAAATTAAAATTAATAATAATATTTAATTTAATTTATTATTTTCAATTATTGATGATGATTTCCATTATTATTTTTATGTTCAGGTTCTTCTTGTTCGGTTGATTTAAACACAATTTCATTATCCGCTAAAAATCCATAAAGTGGATTAAATGTAAAATATAAAATAAAAACAGCAATAAAAAAAGACAACACCATTAAATTTGCGTTGGAGGTTTGAACATTGGTTCGAATTGCTGCAAAACACAATACAAATAAAATGATTAAATAAATGAGTTTTAAAATTAATTTTGCTAATTCCATATATATTTTAATATTATATTATATTTTCATATTATTTTTACATAAAAGTGATTTACCCATTTCAAGAAAAATAGGTTCTATTATTTTATTGAATTTTTTATCATGAAAATCGCCTTGAAAATTCATATGAGAATGTACATTAAATATAAAAAAAGGCTTTTTTTTTTGAATATATTTTATTCCTCTAAATGACATAAAATCTTTGAATACTATAAGTATACATGAGAAAAGAAGAACGTTTTAAACTATATCTTTATTTGTTTTTTATCTTATTTATTGGATTTTGTGTATATTCACAATTACATTCTCAATCTCATTTTACCGAACAAATGACAACGATTAATGATAACGTTTTGATTTCTCAATTTGAAAAACAAATCGCAAGATTAGAAAATCTTATTCGAAAATTAAATAATATACAAACGACGTTAAATTCATAACAATAATGTTATATAATACTATAACACCATGTTTAAAATCGTAATTTTATATTTATTGATCTTTGTTATTTTGATTTGTTCATTTCAGAAAATCATTGAACCCATTGACAATCTTATCGTATTTGACAATAGTGGTGTTCAACTAGCACTGAATAGTACAATGACTACAATAAATGATTCATTGACAGATATATCCAATAATTTAGGTGATTTATATACTACGATTTCAGAAAATGGTTAAATATCTTTATATTTTTGTCGTAATCGTTCAAATTTATGTTTATTTTTTTTAGAAGGAACTTCTCCGTACAAAGAACCTTGAATATTTATTTCGGAAATGGGCAATTGAGCCAATCGTATCATATTTTTTCGGGTACCAACCCTTAAAAATCGCCAAATATAGGGCATTTTTTCATGAAGTGTTTGGACATCTACCGTTTGAGTTGTCTTTTTTTTTGTCATATTTCTTTTACATTTACTAAATTCTTTCATTTCTTTTTTACATTTTTCTTTGTGAACTGGATTGGACGATAAATATCGCATATTACAATGTTTCCAATTTCGACTGCTTAACGAACCTTTGCGATAACAATAATGAGGCTTACAATGGGGCATGGATTTACCACATGGAACTTGGTCACACGAGTCCCATTTACACGTATTGTTTTTTCTTTTTTTTTTTATTTTCCGAGTTGAATTGGACATATATAATAGGGAAAGAAAATTCACTGTCCATAATGATGTAAATAATGATTAATAATTACATTTTTTAGCAGAATATATAACATTATGTTAATTAATGATATACGCAGCTGTAAAATTGTATTTTCTTCATTTCGTATAGACAAAGAAAGTAATTCATAAAATACAATATAAAAATAGTTAATGACATTATCCTGACTCAAATGATAGAATTTCATAAAATACAATAAATCATTCGAAATATCATCTTTCATAATACATGCTATATTTTGAACTACACTTGTTTTTATGGGTAAAAACACATTTTCATTTTTTTTAACATACATATGATATGTTAATTTCATTTTTCGAAATTGTTTATATATCAATGGATTTGAAACAAACGCATGGGAGGATAAAATCAAATAAGAATAAGCCAAGAAACGAATGTTCATTTTTAGAAATACGAATCATAAGTATAAATCATTTATTTCAATTTTAATTTAAAAACATCAAACAATCGTCGCTACAATAATAATATATTTTAGGTTTTTCATGATGTAAAGAATATTTAAACATATGTTTAATTTCATTTGGATGATGAATACACCGTAAACAACAATTACATTTTATATCCATGAAGTCATATATGTGACGAATAATTTCAGGAAGCATACCTTTATACATGTGTTCTATTTAAGTCTTTGTATAAATAATATGGAATCCAATTTAAACAAATAAACACACTTTATTTAGATGACTACGTCCGCCAATTTATACGTATTAAAAAGTGTAAAAGCCATTGATTTTTTTGATAAAAATCCTTCTTTGGATTTTAATCAAGTGAATGAACTCTTTATAGATTTAATTCAAAATATAACAAATACAATAAAAGATAGCATTAGTGTAAATGAAGTTAAAGCACTGTTGCATTCAATTCATAAGAAAGTAGATGTTGTGGAACAAGGAACATTACAAAGCAATAAATTAATTCAAATGACATATGATCATATTGGTGAACAAAAGCAATATTACATTCATCAAATGAAAGAACATTTACAAAATAATAAAAAAGATTCGGAAATATTGACGTTAATACGCGAAACAAATAGCACCTTTTTAGATAAAACAACGTATGCGCTTTTACAACAATTTCCTAAACTTACCCAAGATATTAAACATGCTCAAAAAGAAATGATACAAAGTTCACATCAAACATTTGAAAAAATCATACATCAATCCAATGAAACAACTGATGCGAAAGTATTAGAAACAATGATTCATGGTCAATATCAACAAATGACGGATAAAATGATGTCGACGTTACAAGGAGTATTTTCGCAAGAATCAACTTTTTATCAAAACAATATGGAATTAAAGCATTTTCTTGAAAAACAAAAAAACTCTACACGCAAAGGAAAAGAAAGCGAATATAAATTAGAAAGTTGTTTAACCAGCGCATTTCCACATGGAGTTATTTGCGATAAAAGTGGCGAAAGCAAAGCGTGCGATTATTTACTTGAACGAAAAGACAAATGTCCTATTTTATTTGAAAACAAAGATTATAAAACAAATGTACCAAATGAAGAAATTAAGAAATTTATTCGGGATATTGAATATCAAAGTAAACACGGTATTATGATATCACAACACAGCGGTATTCAAAATAAACACGATTATCAAATTGATATTCACATGAATCAAATTATGGTTTTTGTACATTATGGACATTATGATGAAAGTAAAATAAGAATCGCGGTTTCTATAATCGATCATTTGGATCAGGCATTGGAATCCAATCAACAGCAAAAAGACGGTACCACGATTACAGATGAACAACTTAGTTGTATAAATAAAGAATACTTACATTTCATTGGCCAAAAAAAGCAATTGATGGAAACGTGTAAAAAACAACATAAAGACCAAATGAAACAATTGGAAGATTTTGAAATGCCCCAATTAACGTTGTTGTTGAATAGTGTTTTTACAAATGTGGATCAATTGTCATTTCAGTGTAACATATGTAATAATTTTAACGCTAAAAATAAACGAGCTTTAATTACTCATCAAAATAAATGTAAGAAAACTATTCAACTGAATTCGAACCAGGGATGATTACGTCTATGTTTGTATGAGGTTCATTTGTTAAAAATACATTTGTCGATTTATATCCAAGAACATCAACTAAATGTAAGGCACTTCGTTGCGCGCGATTTCCACCATCACAATAAAATAAAATATTTTTTGTCTTATTGATTCCGTTTTCTTTTAGAATCTTTTTACCATTTTGCGATAATATATCTTTATAATCAATGTGAATTCCGCCGTTTACATGAGACTTGTCATATTCTTCTTTGGTTCGAGTATCAATTACGATATCAAACTGATTTTTCCTTTTTTTTATTTCACTAGCATTTAAATAGGTTTTTGGAAATTTTTCTTTGTATTTCATCGTTTGTTGAACTTTTTCTAAATAAGGAATATTGATATAACCGATTATGGTGATAGATATAAAGAATATTAATTTAATTTTATGTTTCCATATCATATCTAAAAGAGTTTCATTATAAGAATCCATATATCCAGATAGTTTAGTTTGGTCGTACATATTTATATGTATAATATATAGATTTTATGGAATCTTGTAAAACGAAAGATAATCCAAAAGACTCTAATTTTGATTTTAAGAATTCGGAATTTAGTAAAACTTTGGCAAAAAAACACAAGGTTGTAAAAGATAAGCGCATCATTTTATTTATGAAACATGTATATTTGAAAAACGTTGTAAATATATTTCAAGTATCGATTATCATTGCCTCGACTATCATAACATTTGTTGGTTCTATGAAACCTCATATTTTTTCAACCAATCGCGAAACCCAGGCGCAAATTATATCGATTTGTTTTTCTACTTATATTGCTATCGCCACCGCCATTTTTAAGTTTTTAAAAATAGATGATCGAAAAGAAGAAATTTATAAAATGCTTCAAATGTTTAATGATGTTGAAACAATTATCAACAAGAAATTGAAAAAAATGTCAATTATACAAAGTCAATTTCGCGATGAATTCTCCTATTATCATAAACATAAAATACCTGTTGAGGATATAAGTAAAAATGTAATTATAGAACCGGGTCAAGACGATGAAGAAGAGAAGAGAAAAATTATTCAAAAATATTATAAACAATATTCAGATGTTATTACTTTTTATGAACAAGAAGATGTGGAAGATAAAATATTAGAAGCAAAGAAACAGTTTCATACCATGTTTTCCTATAATGAAATTATTTATTACCGAGGAAAAATCGTAGAATCCATGTTATTAGAAAAGGTACACGTTGGAAATCGGTCTATTTTAGAAGCACCGATGGATGAATATAAAGATAATATTAATTACATTGAAATGTATGAAACAACACTCGAGACAAATGATTTTGCTGATATATCGAATGATATACAACATATTGAGTTTGAAATTAAACGTTTAAAAGAACATACGAAACACATTTATAATGAAGATGAATTTCTTTACGGAAGCTCATGGTGCAACAATATTTGTCTTTATTTTTCCCTTTCTTGTCATTTTTGTTTAGTCATGAATTTATATTTGAGTTTAGCAATGAAACGTTCTAAATTTCGATCTTTAAAACGAAAATATGATAGAGAATATGTAGATAAAGAAGACCAACTGCGATTTTTATGTTGTAAATTTAAGGCTTTTGATCAGTTGGTGCGATGGTGTACATGTAAAGAAACAACGGATGTGCCAGAAGATCCACCAAATATAGTATATTGTTGTTGTGAATGTTAAAAATATTTATATTTATATTATATATATTGCTTTTATGAGAAATACGAAAAAGAGAATCAAACGAAATAAACGAAGAACTCGTAAGTATAGTTCAAGTTTAACGGGTGGTAATAATACTTCTTCCGTTTCCAGTAATACTTCTCCCAGTTCAGGTTCAAAAGGTAGCTTTTTTCGACAGGGGCTCACCAGGATTGGAGAACGCGCGGGTTTAACCAGAAAGCGGAGTTCTCCCGCCGTCGAGAATACGGTATTTCACCCCAACATAGTAAGTCAAGTAACGGAGGAGGATGAATCATTATCATCCAATGACTTGATAAATGATCCTCGTAGAACGATTGACGTTCCTTCTATGCATATTATGCATATGCAAAAACCAGTATACGGTGAACAAAAAGGGAATGAAGGTGGTGGTGGTGGTGGAGGGCCTGGACCCGAAGGCAGATCATCAGAAGTTATTACAGAAGTAGATCTCCCCGGACGACAACCACGAGAAGCATTAATACCAGAGGAAGAAAATCCCGAAGAGAGCAACCCGCTCCAGCCCCAGCCCCAGCCGCCGGGGACGAAACCGCAGAATCCAGAATTAAACCAAGAAGGTACTACCGAAAAAGAAGGGGACAAAGTGACAACAAGAAGCTCCAATACTGTTATTAGTGCTCCTTCGCAGGATAACCAAGAGAAATCAATGAGTGCTATGCAAAACTTCTACACAACACTTAGTACCAAGGATAGGTCAAGGGTAAAAGAAATTCTCAATCATTTGTGTAAAAATCTTGATAAATTGGATGATGTAACCTCTGGTGCACCAATCATAGAAACTGGTCCAGCAACCACAGTATTTAGTGCAGAAAAACCTAAAAAGAACAGCATGTTTACAAGGGTTAAGAAAAGAGTAGTCAAGAGTTTTTCGAGGAAAAAGAAACCGGAAAATAGTGATAATGAGACAGAAGGTGCGCTGTCGGAAGCAAATGGGCCGCAAGCAAATGGGCCGCCGACGCCGGAAGCAAATGGGCCGCCGACGCCGGAAGCAAATGGGCCGCCGACGCCGGAAGCAAATGGGCCGCAAGCAACTGAGCCGCCGACGTCGGAAGCAACTGAGCCGCCGACGTCGGAAGCAACTGAGCCGCCGACGCCGGAAGCAACTGAGCCGCCGACGTCGGAAGCAACTGAGCCGCCGACGTCGGAAGCAACTGAGCCGCCGACGTCGGAAGCAACTGGGTCGCCGACGGGAGATGGTGCTAGTGGACCTCCCAAAAGTACTATGACTTTGGGAGGTAAGAAAAAAAGAAGGCACACATTTGTTCGTAGAAAAAAGAAAGGAAAAAAACGTAAAAAACGCACCAAAACAAAAAAGAGATTACATAAGAAACGTTAATTCATAGCACATAGTTTATAATAATAATTCATAAAATCATCCCAAAAAAGGAATTCGCGAAATGTTCCATCTTTATGAAGAAAAAAATAGTTGTAAAAAAAGAAACAATACTTTCCATTGTGCAAACATTGTACCAATGTATTGGTTGAATCATTTTCTATTTTATCAAATGAAGTTCCTTCTACTCCAATAAAAGATAATCGTTTTGTGGTATATTTTAAAAAAATACAATCGGGGTCATGACCTGAAACTATAACACTATCTATTTCTGAAAATGGAATTTTAACTTGATTGTGATGATCAGGAATAGATGTATTCATATAATAAAAAATACATTGTGTTCCATTTGAATAGCATCGTATATTACCGTTGATTGGATCATGGAGTTCATACCCTATGTTATAATAAGATTTATTTACATTTTCTATAAAATCCGGGCGATAAAATTCATCATGTCCATATGTATTGATTTTTCCACTTTGTTGTACCCCAAATTCACTATATGGTTGGCTATCCATACACGTAAATATATGAATCCAATCGCAATATTTCATAGGTATATTATCTATTCCGGCACCGATATATAACGCATGATGTTGCATGTTTTATTTTATATTAAAAACATATTTATATAATGTATAAAAATGTTTTTTTGGATATGTGTATGTATAATTATTCCTCAACTTTATGGAACAACCATGACAAAATATGCATTACATATGTCACAGGCGACTTATTGTGATTATGTTGATGATTGGACATGTAAAACATGCGATAATGAAATAGAGCTTTTAAATATTATAGACCATAATGGAGAACGAGCTATTTTAGGAATGGAAAAACAAACCTTGTTCATTGGATTTCGCGGTTCGTCTAATATTCAAAATTGGATAGACAATGTACAATTTTCATTGATTTGTCCTTATGATACATCTTCAATTTGTGTCGAAACCGGGTTTTATAAAGTATATGAAAGTATGTATACAGATATCATTTATTCCATAAAAACATTTACAACTGATTATTCTATACAAGATATAGTATTTACCGGACATTCATTAGGAGGAGCGATTGCCACTCTTTTTGCGTATCAAATGAAAAAACAACAAGAATCAAATATTTATTTAATCACCTTTGGTTCACCGCGAGTAGGAAACAAAGAATTTGTTGAAGATTTTATATCAATCTCCCAACAGAATCAATCATTTCGGATTACCCATAAATATGATATAGTTCCTCATGTTCCTCAACAATTTTTAGGTTATTTACATGTTCCTCATGAATTGTGGTATAATGGAGAACTAGAAGATGGTTATATAGATTGCGATGATTCTTTTAATGAGGACAATGAATGCAGCGATTCATGTGGTCCATTGCATTGTACAAGTATTCAGGATCATATGTATTATTTGAATGTATCCATGGGAAGTGACGGAGATTGTTAATAATATACACTATTTAATCATACATATACCATTAATAATCATGAATAACGCAAGTACTTTTTTAAACGTAATCGCCTCGCGTTGTAAACACACATCCACCAAAAAGGTAAATAGTATACCAACGCCGGACCATATGGTATACGCAACGTTTAAATTATATTTTTCAAAACATTTTGGAAATAAATAAAAAGAAATCCCATATCCAGTATAAACCGGTATAAACCACCATTTATTATGTTGAACTTTTTGTAAACATAATGTACTCGTTGTTTCCAATAAAATAGAAGAAGTTAAAAAAACATCAGGTGTCATTATGCGTTGAATGGGTGAATGAAATAACAAAGGTTTAATATGATTTACACTTGAAATCAAAAGCATTTACTGTATTAAGTTAATATAAAATATCCGGCCATACATGCTAATATAATACCAAATATTTTTCGTTTATTTACTTTTTCTTTAAACAAAAGATATAAAAATAAAGTGGACATTGGCAAATAGATACAAATCGCAAATCCATCAATTAAACCCATGTTTGTTGGAAGGCTTGTTCCCAATTGTAAAAAATAATTTTGTAAATAAATAAGAATACCAATCAATAAAAGAATAAAATAAGGAATGCTTAGTTTGGGTATTATAATATCTTTATGTTGAGTTACTAAACATAATAAAGCGGCAATACATATCACATTTACAAAAATAACACGAGGTTTTATATGAAATGTATTAATAATACATTGAGATAACAAAATATAAGATGTGTATATAAGCGCTAAAATAATACTCACAATATACCAATTATTAGATATATTCATCTTTATTATATACATTTATTTTAACCAATAATTGATTTTAAAACCTTCGAATATTTAATACGAAAGTATTGTCTAGAAGGTACCTTTACGCCATATAATACAGAAACAGGGGAATCTTCAATAAGAATACTTTTATCTTCACTGGAACCCCATATTTTTGGAGAATAAACGCCCTTTTTTTTCATATAAGTCAATGATTTTTGTTTGGAAAAGTTTAATTTATGAAAAGAGATGTAATGAAATTTTTCAAAAACGCGATACGTAAAGTAAGAAATATGTTCAAACATAAATTTTTGTTTCTCTAT
>Ga0310343_10002115_pt1 | contig 10410 bp, 10 predicted proteins | sample HC15DNA2025_MG_FD_203519 | JGI IMG/M metagenome (GOLD analysis project Ga0310343, IMG submission 203519) | Marine microbial communities from station ALOHA, North Pacific Subtropical Gyre - HC15-DNA-20-25_MG | ecosystem: Environmental > Aquatic > Marine > Oceanic | place: Pacific Ocean: North...
GAGTTACTATTAGTCAATGTAGTTGTAGAACTATTAGTTGATGTCAATGTAGTGGAATTTGTCTTAGATGATATAGTTGCTGTTGTAGTTGAGTTTGTATTTGGTTTTGTATTTGGTTTTGTATTTGTATCGGTTGTTGTAAACTTTTCGCTAAAAGATTGGCCAGTATTAATCTTAGAACGTAGATATTTTAACTCTCGTATCATCTGTGTGTATCCTGATATCATACGACTAACAAGATATGCTAATATAATCATTCCAAACAATAGTAATGTTTGAATCATAACTACTATCCTAGGATATTTTTTTTCTTTTTAATTTATCCTCTTTAAAAAGAAAATGTGAGATATCTAATAGATCATGCCTAGCTCCAAAAATAGTAAAGAAAATAAAAGTAAACAAAATTTAATTAAAAAAAATTTAACAAAAATTCTTAAAAAAACTAACAAAAGTAGAGATAGCAAGATAAATAATAAGAAAACTAAGTCAACTAGTAAAAGAAATAGCAAAAATATACGAGGAGACACACAAAATAATCATAAGAAGGGTAAGTATAACAAACAACATAAAAATTTTGTTCAAAAGGGAGGAAATTACGATATTGAATCAAATACTCATAGAATCTTAGGTGGGGGAGTAGAGGATGAATCATGCCCCAAAGGCCAATTTTGTATTTCTACCACTATGAAAAATATCTTTGTTTTTCTTATCTTTGTTGTCATCTCTGGATTATTATGGATGTATGCCAGTGGGAAAAACACTTACTCTACCTTATTTGTGTCTAATCCTTCCTCTCAACCAGAAGTTCATGTGTCTCCCGGAGTCATCATTAATCCTAGTTTAAGTGGCAATGGAGTTACCCTCTCTGAATTAGAAACTATCGGTGAAAATGGAATGGTTGAAACTCATCCAAGACAAGTATATCGTCACGCCCAACGTCGATTAAGTGATATATTACTTGCTCCTGAAAGAAGCAATCCAAGAATGTCTCCATTTAGTATTGATGTAAGTCAAGTTGGTGTTCCAATTAATGAACCGACACGTGGTGAAAGTGGCCCCTATCAACAGGTTGGCTACCTACAGGCCGAAGGTGAAAAAATTCTTCCTCTATTTGGTCGACAAGTGTATCCGGGTAGTAATAAATGGACCTATTACACAAGCACTGATCAATATCATCAGGTTAAAGTTCCAATTAAAATAAACAATAAAGACTGTACTGGTGAATACGGTTGTGATGAAATATATGGTGATAGTAAAGTAGATGTTCCTGCTTATCCAAACAGGGATTTTAAGGCGACTATTTATAGTCTAGATGCCCCAAGATACATTCCTTTTGTATAATTTTTATTTAACTCCAATATCTTCGACACCAGTATCTAATTCTAGATAATCCTTCTGGAATTGGTAGGTTGCTAGCTGATTTATCCATATCTAACAAATATCTGGAGATTAATTCTGCCGATATTTCATTTGGATGATATAATGCATTTGTAATATTATTACCAAAAAAATGGGTAAAATCTTTGTTTTGACCTAATGGTATCCAGTTTTTACTATTTGAAATATTAGCATTATTTTTGTCCACAGGGATACTGTATACCTTTATGTCTCTTATTGTCGTAGAGTTTTCATGTAATAATGCGATAGGTAAATGCCATTCTCCATTATTATCCGTATAGATCCATCCTATTTTTAATCCATCTGGATTTACTCGTTGATAACGTTGTAAAAATGTGTGATTTCTAATATTATACTCTAATTGATTGCTGTAATGAAAATTCCAATAGTGTCGATAAAGAATATCAAATGATTGCGGTATCTTTCTCTGTAAAACATGAATCTGTTCATGTAGCAGTGTTTGATAGGCATCAATATCTAACTTTTTATTATTGACCCATATGTCTAATATACGATCAGGTAACATAACATATCGGTCAATGGTATGTGGCATACCGGATTCAAGTCTACAATTAAATTTAGCAAAATTCCAGTGTAATAATGGAGCCTTGGGAAATTTTTTAAGTATATCAGATGTATATTTTGTCACAATATCTGATAACCATTTTTTTTCAAGACTACTAAAATCTAATAAGCTATCTTGATAATATTGTAGTCTTTTGTTTTTTGGAGGGCACTTACGTAAATCTGCCTCTAACGGACTAAATTTAAATAAATATTGTTGATGGTATTGACGTATTTTTTTTGACATTAATCCATGAGACATAAATTGAATCGAAAAGGGGTCTGTTGATTTTTTTACAATAGGGGAATTTGTCTTACACTCTGAAGTTCTATTAAGCGAATGCCAAAAAACCCCTCCTCCTTTACGGTTTTGTGATTGTGATTGTGATTGTGTTGTTAGTGTATTAGATCTACTACATGACTGGCCATATACGAAGGTTAATACTAATAATATTAGTATAATTATAATTTTAATCTTTTTATTCTTCATCATATTTTTAACGTTAATATTTTTCATATATAGTTAGTTACTTATCTATACTAACTAAAGTAATTTTTCTCGTAGAAAAGTAATTATCTCTTCCATTACTTTACAATCAACATAATTATAATATTCGATATGTCCTAAAACATCCTTTTTCTCATGAATATTTTGAGGCTGATAGCAACACCATGCCCTAATCATGGCATCTTTTCCATCAATTACATTATCATTCCATAATGTGCTAATATAGTTGTGATGATGAAGTGCTCTTGAAATTTCTTTTAAATTATAACCGAAAGCCCCCTTGACAACAATAGGTTCGCTTTGAAATACATGTAGTAGATCAACAAATGATAATACTGGCAGTATTTGTCGCCACTTTTTTGTAAGTTGTTGATAGATTACTGGTTCTGCTGGACTCCAATGATATAATGATGGTTGTGACTCTGGATATAATTTTTGAAAATGACTCATATAATCAATCCATTCTCTAGTAATACGTTGTTCTTCCTTCCTAGTTAATTCATACACTACAAAACTCTTATATTCACAATGATAATCATGTTGATTAATTTTATATCTACTCACACATCCGATCATAAAAAGGAATCCGGCACCATTACTAACACTACCCTCTTCCTCTGGTTCTTGCACTGTTTCAAAATCTACAAAAAACTCTAGGGATTTCCCTTCAAGTAATTTAATGTTTTCTAAACGTTTGAGTTTTCGAGGACTAACTATAATGTCTTCTTCACGATTAACAGTAATAATTTTATCTACTATTTGACTTTTTTTACTGCCTAGTGATAATTCCGTCTTGGGATCACCAATTTTATTCCAATTAAATATACCTTTTTGATGTGCTAATTGTCTTTGTTGTGGTCCACAATTCCAAATTAGGGTAATATCTTGTAAATGTTGTGCGATAATTTTTTTTGCTTGGTGCCATGGATAATCTTCATCCATATTTCTCATGTTAGGATATAATTCTGTTACAGTGGGTGGATATAACTTCCAATTAGATGCGGAAGATTCTTCTACTCTTACAATCCACTCTAATGATTCCACTGATTTAGCAAATAATTTACTATCATATTTTACCGACGCAGTTGTAATAACTGAAGACATTCTTGTCTTTTCTGGTCTTCCAAGGATAATACCAAAATATTTATCTAGTGAGGATGTATCATCAACATTAAATTGATGTCGATACATTTGAATACAAGATTGCTGATTTAAAATTGATAATGCTTTGTAATATTGTAAATTTTTAGAATTTAATAGTTTAGTCTTGTCCCTTTGACTAAATTGTAATGTTAGGAATAATATATCAACTGGTATATAAAAATGCCCTTGAGAAATGTCAGTGATTAAGTCTATACTAGCTTCTGGAAATAATTTTGAAATTTTATCACTACGAACTAACATATCAGGTATACTATACCATCCAATTTGAGAGGGTAAACTGGTCATACCAAATATACCTCCACGGACGATTAAATCATAGCCAAGATACATGGCATCAATCGTTTCTGATATTCTTCGTCGGATAGGAAGACAAATATCAATCTCTATCCTATTTGATTTTGGAATATTTTGTTGTATTTTTTCTAATACTTGAATTTTAAAAGCATTTCTTTTTTGTGATAAAAACTGTATAAAAATGGGTTTAATATCATCCGGCTTAAATCCATGTTGAGTTCCATATAATTCTAGCCAGTCAAGTATAGGATCACCCATCATGCTATTACGAATACGATGACTACTTATCCATTTATCAAACATGTTGAGAATGATATAAACTACTACATCTAATAGAATTTAAATGTTTAGGTCTGGGGAAAAATGACTAGTATAAATAAGTTTTATGGACTTCTCTTTTATTATTATTGAGAAATCAGATTGTATAGAAAATATCAATCAGGAAGAATGTGATGGTGATAAAAGTAATGGTAGTGATGATAGTGACGATTTTGTTATTATTTCTCCACATAAATGGAATCCAATGATGACTGAAAGTATATTAGTTGTACCCACTAAAAATTTTTTTAATGAAATAGTCAATAACACAAATATGGAAGAAGCCTGTCATCAATTAGATGTTGATTTTCCTAGACAAACTTATACACTTAATAATCAAATCATTAATGATAGAAATAAAATGATGGACTCTTTTGCTCAATTACCATGTACAATATTACCAGCTGTATGGTGTTCTACACAGGCTGTCTTAGCTTATCCTTTTGTGTGGATTTTTGAAAAATTACAAGATTCTTGCCCTAATCTTATTCTTCTTGACTCATCAAATTCCAGAACTTCTATCGAATGGTCCATTAAACCATTAGATAGTTTTTGTCGAATTACTAAAAATTTAAGACTAGCTACAATTCCTTCTTCCGGTACAGCAATGGATACCCATCATATTAAAATTTCACTAGAATGTCCTTTTGAGGCTGATCTTGATCATTGTCGTCCAGTTATTTGTTTAATTAAAGTCACCAAAATATAACCACAACATATTAATTATAACACCACACATATTATAGCAATAGGAGACTGACTGGATATTATTTCCTAGTATGCTAAGAATGGTCTCTACCGGCGCGCGAAGCGCGCCGGAAAATTCCTGTACCCTCTACACTGATCGATGTGTAGCTTTGGAAAATCAAATTTAAATTCTATATATATATATAATTATGGATATACCAAAAAATATATTTTTTTATTGGGATAGTTTAGAAATTCCAGAAGAAGTGTTAAATAATGTCAACAATTATAAGAAACATAATCCTGACTTTAATGTAATAATATTAAATGATAAAGATATAAATAAATATAAAAATGAATTTCCAGAAACAATTAAATTATTTCATTTAGCAACAATTGCCGCTTTAAAGTCTGATATAATACGCTTTATATTTTTATACAAAGAAGGTGGGATATGGATTGATTCAAATACTACACTTATAAATAACGACGGGATTAAAATATTGTATCATAGGTATAAGCAATACGATTTTGTCATCACTATTCTACCTTGTTCAAGAAATGACTTAAAAACAAGTTGTCTAATTTCAAAAATAAATTCAAAATTAGCATATGATACGATAATTAAAATGACAGAATTATTAAATCAGCATTATGAAATAGAAAAAAAAAGCCAAGTATATATTCCGTATAATTATTTTTTGATGATTGCTCCTGTAGTGTTTTTTGACTTTTTAAATTATAAATTTAGCGACCACTTTAGAAACAGAATTAACAATGAATTTATTAAAGACAATAATAATAATATTATTACATTAAAAAGTGAAAAATTCGAAGAATATTGTTGTGGTTTAATGGATATAACCAATTTATTAAAATTTTATGGTTGTAATATGAACCATCATCACGGAAAAAACTTTAATAAACATTGGTCTAATTTACAAAAAAGTCAAAAACTATTTAAATCGGCGTTTTAAATGTCCAAAGGTGTAGGGTTTCATATCATTAACATATTATACCGATCATCTGTCTTTGACCCTCCCAGTATCGATTTTTGTAAACGGGCAGCTTCTTTATCTTTTTTGCGTTGATATTCATCATCAGGACAATATTGTGAACGGTACTCTTCATATAAAAGTTTAGCCTTTTCTTGAACATTTTTAGAGATTGTCACCACACCTTCTCCTCCACCATCAAAATCATCATTGTCTCCTACTTCTTCTAGGTAGATCTTTTGAAGTTGACGTTTTAATTTTTTTAAACCTCCCTTTTGATATTGATTTATAGCATCTTGTAAGTCTTCTAATTCATGTATTTTATCACCATAAGCATTGTAAAATTTTTGTTGTAATTTTTTAATCAATGATATTGCTTCTCTTTGATATTGTTTTTCAGCCTGTTCTAACTCTGTATCTAACTTATGTGCCTGACTTCTAACATTAAGATATTTCGCATCAACGGGTGTAATGATTCTAGACTCTGTATTTTCAGTCATTCTAATTTGAAATAAAGAAAGATTTTTTATTTTAAATGGAAACAAATCTAACCTTTGCCCTTTTTTTACGAGTGTGTGACTTTTTTTTACGATATGTGGTAGTTTCCGATATGACTGACTGTGTTTGATCTTTATCTAAAGACTGTAATAAGAAAGGTTCTACAATACTTTTCCATAATTTGTCATCCTCAATATCAACTTCTGTTTTATCTTTACTATATTGTGAAACAGCATAAATTAGATTTTCTACAATTTCTTTTGGTGTTAGGGATACTGACATTTCTGATAACCAACTCTTAAATTTATCATGAAAATATAACATTAAAATTAATTTAGGGTAAGAAGTCTTAACTAATATCTGTAATTCACAAAGTAGTAATAGTTGTTCTTGAGTATATCCAGTAAAATCATAATCCTCTGCTACAAAGACTGTATTTGTAGTAGAAGTTTCTGTCATCATCGACAACATTTTAATTGTACTATTATATAATTAAAGCATCTATAAAACGTAGTTTAAAAAGATTTATTCACATCCACCAATTTCTAATGGACGACGGTTGCTGTCTGGTTCAATAGTACTTTGTAACCATGGACTGACCTTAACTTGAGGATTCGCTGGTTCCGAACGTATTTGAAGGTTGGGATTTCTCATGGTTTGTCCAACAGTGTTAATACCTACATGATAACCGGCATTTAAGAAGTTTTGATCACGTAATTCTCCTTGTCCAGAAGGATTAACTTGTGCCCAAGTGCTATTGGCATCTTTAGGTAAAAGTTCACCCGGAGATAATTGATCCTTCGGAAAGCAGTCTTTAGGAACATTTTCAGGACGTTTCATTTGTTGTTGTTGTGACTTATCCTTAATTTCATGAAAAACTTCATTTTCTCCAACCCCTTCACTTGGTTTAACTCCACCCTGATCCTTGTTGTTTCCCATTAATTCAGAATTCATATTGGTAAATCCTTCCTCCTCTGAGGCTTTTTTGTTTAAATACATGTAGAGAACCCCTCCTAAAGATAGTAGTACTAAAATTGCCATCATCATTTGGGTATTTTTGGAAAGTTGAACCATCCTTGTATTTATAACAACGATAAAAAAATCGGGCAATAATCTATGAATTAATTAAATTTATTGATTAATTCATATGTATCGTACCTTAATAAATTTTAACTTTCAAAATATTGAAATTCTGGTTCCCCTTGCATTTTTTTAAGTTCCTGTAATTCTTGATTTTTTTGTTCTTGAATACTCTGAAGAGATTTTAATTTTTCTTGGATATCATCAATATCATTTTGAATCATTTCAATATCATCTTCATAATTATTTTTAATAGTAATCATTTCTTTTTCATTTTCACCCTCTAATTCATTATCGATTTGTTCTATTTCTTCTAATGACACCTCATGTAAATCTGGATCGACTATTTCTAATTTCGAGTCTACCTCATCATCTTCCTTAATTAAATCTTCTAATTGATCATAATCAATAACTTCAATATCTCTTGAATCAAAGGTATCATCCTTAACATTATCAACAGTCTCAACATTATCTTCTTCTAGATTCATAGTTTCCCCCTTATTAACTGGATTATCGACTATTTTTTCATTTTTAGTAATTTCTAATTTATCAATTTCTTCATTATCATTCATAATTTCCTTCTTAATATTTCCGTTGATAACTTTTCCTAAATCTTCTTCAACTACGGCTTTTATTTCTTCTGAATCTACTAATGTGCTTTCTTCAACCTTATCAACTTTATCTTCATCTTTAACACTATCCTCTTCCCTAACCTCTTGGACATCTTCTTCATCTTCTTGGACATCTTCTTGGACATCTTCTTGGACATCTTCTTGGACATCTTCTTGGACATCTTCTTCATCTTCTTTGACATCTTCTTCATCTTCTTGGACATCTTCTTGGACATCTTCTTCATCTTCTTGGACATCTTTAACATCTTCTTGGACATCTTCTTGGACATCTTCTTGAACATCTTCTTCATCTTCTTGGACATCCTTAACATCATCTTCATCTTCTTTAGTTTCTACATTACTATTATTGTCATGTTGGGTATCTGGAACATCTTCTACATTACCATTATCTTCTTGGGTAGCCTCTTGGACATCTTCACTAATTTGACTTTCTGCTGATTCTGAATCATTACTGTCAGTTAACTCATTTTCTTCCTTTTTATCAGTAATTAAGTCAACAGTCTCATTATTTTCTAAATCAGACACACCATCTTTAAATTTTCTAAAATTTAAATGGACAGTATCTGCCTCTACTTGACTGGGATCAATCTCTTGATAATCAGTATTACTTATTGCTAATGGTTTTTGTGAGGGAGTATTATCAGAATCTAAAAATAAATAGTTTTTAGGAATATTTGTTGATACTGGATAATGTTTCGACTGAATTAAGTGTAATTCACAAATAAACTGTTGTTTTAAAAATCTTAATCCTACAATTTGAACAATAATTGATAGTTCATCTCCTGGATGAACACTTCTAAGATCAACCATTTGACGCTCACTGTTGTAATTATGGGTTAAAATTGTTCCTTTTTGGGTTGGAACTCTAACTTTAAAATTAGGAGGTTTGGAACCCCTTTTAGGTTTAATAATTGATCGATAAAAATCATCAATTGTATCCATTGGTAAATTTTGTTGAAACCATACAGTGCTATTACGATAGGCAAGGTTAATATTATGATCATCTAGTTCACTTATAAATTCATATAGGTCCAAATTATCTTGTTGTAATTCAAATTCCATATAATTTCTAGAATCAGGATGCTGTAGAGATAAATTACTACATCTGATCTTGGGTAACTGAATATAAAATGGGGCTACTTTTTTGTTCTCTAATTTAAGAAATGATTTACCCAGATAACTTCCTCCACTAGTTCTTGATGGATTGTTATAATGTAATGATTTTGTCTTAAATTTACTAAAATCATAAACTACTGGGTTAGAATCAAGTTGTTGATCCATAATTACTGATTGTTATAAGATTTTAAAACATCCTAAACGCATATTTATCTCGTCTTCCTTTCAAATTCTAATAATCGATAGTAAAAATTTCGTAATACAATATTAATATCCTCCTTAAACTGATTATTTAGTCCAAAATCAATAATATATAATTTACCGTCTAACACTGTAGTATTTCTGATAATCATATCATTTGAGTGAATTTTATTTTGTATAAAAATTTCTGATATATTTTTTAACTGAACTTTCCAATCTTTTGGTAAGGTTTGACGTGTCAATTCTTTACCACAATAAGTCATATAAATTTCCATCCTTTTAGGATTAAATCCAATAATTTGTGGCACATGTGAACAATTTGTCAATTTTAAGAGACTATTCACTTCATTTTGAAATAGGTGTAAGCCTAACCGATTAAATGAAATTTTTTTTTTCACTATGTAATTTTCTAATAATTCTACCCTTTCAGAATAGTTATGAATCCCGTTAAAGACATGTATAACTTTAAGATTTTCTAACTGTGTATTCCTTTCAGTCACTGATAAACCTTGTAATTTATCTATAAATTTTTTTTGAAAATCTAATACCTCTTTATCATCATGACTTAATCCATTTTTATTAGTAGATTTTTTTATAAACTGAACTTGTCTTATAGGATGACTGTTATTTTTATTTATATTTTTAAATCTTTGATAATACATAGCCATCTTATATCTTTGTTCCTGAATTCTACGAATATTCATGACAGACTCTTGACTGGACATCTTTATAATAATAAAATGATATTATTATAGAGAGTTTCCGCGTATGTAATAATTATCCTTATTCTATTCTATAAAAAATGTCTAATTATTTGAAAAAAAATAAAATTTCAGAATTAGTGATTCGAATAGTCAATCAGATTATTATTGAAGTAAAAAAACCACATAACATTGATAAAATTCAATTAGAAATTCTTGATCCTATTGTACAATATACTTTTTCTAGACTGTAT
>Ga0310343_10002117_pt1 | contig 10407 bp, 8 predicted proteins | sample HC15DNA2025_MG_FD_203519 | JGI IMG/M metagenome (GOLD analysis project Ga0310343, IMG submission 203519) | Marine microbial communities from station ALOHA, North Pacific Subtropical Gyre - HC15-DNA-20-25_MG | ecosystem: Environmental > Aquatic > Marine > Oceanic | place: Pacific Ocean: North...
CTTGAAGATGCAGGGGCAGATATTGTTAGAGTTTCAGTGCCAACCATGGAAGCAGCTGAAGCTTTTAAGGAAATAAAAAAAGCTAGCAATATACCTCTAGTATCTGATATTCATTTTGACTATAAGATCGCATTAAAAGTGCTGGAATATGGTGTTGATTGCGTAAGAATAAATCCAGGTAATATTGGCAGTGAAAAAAAGATTAAAGAAGTGATCGCATCAGCCAAAGATAAAAATATACCTATTAGAGTTGGAGTGAATGCCGGCTCATTAGAGAAAGATCTACAAATGAAATATGGAGAACCAAATGCAGATGCACTTGTTGAATCAGCAATGAGGCATGTTGAGATACTACTCAAGAACAATTATGAGAATTTTAAATTAAGCATTAAATCTTCAGATATATTTATGGCAGTCGAGAGTTATGAAAAAATATCGGATTTGATAGAACAGCCTTTGCATCTTGGCATTACAGAATCTGGGTCTTTAAAAACAGGAACAGTTAAATCATCCATAGGATTAGGTCGACTTCTGATGCAAGGAATTGGTGACACTATCAGAGTCTCTCTTGCATCTGACCCTATAGATGAAGTAAAAGTAGCCTGGGAAATGCTAAAGTCCTTGAAAATTAGGTCAAGAGGTGTAAAAATTGTCGCCTGTCCGAGCTGCTCAAGACAAAATTTTCAGGTAATTGATACAGTAAACAAGCTTGAAAATGAGTTATCAGAGCTAAAAGAAGAAGTAACTCTTGCTGTTATAGGTTGTTATGTAAATGGTCCAGGTGAGTCAAAAGTCGCAGATGTTGGTGTAACTGGAGCAACACCAAAACATTTGATCTATTTAAACGGAAAACCAGCTTATAAAGTTGAAACTAAAGATCTTGAGAAAGCTCTAATAAAAGAGGTAGTAGAAATAGCGGAGAAAAAACGTAATACAATAGTAAAACAATGAATAATTTAAAGACCATAAGAGGAATGCCAGATCTATATGGAGAAAATATAGAGGCTATTTCTATGGTCGAAGATATATGCCTAGAAACTTTTAAAAATTTTAATTACAGGGAGTTTAGAACTCCAATCCTAGAAAATAAATCTCTTTTTGATAAATCTGTAGGAGAATCCTCAGATATTATGCAAAAGGAAGTCTATCAATTTAAAGATAGAAAAGATGAATTATTATGTTTAAGGCCTGAAGGAACAGCTGGATTAGTAAGAGCCTTGATAACAAATGGTCTGGATGATGATGAAATTAAAAAGTTCTTTTATTTGGGCCCAATGTTTAGATATGAAAGGCCACAAAAAGGAAGAAAAAGACAATTTTTTCAAGCTGGTGTTGAATTAATAGGTAATCAATCATCCGATGCAGATATAGAAATTATTTTAATTGCAAATACTATTCTTGATAAATTAAATATTAAATCAGAACTTACAATAAACTATCTTGGCAATCAAGAAAGCCTAAAAAAATATAATCGATACTTGCAAGACTACCTTTCAGAAGACAAAGACTTACCAAATTATGTGATCAAAAATCCAATTAGAGCTTTAGATTCAAAGGACGAGAATATTAAGAAAAGAATGTCTCAAGCAAAAAGTATTATAAATTTTTTAGAAAGTACCCAAATGGAAGAATTTAAAAAAATACAATTAAAACTAAATGAATTAGGAATTAAGTTTAAAAAAAACCCCAATCTTGTTAGAGGTTTAGATTATTACAATGGGTTGGTATTTGAATTTCTGTCCAATGATCTTGGTGCTCAAAATGCTATTTTAGGTGGAGGTAGATATGATGGACTCATTAAACAGCTTGGTGGCAGGGATTTGCCAGCTACAGGCTTTGCTCTTGGTATAGATAGACTTGCTGAAATAATCACTCCATCATTTACTGAAAAGGATCTCTTTATAGGCTCAGTTGACAAAGAATCGCAAACTTATGCTCAGTTATTAGGCTATAAAATAAGAAAGAATAATCGTTCCTATGTTGTTGAGAACTATCTTGGTAATGCAAATGTTGGAAAACAATTGAAAAAAGCTGATTCTCAAGGCTTTAAATTTGCTATTATAGTCGGCCAAGACGAGCTGAAAAGTAAAAAACTTAAATTAAAGAATTTAAGAGAGAATAAGCCTGATCTTGAATTAAAAGAAAAAGATTTGTTGGAGTATTTTGAATGTTAGAAAGAATACTAAATTTTCTAAAAAATAAATATTTTATTGGGACTGTAGTTCTATTATTTGTGATTGCTATTGTAGTTTTAGTAATCAATTTTAATAATAAAAAAGCGAATGAAGCTGAATTTAATAAACTTATCGTAGTAAATGATAAAGTTTCAAATGCTATTCAACAAAATATATCTACTGAAGAGCTTTTAAATGATTTAGATCTAAATTTTGAATCTTTTAGTTATGAATTTACTGCTAATGCTTTAATAGCAAAAAAAGCAGTTGATGAAGGCAATATTGATATAGCTCTTGATATTTATTTGAATATGCATGGTTTTGTTTTAGATGAGGGTTTAAGCAATGGCACTGAAAATATTCTTAAAGACAATTTAGTTGAAAATATAATAAGAATTTACATGGAAAAGAATGATTTTGATGCGGGATCAAATTTTCTAAATAATAATTCTATTGATTCTGCCTATTTCCATGAATTAGCTGGTGATTTTTATAAATATTTCGAAAAAAATGATCAATCAATATTTCATTACAATAAAGCAATATCTTTTGATATTGATGAAGCCCAAAAAAATATTATTAACATGAAGAAACCTACCAAATAATGAAAAAATTAATATTACCACTTACTTTGATTTTATTGGCTAGCTGTCAAACCTTAAGTAATCTTGGCATTACATTTCAGCTTATCGAGGAAGATCCAAGAGCACCTACAGAACTTGATACAAGCTATGACAATTTTTTAAACAAGAAATGGTCAAAAGAAGAAGTAACTCCAATTATTAACCTTGGTTTTTTTGATGAAAATATCAAGCCAAATATATTTTTCGATATTAGTGGCGACAATGTTTATTCAATCGAAAAAAATAATTTAAGAGTATTTGAATCAGAATCAGGCACGCTAAAAAATCAATTACCTCTTGAAAGTGACAAGATAATGTCTGGAATAACTATTGGATATAATTCTTATGTTTATTCTGATAATGAAGGAAATCTTTATGTGCATAATTTAGTTTCTGGAGAACTTAAATGGAAAAAAGCACTTCGTGATATTGTTATTTCTAAAGCATTAATAACTTCAAAAAATTTATATGTTCAAACTTCTTCCGATGTTTTATATGCTTTTGATTTACAAAATGGTGATCAGATTTGGTCTAAGAAAGCTCAAGCACCACTACTATCAATAAGAGGAACTTCTTCTCCTGTATATTTTGAAGGCCTAATATTTGCAAATTTTTCTAATGGTAGGCTTGCAGCAATTAGAGCTACAGATGGTATTCAGTTATGGGAAAAGCCAATTTCAACCATAAAAGGCACAACAGAATTAGAAAAACTTATGGATTCCGATAGTCCAGCTATTGCATTCAATGATATAGTCTTTGCTGCAAATTATAATGGCTCACTAACAAGATTCAATATACGAGGCGGGGAAAAAGTTTTTTCAGTTGATCTATCCACTTCTAAACCCTTTATACTTTATAAGGACAAAATAATAGCGGTAACTAGTGATGATGAGATAATCGCATTTGATGCTATTAATGGTTCAGAGCTTTGGAAAAACTCAAATTTTAAGTTTAGAAGATTAACATCTCCAATTATTTATGAGAATTATTTATATTTCGGAGATGTGGAGGGTTATTTGCATAAAGTAAATCCTGAAACTGGGAGTATTGTTGGGCTGGAAGAAACAAAACTTACCGCAGTTACTCAAATTGAAGCTTATGCCAACAAACTATTTGCTCAAGATGTAGCAGGTTCAGTTTACGTTTTTGAAATAAAATAATGACTAAAACAATCGCTTTGGTCGGTAGAACTAATGTCGGCAAATCATCTATTTTTAATAAGCTTATAAAAGCAAAATCATCAATCGTCTCTAATGAAGAAGGTTTGACTAGAGATATGAAAACAGCCGAACTAAAATCTAACAATAAAACCATTCAGCTAATAGATACAGGAGGATTCTATACCTCTAAGGATGATGATCTTGAAGATCTAATTCTAATCAAAGCTCATGAGGCAATTGCCATAGCAGATTTAATCTTACTAATTGTTGATAACAAATTTGGACTTTCACCTTTTGACAAGGAATTAGCAAACATATTAAGAAAAAGTGGAAAAGAAGTAGTTCTTGTTGTGAATAAGATCGATGTAAAAACTGATGAAGGAACTCAAATATTTCATGAGTTGGGTTTTAAAACAAAAATAGAAATAAGTGCAGAACATAATTTAAATATAGATGGTTTAAAAGAGCTTATATTTAAGAATGTTCGGGAAAATGAAGATCCTTCTGAAAATGCAATACCAAAGATTTGTATAATTGGTAAACCAAATGTTGGTAAATCCTCAACAGTAAATGCTCTTTTAGATCAAGACCAAATGATTGTTTCAGATATTGCTGGAACAACAATAGATTCCGTAAATGTAAAAATAAATTATAGATCCAAGGATTATTTTCTTATAGATACTGCTGGAATAAGAAGAAAAAACAAAACTACAGAAAAAGAAGAAAAATTTTCAGTTATAAAAGCTTTAGATTCAATTGAAAAATCTGACATGACAATTTTAATGCTGGATGCAACTAATTTTTTAGTAGAACAAGACATGAAATTAATTGAAAAAGCTAAAGAGATTGGTAGGTCCATGGTGATTGTTGTAAATAAAATCGACTTAATTGCAAAAGAAGAAATAAAAAGAATAGAAGAAAGAATAAAAGAAGAAAGCTCATTAAAAGGATTTCCACTTGCAATGATTTCAGCTTTAGAAAAAAAAGGTTTTAGGACCCTATTCGATTATGTTTACCGTGTTTTGGAGAATTCAAAAATGAAATTATCAACTACTAAGCTCAATAAAATATTGATAGATGCTAAAGAGTCAAAATCAATTCCATACAAAGGAAAATTTAGACCAAAAATTAGATATGTTCATCAGGGAGGAAGAAATCCGCATGTATTAACTTTTCATGGCAATTCATTAGATAAGCTTGAAGGGAGTTATGTTAGATTTTTAGGCAATTATTTTCATAAAAAACTTAACCTAATGGGTACAAATATAAAGCTTAAGTTTATTAACTCTAAAAACCCATATAAATAGTAAATTTTCAAGCTTAATTGTTCTATAATACAGATGGAAAATAAAGGTGAAAATAACTAGGCCCTACAATAAAGGTGAAAAATGACTAGGCGCCCAACATTTATAAATCTTTTCTTAATTAAGTTGCCGATATCAGCAATTTCTTCAATATCTCATAGACTTTCAGGCATCGCAATTTTTTTTATAGCTTTACCGACATTTGTCTTATTATTTTTAACAGATTATTTGGCTACGAATCAGAGTGAATGGGATCTAGAGAAGTACAATTTTGAAATTAAGCTTCTGCTTTCAGTTTCTTTGATTGCACTTACATATCATACTTTAGCAGGTTTAAGACATATGTTGATTGATTTTACAAATTACGGCCATGAATTACACCAAGCTAAACTTTCAGCAATAATTACTTTTGTCCTTACCTTCGTTATATCAATATTTTTATTAATGGAGGTCTGGTAAATGGGTACCTTGCTTTGGTATTTTCAAAGATTAACTGCAGTAATTATTCTAGCTTATGTTTTATTTATTTTATTTAGCTATATGGTTAAGCCCTGGGGAACTGATTACAGCGTTTGGGATACAGATATTACTAGCTTACCAATGAAAATTTTTACGACTATATTTTTTATTTCTAGCATAGTTCATGGCATCCAAGGCTTAAAGGATGTTGAAGACGATTATTTCACAGAAAGAACTTTAGGCTTTATGTCTAAGACATTAGGATCTTACGCATTATTCTTTAGAGTTATTTTTAGATTTTTTATTGCATTAGTTGTTCTCGTTCTTACTTATATATTAGTGTTCGAATACTTATTAGGTGGATAAATGAAGTTGGGTAATATTGAATTTTCAGAAAAACAATTTGATGTAGTAATCGTCGGCGGCGGTGGCTCTGGTTTAAGGGCATCTCTAGAAATAGCAAAGTCAGGTTTAAATGTTGCTGTGATATCAAAGGTTTTTCCTACAAGATCACATACAGTAGCTGCTCAGGGAGGAATTACTTGTGCAATTGCAAGTGCTGACCCAAATGATGATTGGAGATGGCATATGTTCGATACTGTAAAAGGATCTGATTACATCGGTGATCAGGATGCAATTGAATATATGTGTTCTGAGGGTCCTGAAACTGTATTTGAGCTTGAGCATATGGGGTTACCATTTTCAAGATTTGAGAATGGAAGAATATATCAAAGACCATTTGGCGGACAGTCAAAAGAATTTGGAGAAGGTGGTCAGGCAGCAAGAACATGTGCTGCAGCAGATAGAACGGGACATGCTCTTTTGCATACTCTTTATCAAGCAAATCTAAAAGCAGGAACAAGTTTTTTAAATGAATGGTTTGCAGCAGACATAATAAAAAATGATTCTGGAGAAGTTTCTGGTATCAGTTGCTTTGATATGGAAACAGGAGAAATATCAGTAGTAAAATGCAACGCAATTGTTTTAGCTACTGGAGGCGCAGGGCAAGTATATGAACAAAATACTACTTCATTAATCTGTACGGGGGATGGTCTAGGAATGGTTTTAAGGCAAGACTTACCATTACAAGATATGGAGATGTGGCAATTTCACCCAACTGGTCTCTACGGTAATGGATCATTGATGACTGAGGGATGTAGAGGTGAAGGTGGATATTTAATTAACTCTGAAGGAAAAAGATTTATGCCTGATTATGCTCCTAAAGCAAAAGACCTAGCATCAAGAGACGTTGTTTCAAGATGTATAGTGCAAGAAATTTTAGCAGGCAGAGGTTGTGGTGAGAAAAAGGATCATGTACTGCTAAAGATCGATCATCTAGGCGCAGAAGCTATAACAAAAAAACTCCCTGAAATAAGAGAGATATCAATGACTTTTGCAAATGTTGATCCTATAGAAAATCCAATACCAGTTGTTCCAACTTGTCACTACATGATGGGAGGAATACCAACAAATATTAATGGCCAAGTAATTACACAAGATAATGCTGGAAATGATTCAGTTGTAAAAGGTCTTTATTCGATTGGTGAAGCAGCAAATGTTTCAGTGCATGGAGCTAATAGGCTTGGAGGCAACTCTTTATTAGATTTAGTAGTTTTCGGTAGAGCAGCAGGCAAACATATAAATGAAGAATTATCGAACCAATCTTCTCCTGAGATATCAAATACAAACATTGAAGAATCTCTCGAAACTTTAATCCGAATTCAAGAGACAGTAAAAGGTGAAAGCGTCTTTCAATTGAGATCAGAGATGCAGAGTATTATGCAGAATTACTTTGGAGTTTATAGAAACGAAGATCTAATGAAGGAAGGCACTAAGAAATTAGAAGAAATAACAGAGAGAACAAAGAATATACATTTAAATGATAAGTCAGACCAATTTAATTCAGAAAGAGTTGAAGTTTTGGAATATCTAAACTTGCTTGATATAGCAAATGCTACTGCATATTCAGCACTTGAAAGAAAAGAAAGTAGAGGAGCTCATGCAAGAGAGGATTTTCCAGAAAGAGATGATAAAAACTGGTTATGCCACTCATTATTTTTTAAAGAAAACAATAGAGTAAGCAAAAGAGCTGTTAATTTAAAACCTAAAACCGTTGAAACTTTTGAACCAAAACCGAGGGTATATTAAATGACTGAAAAGCTTAAATTAAGTTTATATAGGTTTGATCCAGCAAAAGACAAAAGACCATATATGGCAGATTATGAAATTCCTTATAACCCATCAGGCAACATGATGGTAATTGATGCCATTCGAAAGACACAAGAGCTAGATTCTACAATTACATTTAGAAGATCATGTGGACAGGGAGTTTGTGGTTCAGATGGTGTGAATATGAATGGACTTAATGGTTTGGCATGTATTACACCAGTCTCAAAAGTTGCCACTGCAAACAGATTAGAAGTAAGACCACTTCCTGGTTTACCAGTTATTAAGGATTTGATTGTAGATATGAAACCTTTCTATGACCAATATGAAAAAGTTAAACCATTTTTAGATAATGACGAAGAAGTTAAAACTGGTCATGAAAGATTACAAAGTCCGAAAGACAGAGAAAAACTTGATGGATTATATGAATGCATCTTATGTGCATGTTGTTCAACTAGCTGTCCTTCGTTTTGGTGGAACCCTGAAAAATTTGTTGGACCAGCAGCACTTTTACAAGCATATCGTTTCATTGCAGATACAAGAGACAAACAAAAAAGAATGAGACTTAAAAAATTGAATGATGCCTTTAGTGTATATAGGTGTCACGGCATAATGAATTGCACTTCGGTATGCCCTAAAGGTTTAAATCCATCAAAAGCGATCAATGAGATTAAAAAGGAGTTAAGAAAAACAGGATAGTGTCTAAATCTATAGGGGAGAAATTTAAAGAAAGTTTTAAATATGGCGGAAATTCCGAATATTTAGATTTAATGTATGAAGAATATTTAAGAGATCCTTCTAGCTTAAGCTTAGAATGGAAAAAATATTTTGATTCAATTCAAAATGGACAAATTGATGTTAGTCATGAAGCCATTAAAGATAAATTTAAAAATTCAACATTCAGAAGCAAAGAAAAAAAAATACCCACAGATAATACAGCTTCAAAAGCCTCAGATGTTCAAAATTTAATTAATGCTTACAGAAGGAGGGGGCATGAAGTGGCAGATTTAGATCCATTAAAGTTAAGACCTCAAAAAGAAGTAACAGATTTAAACCTAGACTTTCATAATCTCTCTCAACCTGATTTAGATTCATATTTTTCAATCTCAAATTTTCAAAATTCTGAAAATCTTAAACTATCCGAAATACTTGCTTCAGTTAAAAAATCCTATACCTCGACCATAGGGTATGAGTTTATGCATATCATGGACAGCAGAATTAGAAGTTGGTTCTTAAATAAAATTGAGGGCAAACCTACACCTTATAGTTTTTCTAATGAAGAAAAAGAGCATGTACTTAAAAGGTTAGTTGATTCAGAAGGTCTAGAGAAATTTTTGGCTGCTAAATATCCGGGAGCTAAAAGATTTGGTCTAGAAGGAGGAGAGTCATTAGTGCCTTTGCTTGATACTCTTATTGAAGATCTTGGTTCTTTAGGAACGAAAGAATTAGTTTTGGGCATGTCTCATAGAGGAAGATTAAATGTGCTTATCAATGTTATGGGGAAAAAACCCAGCATATTGTTTACAGAATTTGATGAAAATTTTGAAGAGGATGATGCCCACACAGGAGATGTTAAATATCACCTAGGATTTTCATCAAATATTTTAACTAGTGGTGGCCAAGTACATGTAAGCTTAGGATCTAATCCCTCACACTTAGAGGCCGTAAATCCAGTTGTATTAGGGTCTGTTCGTGCCAGGCAGGACAGAAGACAAGATAAAGAAAACAATAAAGTTGTTCCTATACTTATGCATGGCGATGCATCTTTTTCTGCTCAAGGTGTTGTTATGGAGATACTCCAGTTATCACAAACCAGAGCTTATGGTGTTGGCGGCTCTATTCATATAGTTGTAAATAATCAAATAGGTTTTACAACAAGTGTAAAAGAAGATGCAAGATCAACAGAATACTGTACAGATGTAGCTAAAATGATTAATGCACCAATAATTCATGTAAATGGTGATGATCCTGAAGCATGTGTTATGGCAGCTAAATTGGCTGTTGAATTTAGAAGCACTTTTAAGAAAGATATTATTATTGATTTTGTTTGCTATAGAAGAAGAGGCCATAACGAAACGGATGAGCCATTTGCGACTCAGCCAGTAATGTATAGACAAATTAAATCAAAAGAAACAGTGACTGATATCTACTCAAAAAAACTAATAGAAAATAATTCATTAGATATATCCAAATACGAAAAATTTAAAAAAGACTACAGAAAAAACATGGAAAAGGGAGAGACAGTTGCAAAATCATTATCAACTGATCCAGATCTATCTCTTCAATTCGACTGGGAGCCATACTTAGACCCAGATCTAAAAAAATCATATCCGACCGCAATATCAAATGAAGATCTTAAAGAAAGTATGAGCTATGGCTTTGATTTTGAAGAAGGATTGGAAAAGCAAAAGCAGGTGGCAAAAGTTTATGAAGAAAGAAAGCAAATGTTAGAAGGAAAAATTCCAATGAATTGGGGGTTTGCAGAAATGGCAGCTTATGCATCGTTATTAAATGATGGGTA
>Ga0310343_10002118_pt1 | contig 10403 bp, 9 predicted proteins | sample HC15DNA2025_MG_FD_203519 | JGI IMG/M metagenome (GOLD analysis project Ga0310343, IMG submission 203519) | Marine microbial communities from station ALOHA, North Pacific Subtropical Gyre - HC15-DNA-20-25_MG | ecosystem: Environmental > Aquatic > Marine > Oceanic | place: Pacific Ocean: North...
TATTTTATTAAATTTTCTTAAAATTTTTAAAATTTTATTATTACTATTAATAATTGCATTAGTGTTTATTCTAATTTTTGTATTTTCTAAATTGAATTGATTCATTGACATTTTTTTAAGACATGCATAGACTTCATTCATATAAAAAGGCTCACCACCTGCAAAATAAATTTCTAAACAATCATCAAAATTTAAGTCTATCAATTCTTGTTTAGGATTATCTATTTTTGTATTGATATATTTTTTAAAAATATCAATGTCTTCTTGCCATTTTGAAGAAAGGTGTGGGCCACACATAACACATTTCAAATTACATGTTTTACCCAATCTTAAATCAAAAGTTTTAATACCCGAGTTTAAATCATGATTTTCAAATCGTTTATTAAAATATTGTCTTTTGCTTAAAATATTATTATCTTCTCTTCTCCAACATTCTGAACAACCTTCAGGTTTTTCATTATTTAAAAAACTTTCTCTGACTTTTAAAAGTGGTTCTTTTCCCTGAAATATGCAACAAGGCTTTTCGCTATTGTCTATGACATTTACATACTTGTGTAAAAATGGCATTTTACATAAATTATTCATTGTAAAAAACAAAAAATGTGTGTTCTAAATGTGGGTCGAGGTGTTTAAAATTTAAATCATATTTTTTATATTTAAATTTTTTTCTAATCATAAAGTCAATTACCTGTTTTCTAGTTTGATTATTTTTCATTAAATTTTTTTCAATCAATTGAGCAACAATCAACACCTTTTGGGTTAAATATGTTTTTTCGAATAATTTTAAGATATTAAAATCAGAAGACATGCAGGGTAAGATTATTATTTTAAATCCTTTCATTTCATGGTTAGGAACTTTATGTTTAACTTTGACTCCATCATCAGAAATATCAAAAGACCCCATGTTTTGCGTTTCTGATGGACGCATATAAACATCTTTCGTGCTTACAACATTATTAAAAATTTCAACATTTAAATTTTCGACATTTTTTTTAAGACATTCGACATTTTTTGCAGATGGTTCATACAAATAGCCTTTAAAATTAATGTCAAAGATTTTACATCTTTCAGAAATTCTAATTGCCCATAATCCGAGATGAGAACCAATGTCCAGTAAAGTTAAATCATCATGTTCATGTAATTTAATATTTTCAAAAATAATATCTGAATATTGTTTTTTCGTATCTTCAAACCAATTGGTTGAGAGCATTTTTTGAATTATGAAATCACCATCATTTATGTAAATGTTTTTTTCTTGGGTCATTATTATTTTCAGGAAAATAAATAGCCGTACGATAAATTAGTCTATCACCTGTATACGAATCTCTTCTATGAAGAGAATGCTGAATGTCGCTAATTATGACATCACCTTTGCTCCATGAATGTCTATATCTATATTCTTCTTTCTCACACTCCTTCTCCAATAATTCAAATAAAAAATTTGATTCAGGTTTGAGATTAAATACAGTTTTATAGGGATACATCAAACCTTTTTGATTAGTGATTGTGTTTTTTGTTATAAGAGGTTTAAATTTTACTTCTTTATCAATAAGATATTCACCATCAATATCTTTCATTCTATTGAACATCCACCCATCTCCACCTTTAACGCATTTTTCATCCCATTTCGTCCAAGGATTATATGGTAGGTCATTATCTGGTTTTTCTTTTGAATAACGATTTCTCCAATCTACTTCGTATTCTTCTAATTCTGGAAATAATTTTATTAAATTATCATACATAATCTTTTGGTCCATAAACCAAGTATCACCTCCAGAATCTGCCATAGATTTCATTGCAAAACAAACAACATCTTCATGGGTATCTCTATTTTGAGACTCCGAATGCCATTTCACTTCTCCATCATCGTCACCGGAAAACAGGCCGGGTTCTCCATATCCTGATATTTTTTGATTTCTCACAGGAATCAATTCTCTAAAACCTTTTGTGTAAGTTTGTACATAATCATCTGACATATATTCATCATCAAATTTTACAGGGTCGCCTAAATGATTATAAAACTCGACCAATTCTTTTTCGGATACATCATGTTTATTTTCAATGTGTATCAATCTGGTTTCGTGAAAAAACTCTATTACTTTTTCCCTAGTTAATGAGTCTATATTAGATACTTTAATTACTTTCATACAACCTTTTTTTACAAATATTTAGATACCAAAGTGAAGAATCACGCAAACTACCTGAATAATTATTCTCTATATGATTTAAAACATAATCAAAATTTTCCATATTTTTCTTGGTTGCTGAATGTTTTGGGTCAAGATTTTCGGGAGTACTTACATACATTGTTCTCAATTCTCTAAACCCTAAAGGTAAAACATCGAGATAACAGTTTATAATATCATTCATTTGATGTGTTGTAAGACTCATAGTACCATCTACATTTATATCCATCTGTACTGCCTTTTCAATATTACTCAATAAAATATTCCAATCACCGCCTCTGAAAATAGGATATAATTTTTTTCCACCATCAACCGACACAACCATATACGTTTCTTTAAATTTTTTAAGAACCTTGTTTAAGTAATCAAAATTTATTGACCTGCCTGGGTTTAAATTTGTGTGAAAAGATAATATTATTTCATTTGCATGTGAATGTTCTGATAAAACTTCTAAGCATTTATAAAAATTTTTATTCACTAATGGTTCGCCTCCAGACAAAACGATTCTTCTTATAGTTGAAATATTTTTTAAATCCTCACATATCAACAATACCTGTTCCGATGTTAAACCTAAAGTTGGTCCCGAATAATTTAATTTCTTTGCCCATAAACTTGAATATTCTGGACTGCAATGAAGACATGCCATGTTACATGCATTAGAAAATCTTATTTCTACTCTTTCTAAATTTTTATGTTCTAATTCATATTCGTGCCTTGTTGAAGTTAAATTATTTGATTCTGGAATTCTACAATGATTGCACCCCGAAGGCCAAGAGTTATTATCAAGTAACTTTCTAGTCTTAACAAATCCTTTCGAATTAAAAATTTGACTTGGTAAAATCGTTTCTTCAAATTTGCATATAGGGTCGACTTGAAATGCACAAAAAGTAGAATATTTGTGCTTATAACTTATCGAGCAATGACTATAATAACAACTCATAACCACTCTACAAGTTTAGGGTGTAAATAATCTTTATAATTTTGATTTCTAGATTTATCAAACATTAATATTTCGCCTAATACTTTCTCTCTATTTTTCCACAAATGCTTAACACTTATTCCACGATTTTCAGGAAACACATTCACATAACCAACATTGTCTGTAGGTAACCACTGTTTAAGAGAATGCAAATCAAGAACATTTAAAACAGAGACTACAACATTAAATGCTAAATCTTTTAGATTTGTACTTTTTTCCATAAAATATTTAACATTAAAATCGAAATCCTCAAAAATTCCTGGATAACGAATATAATGATATAATTTTCCAACCGCTTCAACCGAAAAATTCACATAAACACCTTTAAATTGATTCAATAATTCTACATGCTCAGATATTTCTAATCCATTTGTGTAAAAACTTAAATTTACATTTTTACTCTGACCTGTTTTTACCATTTTTTTAAATAGAGAAATAACAGATTTATTTACTAAAGGCTCGCCCCCTGCTAATTTTAATCCTCCAATTTTATCAATATTTTGAGCAACCCATTTCCATTGAATAGATTGCATTGGGTTCGGATTAAGTTCAGTCGTAAAAAAATCATCAGTAGGAGTTTTACAATCAATTTTATTAGCCATAAAAAAATCATAATCTTTTTTTAATTTTCTACTCAATCCAGGTCCACACATTCTACATGCTAAATTACAAACATTTCCACAGTTTATATCAATAATATATTTTTCACTATCTTGTAAAAATTTGTCTAGATTTTGTCTGTAAGAAGTTTTACCAGAATCTTCTTTGTCCCAGCAAACTTTACATAAATCATGCCGTTCACCTCTGTTCATGCTATCACGAACATCTTGATAAAGTTGAAATCCTTCCTCTGGAGTAAGATTTAACTTACCCTTAGTTGGTCTTACTGTGCAAGCATCTTCTACTTCTGTTTTCATTATATGGGAACAAGGAAGAAATCGAGTACAACCATCACCATCAAAATCTTTCATTGTTATTTGCTTAAAAGGTAAACTACAATAAGACATAAACCTCTTGCATCACATTAAAATAATTCATTGTAGAATGATATTCAAATTTTTTTGTTCTTTGAATTGCTCTCATCATTCTATTGCTTTTACTTCCTGTTTTTGGACTCGTATTAAAAGTTACATAAAATTCAGCATTTTCATTTTGAATGTATGCCCATTCTTTATTCAAAGGCAATTGTTCGAAGTTCAAAAATTTTGAACTTACACCAGGTAATGTGACTCCTCTGAACATTACTCTGAAAGCATTTTTATTTATTTCTGGAAATGCATGTATACCACTCAATGAAACTAATACATTGTCAATAAATGTACCAGACCACATAACATCATCCCAATACCATTTCATGGAATCAAATGAATTATTATTAACGTAATTTAATTTTTCACATTTTTTGCAAAAATCAAATACTATATCATCATGCACCTTCGGATAGAGATATTTAGATTGCATGATTTAATATGAATTCACATTCTTTTGGTAAAGGATTTTTCTTTTCAAGAAACATGCAATATTTAAAAAATGTTTTCATAACTTTTTTATCATGTTTATTTGAGTACATAAAATCAACAATCATGTCTCGTTTACCATTTAGATTAAAATCTAATTTTTTTTCTATGATTTCTTTCAAAGAATCAGGTATATATGATAGATTGATATAGTATGGTTCTTTCAAAAAATCAATCTCTAGTTTTTGTTCTTTTATGTGGTCAACTTCTATTTTAAATCCTAAATCCTCAAGATATTTCATTGTTGGCTTTAAATTTAATACATTTAAAGAATGAACGACAAAATTAAATTTTATGTCAATTTTTGATTCTAACTCTGATAATTTTTTCCATCGAATTAAATTTTCGGTAAATTTTTCAAAATTCATACCTAATCTTACAAACTCACCTACTTCATAAACACCGTCAATACTAATGTGTAAATTTAAAGTTTTAACTTTCAAGATAAATTCAATCCATTTATCAGGAAAAACAGAATTATTTGTTATTAATGCCAATTCTAAATTTTCTAATTTTAAATTTTTTAAAATGTCAATATAAGAATCATTTATAAAAGGTTCTCCTCCTATCAATTTCAAATAATTTAATTCGGATAAATCAAGACCTTCTAAATTATTTGCATTTCTGATAACTTTTTTTCTTTTATGAATGGCCTCGGAGTATCTTGGTATATTTAAATCTATTAATTTCAAATCATCATTATACCATTTTGAACTAAATCTGGAACTGCATGTAACACATTTAAAATTACAAACATTATCCAAAGCAAATTCTAATTCTCTTATTTTAGGGTTTTTCAGGGTTGATGAATCATATTTCAAATCAAAATGTTCTCTGTAGGAAAATTTATTAAGACTTTCATATAAATCACATTTTTGACAACCATCTATTAACTCACCATTAAGCATTTTTTTTCTAAGATTTTGATTTTCTTGACCGTTAAATGCATCCTGTAAATTTTTATATTTTTCATGATATATTGTAGGCGAAAACATACAACAGGGATTTACAGTACCTTCAGCATTGATTTGAATATGATTCCACGGTGCTTTACAGAGCATTAAAAAATCTTTTCATTGTTTGGTGTAAATCTTTTTCATAGTGGTCATAAAATGTTTCATCATAAAAAAGATAAGGTCTGTTACATATTTTAAATGTGACTAAATCTTCCTTATACAGTAATTCTTTTAATTTATCATACATGTGAGAAATAACGTTAAAATCTGTTTCTAAAAAATCTTGAAATTTAATAAAAATATCCTTATGAGTATATTCAGTATCATTTACCAGTTGATTCGTTTTATTGAAAAAAACATCAGATATATTAGTCTGTATAGAATTTTTCTCATTCAAATTAAGTTCTGACATAGACAATGAAAAATTTTTAATTTTTTTTAAATTATAAAACGAATTGATTATCCATAAAAACATCCAACATTTTTTCGTATCATTAAAAGGTAAATCATTAAATGAAATTAACAAGTTCACCGTTTCAACTACTTCATCCATTTGAGGATATACTGCCATCAATTCGCCCCATGTCACGGAAACTGTTTTTATATTGAACTTTTCTCTGTATAATTTATCATTCATGGGCGCATTAGGTAACATCATGACTGGCATAACGTTAGTGATAAATTGATTATCGGTAATATGAGATATAGCATCATCAATAAATCTATCATAAGTATGACCAGGCATGGGAAAAAGAAGTTCTAATGCTGTTCTATAGTTATCATCTTTGAACAATTCTAATTCATTTCTATACGTATCTACTCTTCTTATATTTTTTAAAACCTCTTCGTTACTAGATTGTAAAAACATTCTAGGCGAATGATAATATTCTTTGAAAGCATTTTTTAATCTTTTTCTTATTTTTAAATTACTATTTTTATTATTCGGTGTTTTGGACACACCAGATTCAGTTAATCGTTGTGGATATCCAGTTTCTTCATGCAATGAACATAAGTAATCTACTATTTCATAATCTCTTTCTTTAAAAATACCTAAATTAGCACTAGCCAATTGTAATTTAGGAATTTTATTCTCTGACATTTTATTCAACTCGAAAAAAACTCTATCAATATCAAACTGTTTTATTTTTTGTTGTGTAAGAGAACCCCAATCACAAAAAGCACATTTAAAAGGACATCCTCTATCGGTTTCTATTGTACATTCAAATTCTATATCTTTATTTTTTTCTTTAAGTTCTTGAAAAATATCACCATACGGACTAGGAATAGCATTCAAATCATCTATTCGTTCTGCACGAATATGTCTATCTAATTTTTCATTATTTAATAATTTTAATAAAATACTTGAAAATGCCTTTTCCCCTTCACCTGATACACCTGCATCAATAAAAGGATTTTGATTAAAAAATAATTCAGTATCTTCCTGATTTATATTTGGAAAAGAAGGACCACCAATTACATTAATACAATCTGGGTATAGTTCTTTTACATATTTCGCTATGTGTAAATGTCTCTTTGAATTCCATAAGTAACTACTATATCCAATCAAAAAAGGGTTATCAAGATTTTCAACAAATTGTTTGAAATTTGTTTCTATTCTAAAAATAATATTAAATTTATAATTTTCTTTGATTTTTGATATTGTCTGGCAATAAGATTGTAACATGGCAACAGAATATGGAAAATGCCAAATTCCAGAACCACCTTCTGTTAATTGAATTAGATAAATGTTTTTCATATGTTTTTCATCTTCTCATATTGTTAAACAATACGCCATCAAATCTCGTATCAGATGATACATTAGAAGAAAGTACAAGAACATAAATACCATTTCCCCATTTCTCATTTAGTATAAATTTAGCGTATACGGATTGATATGTTTTATTTTTAAATTTCCATTCTCTATTTTCTACATTACCTTTCCACTTTAATTCTTTATCTCTTTTATTCGCATTATCGAAAATTACGACACACGTTTCATCAAAAAAAGGTAGATGTTTATCTATAAAATTTTTATTATCATCAGGACTTTTAAATGCATCTTTGTAGTAAAAAACGTCTGTAAAAGTTTCAAAAGAATTTATCAATTGTGTTAAATTGTCTTTTCCATTTTCAACTGAATTTATTATTTCGTTGGCAACCTTCTTGGATATTTTATTTATTTTGACTCGATTTTTAGATTCATATACTTTTTCACAATAATTGCAATCCCAACAATCGAATTTACATGTTTTTATTTTTTTTCTCCATACATTTATAGGAGAACCCTCCAACTCTGTATCGTCCAAATATTGATTAAAATCACCAAATAGTATTTTTTCGTTTTTTGCATAATTTCTTGCAACTAATAGAGCATTCCACATTTTATTTTTTGATTCTCGTCCATGCATTTTTATAACATCAATATATTGTAAAATTTCATCCCAATCTTCTTTCCAAGGCGGTATATTTGCTACCTTGAGAGCATATGATTCATCATTGCTTTCCCATATTTGACATGATGTTCTCGATATGGGGTCATCAAAAAAAGAAATACCTTTTGTATTTGTATTATTAAAAGCATAATGTTCATCGGCCATAGTACAGTTACCTGCACATCCCTCATTACCTAATATGGCAACTTTGACACCTACAAGTTTTTTTGCTTTTTTTATAATTTTTAATTTATCATAATCTCTCATCAAATCACGATATAAATTCACATAATCAAAACCAGCATTTGCTAAACCAACAATTTGTTTTGCTTCGGTCACATTTCTGATGACTGTATTTTTTATTTCTATATCAGGGAATGCTTTTCTAACCTGTCCTGTTGCGACCCAAGATGAATGAGGTAATGTAACGCTTTTAAATATATCAGAAGAATAGATTTTTGAAAAATTTTCAATCCATAAATCTAAATTATCCTGAGACGGTCTTACTAATATGTTATTGAACGTTGCTGATAATCTGATTCCAGTTTGTTTTGAAATTCTAATCGCTTGTTCAAGAGATTTTTTTTCTTCTTTTTTATTTTTAAATACAACACCCATAGCATCTTGTAAAAAAGGTGGTATTCTGATAGTTATGTAAATATCATATACAAAATCTTTTATGGTTTTAATTTCAGAAATATATCGTTTTTCCTCTTCAGCACTTAAAATCGGATAAAGAGGAAGTGAAAAAATATTACTCATAAATTTTTCACCACACTATTATAGATTATTTCCGTCTCTTCCGGTAAGTTCATTGGTCTTGTGGTTTCTAAATAATTACAATATTTTAAAAATTTAACACACTCATTCTTATCAGTTTCTTTTGTCCATAGATAATTTAAAACTTGCTCATTTTTAATTTTTTTTTCAATCATTTTTTTAGTCTCTTTAGGTAATAGTGCTACATCTAAATGTTTTGGATATTTACAATTGTCAACTGTCATGATTTGAAACTTCCAAGGAGTTCCATTATATTCTTTTATATACCAATCATATTGCGATGAATCAAAACCCATTTCATATATGTATTTTTCTGTATTATCTATATTTAACACATTTAATGAATGTGAAACAAAATTAAAACTTAAAATTATTCGTTGACCTGACAGTTTCTTCCATTTTAAAAGATTTCTAGTCATTACATTCATCTTCATATGATATCGAGAAAATTCACCTACTTCATCAATACCATCAAGACTAACTATAATTCTTAATCTTTTTAGTTTTTGTAAAACGGGTAACCATTTACGAGGAAAAATTGAATTATTAGTGTTAATGTATAATGCTAACTGAGGAAGATTTAAAGTTTCTAAAAAATGTAATATCGATTTGTTTATAAACGGTTCTCCACCTGCTATTTTTAATTTTTCTAATTCGCTAAAATCACCTCTTACAGGATTATTAACTATTTTTACTGGATTTCTATCAAAACCCATCGATTTTAATTTCAAATCGTCTTCATATAATAATGCACTAAATTTAGATTCACATGTCACACATTTAAAATTACAATTATTATCAAAAGATAATTCAACGTATCTTAACTTAGAATTTCTATCATATTCATCAAAATCCTGTTTCATTGTGCAACCTCTACATCCGACTATATCTTCATCATTTAACATTCTCTTACGTAATGATAATGTTTCTTTACCCTCAAATGCTTCTTGCAGAGTATTGTAACTAGAATATATGTCTTCACCAAATACACAACAAGGTTTTATCTTACCAGTTGTTTCTTGCCATAAATGACTCCAAGGTGCATTACATAACATTTTCAAACATTCTTTTTACTGTTAAGTCTGTTTCCCAACTACTTTCTTTTTGCGAAACTTTTTCATAACACAATTCATCTATAACATGTCGATTAAACATATCTGTAATATTACTCTTAGATTTAGTAATACACATTCCGCATCCACAAAAAGTTTTGGGGCATGTAATCATTGGAACTTTTTTTGAATAAAGACTATCCGCCAATTCATCGATTATTTTATCAAATTCAGAAATCTTACCTAAAGGAGCAACTTCACCATTTAGATTGACGCCACAAGTTTGATGGGTATATACAACATCTGCCTCAGAATTTAAAAAAAGAAAGTACCAATTAACCATGCAACTCCACCCCAAAAAATTAGTATCAGGGAGAAAATAACTATCCACACCGTCAGCTTTAAAACATCTCCCTCCACAACAGGGACGGCCGAGTCCCCTTTGGGTATCTCCAGATTCTGCAACATTTTGTCCTTTCTGTTTCCAATAATCTCGAAACC
>Ga0310343_10002120_pt1 | contig 10398 bp, 8 predicted proteins | sample HC15DNA2025_MG_FD_203519 | JGI IMG/M metagenome (GOLD analysis project Ga0310343, IMG submission 203519) | Marine microbial communities from station ALOHA, North Pacific Subtropical Gyre - HC15-DNA-20-25_MG | ecosystem: Environmental > Aquatic > Marine > Oceanic | place: Pacific Ocean: North...
TTTATAGGGATGGGTTATTATGGAACTTACACACCATATGTAATTTTAAGAAATATATTAGAAAATCCTGGATGGTACACATCATACACACCTTATCAGCCTGAAGTAGCACAAGGTAGATTAGAGATGCTATTAAACTTTCAACAAATGATTGTTGATTTTACAGGAATGGATATAGCAAACGCGTCTTTACTTGATGAAGGAACAGCAGCTGCCGAAGCTATGGGTTTAAGTCATAGACTTAATAAAAGTGATAGTAATTTAGTTTTTGTTTCAGAGAACTGCCACCCACAAACAATTGACGTTATTCAAACTAGAGCAGAGCCAATGGGTCTTAAAGTACTTGTTGGAAACGAGGATAAAGTTCTAGAGCAGTTAAAAGAAGATATTGTTTGCGGAGTTTTACAATATCCAGGAACTTTAGGTGATATTAAAGATCCTAGTGAGGCCATAAGTAAAATTCATAAAAAAAATGGAAAAGCAATTTTAGTTTGTGATCTCCTTGCACTTTCTATGCTAAAAACACCAAGAGAGCTTGGAGCAGATATTGCAGTCGGTAGTTCCCAAAGATTTGGTATTCCAATGGGTTATGGAGGACCTCATGCAGCCTTTTTTGCAACAAAAGATGAATACAAACGATCTATGCCAGGTAGAATTGTTGGGGTTTCAGTGGACAGGCATGGAAACCAGGCCTATAGATTGTCATTACAAACTAGAGAGCAACATATTAGAAGAGACAAAGCTACAAGTAATATTTGTACTGCTCAAGCCTTACTAGCGATTGTTTCAGCAGCATATGCCATTTATCACGGCCCTGATGGAATTAAAAGTATTTCCGAAAGAGTATCTCAACTAGCAAAAAATTTTGCAGATAAAATAAAACAATCTGGATATGAATTATACTCAGATTATTTTTTTGATACTGTAACTATTATAACCAAAGAAAAGACAGATCAGATTTTCAAAAATGCTTTAGACCAAAAAGTTAATATTAGAAAAGTAAATTCAGAGATGCTGGCTGTTTCTTTCGACGAAAGAAAAAATGTTTATAGAGTAAACCAACTACTAAAAATATTTAATGCTGCAGAGTCAATTAAAAAAGAGGATCCAACTGTTAGTTTACCAAATCTACCAAAAAATTTATTAAGAACTTCAAAATATTTAGAACACCCTGTTTTTAATTCATATCATTCAGAGACAGAAATGCTTAGATATCTTAAAAAGTTAGAGGATAAGGATATAGCTCTTAATAGAACAATGATTGCTCTAGGTTCATGTACTATGAAATTAAATGCTACTGCAGAAATGATACCTATTTCGTGGAGAGAATTGGCTGAGCCCCACCCATTCGTACCTGTCGAACAGATGGAGGGATATAGAGAAATGTTCACAGATCTTAAAAATTGGTTAAGATCTATTACTGGTTTTTCTGGTGTTTCACTTCAGCCAAATGCGGGAGCCCAAGGTGAGTATGCTGGCTTAATGGTAATAAGAAAGTATCATTTAGATAGAGGGGATGAAAATAGAAATATATGTTTAATTCCAAGCTCAGCACATGGAACTAATCCAGCAAGTGCACAGATGGTTGGAATGAAAGTTGTCGTTGTTGATTGTGACAAAGAAGGAAATGTTGATTTTGAGGATTTAAAGAAAAAAGCAGAATTGCATTCAGACAATCTTGGTGCATTAATGGTAACTTACCCATCAACCCATGGCGTATTTGAGGAAAAAATTAAAGATATATGTGAAGTAATTCATGAACATGGTGGTCAAGTTTATATGGATGGAGCAAACCTAAACGCACTTGTTGGAGTTGCAAAACCAGGAAATTTTGGTCCTGATGTTTGTCATATAAATTTGCATAAAACATTTTGTATTCCACATGGTGGAGGAGGACCTGGAATGGGACCTATCGCATGTAAAAGACATTTACAAGTTTATCTGCCTAATCATCCAGTCGTAAAAGATTGTGGACCTGCAAGTGGAATAGGTGCCGTTTCAGCAGCTCCTTGGGGAAGCTCAAGTATTTTATCAATTTCTTGGATGTACATTAAGATGATGGGATCCGAAGGTGTAAAACTTGCAACACAAATTGCAATCCTAAATGCAAATTACATAGCAAATAGATTAAAAGACCATTACCCAATTCTTTATAAAGGTTCAAATGGTAATGTTGCTCATGAGTGTATTATTGATATTAGATCAATTAAAAGCGAAACAGGTATTTCAGAAGAAGATATAGCTAAAAGATTAATTGATTATGGATTTCATGCGCCAACAATGTCATGGCCAGTTGCTGGAACAATGATGATTGAACCAACAGAGAGTGAGAGTTTATCTGAACTGGATAGATTTTGTGACACATTGATTAGCATTAAAGAGGAAATAGATATGGTTAAGTCAGGTAAGTTTGACAAAGTAGATAACCCTATTAAAAATGCACCTCACACCGATATTGAATTAGCTTCAGATGAATGGAATCATAAATATTCAAGAGAGCAAGCTGCATATCCTGCAAAATTCTTAAAAGCAAATAAATTTTGGCCTCCGGTTGCAAGAGTTGATAACGTGTATGGAGATAAAAATATTTTTTGTACTTGTCCAAGTATGGATGAGTTTAAAGAAGATGCAGCATAATAATTAATGAAAATTGCTGTCGTTGGGTCAGGTATTTCTGGACTAAGTGCTGCTTATTATTTATCTAAAAAACATCATGTAGATCTTTTCGAAAGAGAAGACCATTTTGGTGGACATTCTCATACTATAGATTTGTTTTTTGATGAAAAAAAAGTATCAGTTGATATTGGCTTTATTGTTTTTAATTTTCAAACTTATCCAAATTTAATTAATTTTTTTAAGGAAAATGATATTCAAATTGAAAAAAGCAACATGTCTTTTTCAGTTTCAGTAGATAATACGAAATTTGAATATTGTGGAAAAGGATTGAGTGGGATTTTCTGCAATAAATCAAATCTATTTAACATTGATTTCTTAAAAATGTTTTTTGATATAATTAAATTTTATAAAAAAAGTGATCAAGCAATCATATCCAATGACAAAATTACCTTAGGTGAATATTTAAAAATTAATAAATTATCCAAAACATTTGTTGATTATCATATAATACCAATGGTATCTGCAATTTGGTCTATGCCCCCTTATGAAGCAAGCAAAATGCCAATTAGTTTTTTTCTTAGATTTTTCCAAAATCATGGTTTGTTTAAATTGAAAAATAGACCACAGTGGTACACAGTAACCAATAGAAGCAGAACCTATGTTAGTAAAATAATTTCACAATTAAGTGGGGAACATTATAAAAATTATAAAGTTACAAAAATTAAAAGAAAAATGTCAGGATTAGATTTATATTACGGAGGAGAAAGTGAATTTTTTGATTATGACAAGGTTATTTTGGCAATACATGCTGATGAAGCCTTAGAGATAATTGAAAATCCAACTGAGGATGAGAGAAATATTCTTTCGAATTTTAGCTACAAAGAAAATATAGCTTACATACATACAGATCAGCGGGCCATGCCAAAAAATAAAAAAGCTTGGTCCTCTTGGAATTCATCAATAGATGACAAGAATTTAGAGAAAAATTCAATAACCTACTGGTTAAATTTATTGCAAAATTTAAAGTGTGATGAAAATATTTTCTTAACACTAAATCCTTACTTCAATATTGATGAGAAAAAAATATTGAAAAAAGTAAAATTTACACATCCATATTACGATCAAAAAGCATTAGATGCTCAATCAGAGCTTATTAAAATACAAAATCAAAAAGATTTACTTTTTTGTGGCAGTTATTTTGGTTACGGATTTCATGAAGATGGAATAAAATCATCTCTTGAAATGCTGAAAAACCTTAATGATTAGTTCTTGTATATATAATGGAAACGTAATCCATAAGAGATTTAAACCAAAAGAACATTTTTTTAAATATAAAGTATTTTCACTTTTCATTGATCTATCAGAGTTAAATGAGCTTAATAATAAATTAAAATTTTTTTCATTAAATAAATTTAATCTTATTAGTTTTTACGAAAAAGATCATGGTGACCGTGATGGGTCATCTCTTTTTGAGTGGGTAAAAAAAAATCTAATTAATAACGAAATCAGTACAGACAACATAAAAGTTAAACTTTTATGCTATCCAAGAATATTTGGTTATGTTTTTAATCCACTAAGTATTTTTTTTGTATACGATAATAATGATAATTTAATTTCTATATTATATGAGGTTAAAAATACATTTGGTGAGCAACACACATATGTTTTTAAAGTTGAGGGACAAAATAAATTAATTCAAAATAATTGCTCAAAAAAATTTCATGTTTCACCATTCATTGAAATGGATTGTAATTATTTTTTTAGAATATTAAATCCAGACCAGAAGTTGTCAGTTGTAATTGATCAATATGATCAAGAAGGAAAAATTCTTTTTGCATCTCAAGATGGTGAAAGATCTGCTTTGACAAGTAAAAACTTAATGAATTCTTATCTTAAACACCCTTTAATGACATTTAAAATTATCTCTGCGATACATTTTGAAGCGTTTAAATTGTGGTTTAAAGGAATTAAATTAATTAAGAAAAAATTTAAAATTAAAAATAATATAACAGTAGAAAATTAATGTTTTTAAATAACACTGCAGATAAATTAGTTTTTAAATTTCTTAATAAAATAAATTATGGTTATCTAGAGCTTACTACACATGACGGAAAAGTTTTAAAGTTTGGAAATCCAAATGAAAAATTGCATGCAAATATTTCAATCAAAAAACCAGATTTTAATTATAATTTAATTAGAGGTGGTAGTATTGGATTTGCTGAGAGCTACATGAGAGGTGAATTTGAAACTAATAACTTATCAAATTTAATCGAATTAACTGCAAGAAATATAGAAGTAATACATAAATTCTCAGGCCTTCTTGATTTTCCAATAATTAATTTTGTAAAAAATAAAATTATTAAAAATACAAAAAGTAGAAGCAAAGAAAATATTGCTAGACATTATGATCTAGGTAATGATTTTTTTTCTCTTTGGTTAGACGACACACTTACATACTCTAGCGCTATTTTTGATGATAAATCAAAAAATCTATCTGATGCTCAAAATAACAAATATCAAAAATTAATTGATCTAATTAAACCAAATAATGGTGACAAAATTTTAGAAATAGGATGTGGTTGGGGAGGTTTTGCCGAGTATCTAGGTAAAAAATACGATGTTAAACTAGACTGTATTACAATATCAAAAAAACAATTTGAATACGCAAAAGAAAGAATTTTTAATTGTGGTTTAAACGAAAAAGTAAATATTGAAATAAAAGATTACAGAGATCTTAAAGGCAAATACAATTCAATTGCTTCTATAGAGATGATTGAGGCAGTTGGTCAAAATTATTTAGAGGGTTATTTTAAAACTATTAAAAATAACTTATCTGATGGTGGCAAAGCAGCTATTCAAGCAATTACTATCGATGATAGGTTATTTGATAGATATAAAAACAAACAAGATTTTATTCAAAAATATATTTTTCCAGGTGGTTTTTTGCCAAATAAAAATAGCATTAATCGATACGTTTCTGACAACGGTTTAACTGTTAATTCATATATTTCTTACGCTGATCATTATGCAAATACATTGGCTATATGGAGAAATGAGTTTTTAAAAAAATGGGATTTAATAAAAAATCAAGGTTTTGACTCAACATTTAAAAGAATGTGGGAGTTTTACCTTTCTTATTGTGAAGCAGGATTTAAGTCAAAAAATATAGATCTAATTCAGTTTTCAATGCAAAATAAATAAAATAATGGAGATATTTATGCGACATATAAAAATTATTAAGCCAATTTCGTTGATAATTTTATTATTCTTAATTACAAGTTGCTCGAATAATAGCGCTATGAAACCAGAAGATTTTAAAAATAAAGAACCGAGATTAATCATTGAAGAATATTTATCTGGAAATGTTAAGGCTTGGGGTGTTTTACAAAATAGATCAGGAAAAGTTACAAGACAATTTTCTGCAGACTTAAATGGAACTTGGGATGGAAAGCAGCTAATTCTTAAAGAAAAATTTAATTGGGATGATGGTGAAGTTCAAGACCGAGAATGGAAAATAAATAAAATTGATGAAAACAATTATGAAGGGACAGCAGGTGATGTTGTTGGTAAAGCGAAAGGTTATTCTTATGGACCTGCATTTAAATTTGAATATGTTTTATTAGTTCCAGTCAAAGGTAAAGAGATAAAAATCACTTTTGATGATTGGATTTTTAAACAAGATGATAGAGTTGCAATAAATAGAGCAACTATGACAAAGTTTGGTTTTAAAGTAGCAGAATTAACAGTTGTATTTGTAAAAGATTAACTATTTTTTTTGATATTTTGTGAGTTTTCCAACTAATCCAAAATAAATTTTACTTGGTAAAAAACTAAGCAGCTTTAATGTTATTGTAAGTGATTTTGGAAAATGTATTTCAAATGTATTTTTGTTTACTAAACCTTCAAAAATTTGATCTGCTGCATACTCGGGTGTTTTTAAAAAAGGCATTTTAAAATCATTTTTATCTGTCATTGGAGTTTTAATAAAACCAGGAGACACTAAACAAACACGTACATTGTGTCTTTTAAAATCAAAGTACAAACTTTCAGCTAAGTTATTTAATGCCGACTTTGATGGTCCATATCCAGTTGAATTAGGTAATCCTCTATATCCCGCAATTGATGACACAATAGTTATTATTCCTTTTTTTTTATCTCTAAAGTACTGTTCAACAGCTTTAATACAATTAACTGTTCCAAAAAAATTTACCTTAAATACGTCTTCCATTTGCTCGACATCTATTTCTTTCTCTTTTTTTGGATCCCATGTTCCTGTTGAAAAAAAACAAATATCTATATTTTCAAATTTGTTTTTAATTTCATTAAATACTTCTTTACACTTTTCTTTGTCAGTCACATCTAAAGGAAAACCTGAAATATTTTCATAAGAATTTGAAAGCTCATTCAATAATTCAGCTCGTCTTGCAGATATAGCAACGTTCCATCCCATGGCTGCAAACTTAATTGCTAAAGCTTTACCAATGCCAGTACTTCCTCCAGTAATCCAAATAGTTTTTTTACTCATTTTTTGTTATGTATATATTTAATATGCTTAAAAACAAATTTTTAACATTTCTGTTGTTTCTTGCTATTACATTCTCTGCCTCATTCATTGGAGGTTTGTCTACAATTACATTTAAAGAACCTTGGTACTCACTATTAAATAAACCAACTTTTAATCCTCCAGATTGGATATTTGGTCCTGTCTGGACATCTCTTTATTTAATGATGACTTTCTCTATATGGCTTTATTGGCATACTAAAAATAGAGATATGAATACTGTTTATATTTACTTCATTCATTTAATTTTCAATACAACTTGGAGTGTAGTTTTTTTTGTTTTTCACAATATGGTCTTGGCTTTATTAGTTTTAATCATTCTAATAGCATTGATAATTAACTTAATTTTAAGGTTTAAACGCGTCAAGATGTTGAGCGCCTACTTAATGATTCCATATTTACTTTGGTGTAGCTTTGCACTAATTCTGAATACAAGCTTAATTATGTTAAATTAGATATGGATGATGTTGTAGTAATTGGTGGTGGAATAATAGGGGCGGCAACTGCTTATTTTTTATCCAAAGAAGGTAGAAAAGTAAAAGTCATTGAAAGAGATCCTACTTATAAAACAGCTTCATTCCCATTATCTCTAGGAGGTTTTAGAAGACAATTTTTCCAAAAAGAAAATATTTTATTAGGAAAATTTGCAAGAGAATTTATTTTTCAAATACCAGAATTATTAAAAACAGAAAAAAATCCTAATCCAACAGCTAGTATGGTAACCAATGGATATCTTTTAATGTTTGGCCCTGAACATGCTGAAGAGCAATATAGAGCATTAGAAAACCATAAAGATTGTGATGCAGGAACAAAAAATATTAAAGGCTCAGAATTATCAAAAGTTTTTCCTTATGTTAATAGTGAGGGAATTGAAACAGCAACCTATACAGATAACCAAAGCGAAGGATGGATTGATCCATTTATGTTTCATAGCGCTCTTAAAAGTAAAGCTATAGAGCTTGGAGCAGAATTTATTAAGGGTGAAGTAAAAAGTATTTCTGAAATAAATGCCAAAACAATTGTTTCTGCGGCTGGTTGTTGGACAAAAGAATTGTTAGAGGATATTCCTGTTGTTCCTCAAAAGCATACCGTGTTTAGAGTAAAATGCCCAACATATATAAAAGAGATGCCACTAAGTGGAGATTTAACAACGGGTGTTTATTGGAGACCAGAAGGAGGAGAATATTTAGCAGGCTCACCTATTTCTGTATTCGACGCAGAAGATTTAGAACCAGCCTGGAATGACTTTGAAGAATTAGTCTGGCCAGCTCTAGCTAAACGAATACCTGCTTTTGAGGAATTAAAGTTAACTGGTGGATGGGCAGGTTACTATGATTGTAATAGATTGGATAATAATGCAGTAGTTGGTAAACATCCAAAATATGAGAATGTATACATGGCATCTGGGTTTACCGGACGAGGCTTAATGCAGGCACCAGGTATCGGTAGGGCCTTAACTGAATTAATCACAACAGGATCATACCAAACAATTGATATAAGTGATTTTGCAGTTGAAAGAGTTTTGGGTAAATCAGCTAGGCCAGAGCCTTACGTTTTATAATTTCAAGTTCCACAAAAAGTTTGATATTTTTCATTGTTTGATGGAGCAGGCGTTTGATATTCCTGAATATTATTTTGATTGTCGTAAGGATTTTTTAAAATAGCTAATAATTTTTTCATTTTATCTAAACTTCCTTTGTCTGCTTCAGCTAAGGCTTCCTCTACTTTATGATTTCTAGGAATAACAGTTGGATTATTTTTTTTCATAAGTTTGATTTGTTTTTCCTTAGTTGAATTATTTAACTCAGATCTTTTTTTCCATTCATTTTTCCAATTGATAAATTCAACATTTTTGTAAACTTCATCAGAATTAATACCCATTAAATGACAAAAAGTATTTGTGTAATCTGCTTTATTTTTTTCCATCCAATTAAACAAATCATTAATTAATTTTTTATCATTTTTTTCCTCACCAAATAGACCAAGCTTATCTCTGATCATATTTAACCACTTATCCTCATAAATATTTTGGAAATTATCTATTAAATCTGTAGCTAATTTGATTGCAGTATCTTCATTTTTATCAATTAGAGGGATTAAACATTCTGCAAATCTTGCTAAATTCCACTTTGTAATTGGTGGTTGATTAGAAAAGGCATATCTTCCAAACTTATCGATTGAGCTAAAGACAGTTTTTGGATCATAATGATCCATAAATGCACAAGGACCATAATCAATGGTTTCACCTGAAATTGCCATGTTATCAGTATTCATAACCCCATGAATAAATCCAACTCGCATCCAGTTAATTACTAGCTGGCATTGCTTTTCCATTACAAGATTTAACAAGTCTAATGCTTTTGAATTTGACGTTTTAATTTCTGGATAATGTCTGTTTATTGTGTAGTCGACTAAAGTATTTAAATTTTCAATGTTTTGAGTTGCAGCAATATATTGAAATGTTCCGACTCGAAGATGACTTGATGCAACTCTTGTTAATATAGCACCCTGTAAAAGATTTTCTCTTACAACTTTTTCTCCTGTTTTTACTACAGCAAGGCTTCTAGTAGTCGGAATATTTAATGAATGTATCGCTTCACTGATAATATATTCTCTTAGCATAGGTCCTAGTGCTGCTCTTCCATCACCCCCTCTAGAAAAAGAAGTTCTTCCTGAACCTTTAAACTGAATATCAAAACGATTGTCATTATTAACTAAATGCTCACCCAATAAAACTGCTCTACCATCTCCTAACATAGTAAAGTGTCCGAATTGATGACCCGCATATGCTTGTGCAATGGTATTAGTTTCTTCCGGTATAGAGTTTCCAGAAAATATTTCTGCTAATTTTTTTTTGTCAGTTTTTGAAAAATCTAAATTTAAAGTAGATGCTAGTTCCTCATTTAAAATTACTAATTCAGGATCATGAACAGGAGTTGGTTTAATATTTTCTTTAAAAGTATTTGATAACTTTGAATACGTATTATCAAAATGCCAACCAATGGTCATTTTAATTAACTAACTTCGGCTTGATTTTCTTTTGGTTTAACTTCTGTTTTAAATTGATTAGAAATTTTTTGTACTTCAACAGAAGATACTTTGTATTCTGCACACATTGTTTCTTCATCTTTACCATGACCTGTAACCATATTAACCATATGTTCTGGGAAATGGAATGTAGTAAAAACAATTCCTTCTTTAACCTTATCTGTAACCTCAAC
>Ga0310343_10002121_pt1 | contig 10395 bp, 15 predicted proteins | sample HC15DNA2025_MG_FD_203519 | JGI IMG/M metagenome (GOLD analysis project Ga0310343, IMG submission 203519) | Marine microbial communities from station ALOHA, North Pacific Subtropical Gyre - HC15-DNA-20-25_MG | ecosystem: Environmental > Aquatic > Marine > Oceanic | place: Pacific Ocean: North...
AACTCATACGAGAATCTGTATGCGTTTCTTTTTTTGATATTTTGAAAGAGTTCATTATATATCTCTAATATATCCTTTTAAACAAATTAATATAAAAATAAAAATGTATTAATTAATAGATGTTAATTCAATATTCAAATAAATTAACCATAAAAAGCATTAGAAGTATAGCTAAACTTAATAAAATTAAGTACATCAGTGCGTTTAATAAAACAAATGCAATTAAATTAATTAATGACTATAAAGCATCTACATTTATACAAAAACACTTTAGGAAAAAATTAATGAGAGAAAACGCCTGTCCTATATCCCATGAACTTCTTAAATATCCATTTATAAGTGTTAAAATTAATGGAAAGTTTTTTTATTACGATTTTCACACATTTATTACATATGTTAATGTTTCTGGAGACACAAGAGATCCAATTACACGTGAAAATATTTCTGATAGAAAATTACAAGATATCAATAAGTTAATTAGATACTACTATGGCAAGAATACTAATAAAATAATAATTTCCAAAAGTATGATAAAAAATACCGATCTATATATAATAACATATTGTCTTTATGATTTGATATCAGAAATAAATAATACATATAATTTAACTGTTGACACGGTGTATCAAAATATATTACCTAGAATGATATACTATATACACCACTTAATGAAAAATCATTCAACAGAGGATTGTATTACTATAATAAATGCATGTAGAAGAAGTTTATTAGAAATCAATACACCTAATGTAGACATTATATTAGACTACATTAACTTGATAATAATACTAAACTTTCAATAATTACAAAAAAAATTAATATAAAGGAAAAATAGATATAAAGAAAATATAATGGACAACCATTGTAATATATGCGATCCAAAGTGCAAGTTTAATAATTGTATATGTAATGAAAGTTTTAAACAATTTTATGACATCTATAATTATATATCAAATTTAACCTCAAGTGGTAATATTAATATAATCAAAAAATGGTCTATCTCTACGATGACTATATGCTGTAGTTTTAATTGCAATATTAATATACACGAGTATATCAAAGTTTATGATACTGAAAATAAAATGAGATTTTATAACTGTGTAAATACATACATTAGTACAAAGTATCAGAATAAAAATAAAGTTTCTATTAAGATTTTTACAAATGGTAACATTCAATTAGCTGGTATACTTAATGTTACATCTGCTACTTATACTATAAGAAAAATCTTTAAGCGCCTTAAGAATATTAATGCTTTTTCTAATGAAAGAGAACCTTACATCTCCGATGTAAGAATATGTATGATTAATTCAGATTTTAAAATTGATAAAAATATTAAACAAGCACAATTGTGTAAGATAATAGATGAAAATGATTACTCATTTATTAAAAGATATTCTTTTATACCAAGTAAGTATCCTGGTATTAATATTAAAATTGCAGAAAATGAAGAAGATTCTAAATGTATAACATGTTCTGTTTTTAGACCAGGAAGTATAATAATTACAGGTGGAAATGATTTAAATATTTATAAACAAACTCTTGAAAATCTACTATTTATTTTAAAAAATAATAATAATGTGTTATATTAATGTTACAACTAAGTAAGATATTAAATATTAAATGTAAAGATCAAAAGATATCCAAAGTTATCGATGATTTTTACAGTCAAAACAATATTTTTGATAAATCTAGTCTAGTTATAACGTTAATATATCTTAAAAGATATTCTGAAAAAGTTAATATTAGTTCCAAGGAACTAGAAAATTTGATCGAATCCTGTTTGATTTTATCTAATAAATATATTGCAGACATTGAAATTAAGTCATGTGGACAATTAGAAGAAAAAATAATTAAAACTCTTAATTGGAATCTTTTTATTGACGTGTCAGAATATAATCATTTTAGTAAAATTATAGATGCTTATTAATCACTTTCTTCGTCTATATCAGATAACTTAGAATTATTTTCTTTTAATAGTTCTAAGCTGTCTTCTTTAGGTTTTTCTTCTTCTATTTCTACAATAGATTCTTCTTCAACCTGTTCTTTTACAGGCATTTCTTCATGAGACTCTTCTTGAGATCCAGTGATTTTAATTAGAACAGACTTCATTAATGCCACGTCGGATGACATTTCTGAAAACTTATTAAATAACTTGTATACAAAATAACCCAATATAATTACTAACACGAGAACTGCTAACACAAACAAAAAATTAGATCCACCTTGTACTGATTCAGGTTCTGGAATCAATTCTACAGGTAATTCAACCTTTCTTGGCATTTATTGTATTGTATTTTTATTTTTTTAAACATTTAACGTAAAATCTACTCAGGGTCATCGGGATCTTCGTTTTCACCAGGAATATCTATTCCTGTATAAAATGTGGTTCTCTTCATCATAATTCCAGAACCAATTGGATACTCTCTTGTACCCTGTTGTACAACTTTAATACCATTATTAGTAAATATAGCTCCGTAAAAATCCTTTGTAAACTGATCACGTGGCAAATTATTGTCCCTACAATGATCATTAAATGCTTGTTGAAATATTTTCATAGGGACATATATCTTAGGACCAAATATAACTTTTCCTGATTTCAAAAAGTTTTGCAAAGCATTTGTAGTCTGTTCCATTTCTTCTTTATTTTCGTGAAAATATCTTGGTAGAATGTTCCAGATTCCTTTCTTACCATATGTATCCAATGCTTTATAATAAGAGGTTACACACAATTTAATAATAAAAGGAAGTTCCTTTGTTAATTTTTTATCAATTTCAGTATCAGTATTTATTACCTTTTTCCAAAAATTAAAAATAGCGGTTCTACGAGATACACTTTCCGAGTTATTTTTATATCTCATAATTTTATTACCTCCCATAGCCATAGGAAGTTTCCAATCAATAGTTTCATCGTTTTTATACTTTTCTGAATAGGTATTTCTACCTCCTTCTACAATAAGCTGCCAATCTGTCTGTTCCATCTTAAAGTTTTCTGAAATCTCTGGTGCAATTACCATAAGTTTATTTGCATGTGGTTTAATTCCATACTTTGGATCAATATTATTTGCAATAATACCAACATCTTCATCTTCAAAAAACTTCTGAATAATTTTCATTAAGATGGTGCTCTTACCTGCTCCGGCTTGGCCAAGTAGATAAAAAAGTACCTGCCAGTTATCCAGTTCTCCTAATTCAAAACACATTCTTCCAATAAATGTACATAACCATTCTTGTATTTCAACTGTAAACTCTTGATAGTCCAATACACTTTTAAATGTTGGACACATTGACATTATATCATTAAACCATGTATTACCAGATGTATCAAAATCAATAAAGTCTGAATCATGATATTTACAAGCTATAGAATAATGACTAATATAAGGATGTTCGGTTCCATAAGGTACAAATACATCAATATATTTAGGACGTTCTCCTGTTGGAGAAATATTATACTTTGTGATATAATTACCATTTTTAAAAGCAAAAAGATGTCTATCCTTTACAAGTTCCGGAAGTTCTGGGCCGATAAACTCATTAAAGTAATTTTCTGCATTCTTAACATTACTCCCACCACTTGATGTTGCATTTTTCCACTGATTAAAATTGACTTTGTGATCTGTTTTTTGATAAATGTATTCTTTAATAGAACAGCATTTATACCAAGCGTGTGTATTATTAGAATATTTGATAAGAGGCTTATAAAGATTTCCGCCACATCTTGTAAATCCTTCTTCTGAAAAAAGTTCTAGGAGATAAAGAAGAAGACACTGATATGGAGTTTTCTTAGAATCATCTGTAAATCGAGAATATTTAAATAGAATATCAGGATCTTCATTTGATAAACTGTTATTATCTGGATCATTTGTTTTATTTAGAAGATAAAGGTCTCTAATAAGTCTTTCACTATAAAAAATAGCTTCATACATCCTGTCCCAATTAGATTTATATTCATCAAAATCCTCAACTGATGATTTAAACTTACTATAAACCATTGTAGCTTCATACATAGCTTTCTCAAACTCCATCTGAAGAATACCCATGTCTATTATCTTAATATCTGTTATATTTAGATTTTGACACGCGCATGCAAATATATCATCTCTAACTGTCCATTTTTCACATAATGTATTAAAATATTCCATAATTTCTTCATTATCAGCGTTCTTAATTCTTTTTTTTACTGAATTATTCCATGGACGGTTATTCTCAAAAATAGACATTGATTTGATATATTTATATAATATATTTTTTTAAGTGATTTTTTTAAGAAGAATATTTTTTAGAAATATTTATACTCGTTATTAATGTATAAATAAAATATTTGTATACATTAATAATGAAGACGTATCTTGTTTTCAAACAAAACGGCGAAATAGAAGAGAAAACTATAGATAAAAAGTCATTTAATATAGCTTTTTTTGAAGATTTTAAGTACTACAAAGAATACAATAATTTAATTATACTTTATAATAAACATAAAAAAAGATTAAATCTAACTATTTTTCCATTCACGGATGATAGATATACTGGAGACATCTGTTTATTAAAAACAAATGAAGATACACACGGTCTTAAAAATCTATCAATAGATATTTATGCAAAGACATTAAATAGTATTAAGTGTGAAAAAAATGAAATGTATTATTCATCTGATGAAGAATCATTTAGCTTTTAATGTTTTTGATACATTAACTTCTCTTCCTTCAATGTATATAAAATCATGAAGATGTTTTGCTTTTTCTTCTGCTGGACTGGATTTTACTTCAGAACCTTTATCTTCTGAAATGTATTTATATATCCTATCATATACATCTCCCTTTGTTACTTGTTTTGTAGTTTTTGTATCCTTTAATTCAAAAGAAGTAGAATCTGTATTGCATATGTCTATTTCATTAGATTCCATAAATGTTAATACTTCTTCTTGTTTTTGCTTCTTTTGTTTTGTTAATTCTCTAATCTTTTCCTGAAAAGGTTTCATCTGTTTCTTTAATTCTTTAATCTGTTTATCTATTTCGCTAAATAGTGAAACATCATTCTTAAAGAACTCAATTTCTTGGTCAGTTACCGCTAACATTACAATTACAATTACAATTTAATATTTTAATTTTTTAAATACTTTTATCTAATTTAAACTGTAATTGGTACAAAGTGTATGAAATAAAAATTAAAAGAAAAAGAAGTATAATCAAATAACATTTAAATGGAAATAAAGTAGACCCTAGGGTCTCGTTAATTTTTTCTTGTGTATCAGAGTCTAAAAGATTTGAAAACATTTATATATTAAAAGTATTGTATTTTATTTTTAGTGTTTAATCGCTAAAATTACCATCATCATAAAAATCATCTTGATTGTCATCGGTATCATAGTTTTCTATATCAAAACCTCCATTTTCATCTACATCGGAATCACTATCAGAATCTCTTTCAGATTCGCTATCACGTTTCTTTGATGTAGGTCTAATAAGATAAGTTGTAGACATTTTATAAGTCTTTTCCTTATGCTTTTTAGTTTTTTTATATTTTTCAGGAATAACTTTAAGATATTCCGGTACTTCAACTAAAACAACCGGTTTAAAATGTTTAAAAGTAATAATGTTATCTGGAGGCAATTCAAGTCTTTTTTTAAGATCTTGTATATTTTCTACAGTGTCAAAAAATAATTTATAATTCATCTGTTTTAAAATGAAATTAATATTTGCTGAAATATTACCAGTTTTAGTCGATATTTCATAAAGATGTATGTAATGATTCAGCTGTGTTCTAAGATCTTTTTTTTTTGATACACTTACATTACACTCCGTTTCCATAGCTTGTGGAAAAATTACATCACAAATAAATGTATCTTCTTTATAGTCACACTTTTTCTTCTTTTTAGAATCGGAGAAAAAACCACACCTTTTTGAAAAAAACTTTTTATCTTGAGTAAACTTTGTAAATGTAAAACATGGTTCTCCACAGTTACAATGTTCCATTGTTTTAATGTAATAAATATGTATTTCTTAAAGTTAATATTTTTTAGTAATTTAATGATTCAATATAAGCTTTTACTCGGATTCGAACCGAGGTCAGTAGATTCAAAGTCTACTGTCATAACCGCTAGACTACGGAAGCTTGTATTGAATAAATTATAATTTAAATCCACAGTGGTAATAGTAATAACTTAAACCGAGATAATAAAAAATTACTATACACGCATCTCTCCAAGGATTTGCACTCATTAATAATACATTACATTTTAATTTAATTATTTTTAGCACCTCCAGGTTTTGATCCTGGGACCTTCGGGTTATGAGCCCGACGCTCTATTCCTCTGAGCTAAGGTGCTAAGTATAATTAATATACTCCTCCAACCGGGTTCGAACCGGTGACCTTGCGGTTAACAGCCGCACGCTCTAACCAACTGAGCTATGGAGGAGTATATTAATTAAATGTTTTTTGGTTCTCCGAAGAGAACACGTTTATTTAGTATTTTTAATCATATCACTGATCATGTTAGACAATGCTTTATCTTGTTGTAGTATTTTTTTTAGTATTTCTGGATTATCAATTATAGTTTGAATAAACTCGGAGTGTTCAACGTCATCCATATCCTAATACATTACTTTTTTATTTCTTTAAACTATTTACTCAATGTCTTCTTCAACTTCGTCTTCTGGCTCAGAGTCTACAATTGAATATCCAGACAACTTATTACTCTTATAGATCTTTGCCTGAAGTAGCTTGTAACCAACTCCAAACTGAGTCTTTCCAACAAACCAAACTCCAGTTGACTGAATAAGACAAACTGCTTCACAACCCTTTGGAATTGCATTTGGATCTACATTTCCATCGGAATCGACAATGTCAATTGGCTTCTTATTCTCATCATAAAGAACAAACTGAGGAGCGCCCTTCTTATCAAAAGGAAGCTTTACCTTAAGAGTAGAAGGCCACTTTGGATCCTTTGGAAACTTCTCAGCTGACTTGTAAAACTCGTTTACAAGTTCTGGAGAAAGCTTCTTTCCAAACCAAGTATCTGAATCAGATGCCATTGACTTTGCCTTTGAGTCAATACTGCGAACGTTCTTTGTTAGTAGCTTAAGTTGTTCATTCTGAGTCTCATCATTAGCCATAGAAAATGAAATGTGGTACTTAACCGCGTCTCCATTCTGTGGCTTAGACTGATCAATTCCAAATGGAAGACGAACCCTGCAAGTCTGCATAATAAAAGGTCCGCTTGAAGATCCATCTGGAGTATAGTTTAGAAGAACACTCTGCCCACCTAGTTTATTTGTCTTGGGTGGCATAAAGTTTACAGATTCGGTTTCAAACTCATTCGGTAGTACAATCGTGTGGGCCATTATGTTTACTTTGATAATATATTATGATGCATTTCTTTAAGTGGGTTTTTTATTGTAATTTTTTTATTAAAAATAATTAAGAAATGTTATCAGTGATAATTTTATGCACTATTTTTATAATTTTAATTATAGAAATATACTCTGCACTAAAATCTTTTAAAATACAAAATAAAGAAAATCATACACATATTCAATACAACCACGACAATGAAGAAAATTATAATAGTTATGACATATCAAATGATAAAATAATTAATCTTAAACCCGGTAAAATATACATTAAAGACAACTATAATGTATTTATAAATATTTCAGGTAAACTTATGCTTATGGAAAAGGACACTGTTTATAATATACCAACTGATTTTTCATTAGAGATTATAAATATTGTTAATGGAGAAAATATAACATATTATTATCTAAGTAATAAATAAGTAAGTAGGTAAGTATGTATATTAAAACATTACTTCCTAAAAAACATATGCGTACAATAATTTTATTACATGGTATGAATCAAGACATCTCAGAAATGATTGATATAACAAAATACATTAATAAGTATAAAAAAGGAAATAAGTTTATTATACCTGTGGCGGATAATATAGACATTCACTGGCCAGATGGTAAAGAAAAAAATATTTTATCATGGTATAACTATTTTACACGATATGATAATAAAGTTAAACATGATATAATTGATACTAATCAACTAAAAAATATTACAAATGAAATAGTTAATTTAATTAAGAATGAATCAAAAATTATAGATCCAAGAAAAATAACAATAATAGGTATATCTCAAGGCGGTACTGTGTGTATCAATGCGGCTCTTATATTACAATTTAAAATTAAGAATGTAATTTGTATAGATACTATATTTCTTCATAGTTATTTTGATTTTAAGTTTTTTAATAATAAATGTCGTCAAGATTTTAAAGTTTTTCAATCTTCAAGAGATACTATTTATAATCCATTTTTTCAAGACTATTGTTATGACATACTTAAGAATTATAATAATTCCGTTGAAAAGAAAATATTCAATTTAACACACTGTGAAAATATGAATACAATTGCAAGATTTATAATTTTATATCTATAAATTGCAAAAAAATAAAATACTTAAAAAAGTAAAGCATATACATAGTGTACGCAAATGGTTTACTTTTTTGAGATCCCGAATGATTATGATGAAAACTCTGATGACGGCTCCAGTGATTTTGATGAAGAACTTCTTCTAGGATTAGAAGAAAATCGTAAATTAAATGTTATTACAAAGTTTAAAGACTACATCTCAAAAGAACCAGAGTTCTGTGCTATCAATTACATTTCTGGATTTGAGATAATGAAGATTATGGAGAATAACACCATTAAGAAATGTAAGACTACTGTAAGTCTTGAAGCCTTGGACGCATTTGATGATCTTTATAAAGAACTTTATGGGGTCAGAAAGTCACATGCATTTTATTTGTATAAAATAAATGAAATGTTTAGGAAAATGTATGTTTAAGAAATTGCTCTTTTAAGTTTTGGATTACTGTTATAAAAACGCATTATTTTATTAGCTTCATTACCAATTGTTGTTTGAGATATTCCAGATTTCTCAGATAAAAATGACAATGTAAGTGTTTTATTTTTTGTAAGGGTTCCAAGATAATAAATTATTCCATAGTATTCTTTATCTTTTATTGGACTACTTAGGTAGTCTTTTAAATCACGTTTAACTATTCTAAGCTTTCTTTCTATATCAGATGGGAGTTGTATTTCAGCTGTAATACCTGTTGGTACTGATATATAATTTTCATAAGGTGTATTACTAAATATATCCTTCATAATAAAATTATATGAAAATATATCTCCAATAGGTACTCCTATTATAGTTGCTATTTTTTGTATATTTATATTTAACCCGTTGTATGTAATTGGATAATATATACACCATGCCATAAGAGATAATCTTTCATTTCCTCTTAAGTTTGGTCTTACAGATATTATATTATACCACATACTTATACATTCATTTTTAATTCTGTCAAATACAAGTGGATTATAATCTGTAGATAAAATATCTAGTATTTCTGTAATTTTTGCCAAACTTAATTTAATTTTTTGTTCTTCTGGATCACTACTTAACCATGTATTAATTTTTGATAAGTCTCTTTTAACCATTTTACCATCTTTATTAATAGTAACAGTCATGATACCGGGTTCTATGAATGTTCCTTTTTTAAAATTAATGTCTGCTTTATAAGTTTTATATGGATTTGCATCAAGAGAGGTCTCTGATGTTCCACATTGTTGACAAACCTTTTCATTTGTTGTAAATATAAAATTACTTGAATTACATAATTTACATAGATCGTAATTAGGTTCAGAAACTTCTGTTACTTCTTCTTTAATAAATCCTTGTAATTTGAGACAATTAATTAAATACATTTTTCTATCATCTGGATTTTTAATACTGTCCACCTTTTTCTTTAATAACTGTGCTGTTATTTCTTTAGACATTACACTTATAAATTAAATAATGTTTTTATTTTAAAATATTTTATAATTTATAAGTAATGTTTCAAGTATTTGTAGAAGCCTTTGTAGTTGGTTTATTAACTGTATTATTTGGTAATATAGCAGGACTTATAGTCGGACCATTTTTTAAAGTAGATCTTCCACAGGAATGTAAAAATTGGAATAAGTTCTATGTTATGGAAATTAGTTTATTTTTAACCGGTTTCTTAATTCATTTATTCTGTGAATTTGTAGGTATAAATAAATGGTATTGTAATAATGGAGCTGCATGCAAATTAAAATAAAGAATGTTCATAAATCTTATTGTGTATCTTAGAATAAAATAATAAAAATAAAACAGTTCCTAAAATAGTGTAATTAAGATTTATTACATTTAATTCACTTGTATTATAAAATATATATATTATAACCGGATATAGTGTAAGTACATGAGCGATTACATTAATATAGTGTTCTTTCCATGTATTTATTTTGTTATTTGATATAATAGATTTTATAGATACACCTATTATTCCTGTAATTAATAACG
>Ga0310343_10002123_pt1 | contig 10389 bp, 7 predicted proteins | sample HC15DNA2025_MG_FD_203519 | JGI IMG/M metagenome (GOLD analysis project Ga0310343, IMG submission 203519) | Marine microbial communities from station ALOHA, North Pacific Subtropical Gyre - HC15-DNA-20-25_MG | ecosystem: Environmental > Aquatic > Marine > Oceanic | place: Pacific Ocean: North...
CTAGTTTATCAGTATCTCTAATATCTCCTTCGACAAAATTAATTTTTTCTCCAATCGTTTTCTCTAAATTGTTAACTATATCTGAATTACAATTACAAAAATTATCATATATCAGAAAATCTTCCCCTTTTTCAGCCAAAAGCGCTGCAGTATGTGACCCAACGTAACCAAAACCACCAGTAAGAAGAATTCGACCCATAAAATAAATTTTATATTAAAAGAAGCTTAAACAAATGCTTTACTATAAATTTAACTTTACTTATTTACTTAAGTTAGGATTTTTTTTTAATTTCTCATTAAAAATATAATCCACAATATTTTTAGATGGTTGATAACCATTTACTAATTTTTTGAGGATTTCTATAATTTTTCTTTGATCATTTTTAGCAACTACTTCCTCTAACTTTTTGATTTGAGACGATAATTTAGGCCAAGGAATAAAGTTATCTTGTGCTTTAAAAATTTTTGGATGATCAGTAGAAATTGAATTATTCTCAATAAGAAGCTCTTCATATAATTTTTCTCCAGGTCGTAAACCTGTAATTAAGATATCAATATCTCCTTTAATATTATTTTCATCTCGCAATTTCAAACCTGACAACTGAATCATTTTTTTTGCTAAATCATATATTTTTATTGGTTCTCCCATATCAAGCAAGAAAACCTCCCCACCTTTTGCCATAGCACCAGCTTGAATCACTAACTCAGATGCCTCTTTTATTGTCATAAAGAATCTCGTTATTTTCGGATCAGTTAAAGTTATTGGTAACCTCTCTTTAATTTGTTTTCTAAATTTTGGGATTACAGATCCAGATGAATCTAAAACATTGCCAAATCTAACCATGGAAAATTTAGTTATTTCGTTATCTTTTTTATTAGCAAATAATGATTGAAGACAAATTTCACCAAGTCTTTTTGTAGCTCCCATAATATTGGTAGGCCTCACTGCTTTATCAGTTGAAATAAAGACAAAATCAGAGACACCAGTTCTCTGGCATGCCAAAGCTAGTTCTAAAGTTCCAAAAACATTATTTTTTACTCCTTCTGCAAGATTATGCTCAACAAGTGGTACATGTTTATAGGCAGCCGCATGGTAAACAGTATCAGGATTCCAATTAAATAAAATTTCATTGATTTTTTCTTTATCTTGTATAGAAGAAAGCAAAGGTATTATTTCAACTTTAGTTTTATTTTTTACTAAGCTTATTTCATTTAAGATTGAATATAGAGCGTACTCATTAGAGTCTAACAACAGGAGTTTTTTGGGACCTATTCTGATTACCTCTCTGCAGATTTGACTACCTATTGAGCCACCTGCTCCAGTTATTAAGACAATTTTTGATTTGATATTCTTTTTCATCAAATTTTGATTAGGTGCAACTTTTTCTCTCCCTAGAAGATCCTCAATTTCCAATTCATTTAAATCTGATAGTCCTTTCTTACCTTTAGCTATGTCAATAAAAGAAGGCAAAATTCTAACTGATAAATTATATTTAATAACTTTGTTAATAATTTCTTTTCTTTGAAATCTCGTAATTTTTGGAAGAGCAAGCAGAAGATATGAAATTTTTTGTTGACTTACTAACTTATCTAGGTAATCCGGAGGAAAAATTCTTTTTCCAGATAAAACCCTACCATGTTTTTCTATATCATCATCCAGAAAGCAAGAAATTTCTATTTCTTTATTATTTTCCAAGGCAATAAGGAGTTTTCTACCAGAATTTCCTGCACCATAAATAACAGCCTTTGGTAAAGTAGATTTTTTGAGTCTATCTTGGTATAAATCTCCAATCCAAAATCGAACCAATGCTCTTGAGCCGCCAACTGCAAAAAATAACAAAAGGGGTTGTATTATCCCAATAGTTCTTGGAACGTCCTTTAATGTAATAATTGTAATAAAAACAAAAAATGCTATTCCATAAAAAAATATAGATTTAGATACTGTTAACATTGCAGGCCAACCAGAGTATCTAAAAATAGTTCTATATAGACCACTTAAGTAAAAAACTGGGATAGCAAAAATTATTGAAATTAAAGAGGGCAGTAAGATAGGATTTCCAAGAGGAAATAATTCTCCCAATCTCAAATAAAAAGAAATCCAAATAGTCAAAATGCACAATAAAGCATCAATTGATAATGAAATAATTAATTTTGAGCTTTTTGGTAAATCCAATAAACTTATTCTTAAATTATCAATTTTTCTTAACATCAAAATATTTTAAAAAACTATATTAATTAAGTTTCTATTTGAATTTAACTTAAAAATAATTTTAGACAATTTTTTATTTATTAATTAGTTTTATTGAAAAAATTTATAAATTTGTACATTAGTTTTTTGAAATAGACTTTAAAGTATTTTAGAAAAATTATTATTAAAAAAATAAAATTTTTCAAAATAGATAAAGGTGATCTAAAAATTCGCCTATTTGAGACTATTTCTTGCTTATTCTCGATTAATTTTTTAAATAAATTTAAATATTCTTCTGACATTTTTGAAGCAGTATTAGGATAATTTTTTAAGTTATTCTTATAAAAATAATAATTTTGAATCATATTATCGAGAGCAGGAATAAACTCAAGAAAATCAAACGATACTCCAAAATTTTTGCAATACTCAGGTAAAGCTCCACTATTTTTATAAATAACAGGTAGTCCAGTAAGTACTGCTTCTATATGATGCATTCCTGCAGGTTCATTGTTTGAAGCAGTTATGTATACATGATGCCTTGAAAGCTCTTTGGCCAACTTTTTACCGCTTATTGGTTTTATAACCTTTGAATTTTTAAAATTAAATCCTTTAGGTATATTGCCTATATAAGTAAATTCAATTTTACCTCTCCATTCTTCTGAAAGGATTAATTGATCTAACCTTTCATAAACATCAAAACCCTTCATTTTATTTGAACTCCAATGATGTGTGACTATTTTTAGAGGTTCTCCTTTAACCCAAGGTTTATTTTCTGAGTCATTAAAGACTTCTTCATCAGCTCCATTTAAGATTACAGTAGAGGGTTTATTCCTTTCATATATATTAAGTTGTGTCAACCAATGCGATATGAAAATATTGTGGTCTGCCAGATAATTTGCCCACCTCAAAAAACTATTCATATGTCTTGTATTCTTCCTTTCATCACATTCATTTATCCTGTGAACTACAACTGCATTTTTATTTTTAAAAAGTAAATAAAGCAGGATTTCGAAAGAGCCAAAAGCAACACCATAATTAAAACTCCTTGGATCTGTTAACAGAATTATATCTATATCAATTTCCTTTAATTCATTTGTAATAGTGTGCCCCTTTAATATTGCTTCCTTACCAAGTGAATTAGCAAACTGATTGCCGCCTCCCCATGAATCTTGTATGGGATTAAACCCAATAGCTATTTTCAATTATTTATCCTCAATGAAATCTAATAATTTATTCTTCATATTTATTATATTAAATTGATCAATTATTATTTTTCTACCATTTTCACCAATTTTCTTCCTGATTTTTGAATTTTTGAATAAAAATTGAATTAATTTTCTCAACTCTTTCACGCTACCAGTCGTTGTAAAAATTATATTTTCATTATTCACTAAAAGTTTTCTATCCCAAATTCCTTTAATATTTGAAATTAAAACAGCCTTTGAGCATGCCATTGCTTGTAAACAACTACTTTGTCCTGAAGGTTGCATAGTGTCTTTAAGAGGCAGTATTACAAATTCAGAATTACAATAAAGCTCTCTCATCTTAAAGTCTGTAAGTGCTTGAGTATGCCAATCTCCCCTGATTATAGTAATGTTAGGTTTTTCATTCTCAACTGGAAGGGATGTCACTATTTTTAACATGGGGAAATCCTTATCCCATGAGCGCACTAACGTTGACCAATCTCTTGCAAGATCATTTCCAACTGCCAGTGCATATTTTTCAGGTGTATTTTTTTTTTGTGGGACCCAAAAACTTGCATCAACCCCAAAAGGTATATATTTAATATGCAGATTATCTAAATAGTTTTTTAAATAAATATTCTCGGTTTTAGATATTGTAAGAAGTTTGACTTTTTTAAAAAGATATTTAAAAAAAATTACTTTTAATTTATTTGGTTTTTTTGGAAATAAGCCCATACTAATAAATAAAATCTCTGATTTAATAAGGCCTATTCTTTTTGCGACAGAAAGTGAAATACCTAAACTATTGGTAGTGGCAACTATATACTTTGCTTTTTTAATCTTTTCAAAACCATTGTTCAAGATAAAGCCTAATATTGAATTAAATGGCAAATCAAAAACAAACTTGGAAAATAAATTTAAAAACTTTCTCAAAAAAATATTTTTTATTTCTATTCCTAAATCTTTTTCTTCAAATAATTCAACATTATAACCTTCTTGTCGCAATTCTAAAAAACCATAAAAAAATTCAGAAGGACAATTTTTCGTATTTTCAAGCCTCTTTACTCTTCCTTTTTTAAATAAAAATATAATCAAATCCTTTTTATTAAATTTTGGATTCATAAATAAATTAGATTTAATCTATATATAGTATCGAAGAATTATTTTATTTTTCAAATATTTAAATTTTAAAAAATAAATTAACAAAACCATATTTTTCTCTTGGTTTATGTTTTTTTAATTTTCCATTACTGATTTCATATGGTTTATAACCATATCTTTCAATTAGAAAATTAATAATTTCCCTACTGGATTTCACATTATCAACATCGAGGTCACCTAATTCTACGCATAATATTGGTCTTATTTCATTCAAAATATAATGCATACCTTTAAGCACTTTATATTCTGAACTTTCTGCATCAATTTTTATTAGGGTGGGTTTTAATTTTTTGGAGAGCACATAATCATCTAACTTTATAGATTTAACTGTTACTTTTGTTTGATTTAACTTATAGATACTCTTTTTTTCTCTAGAGTTATTAATAGAATTAAAAGCAGAAGATGTTAATCCATAATCATTTAATTTAATCTCAGAATTTTCATCTAAAATAGCCTTTTGATTGATGAAAATATTTTCTATCTTAGAAACATTATTTTCCAAAATAGAAAAGGTACTTGGTGTTGGTTCGAAGCAATGTACATTGCCATCATTACCAACTACATCTGACATTAATAAAGAAAAGAATCCAAAATGAGAGCCAATATCAATTACTGTATTACCTTTTGAACAATAATTTATAATAAAAGAGGCTACAGAATCTTCAATAAATCCAAATCTTCTCAATTCAGATGAGATAACCTCTGGTAAAACAACTTTCATCCTTTTTCCCCAAAAAGTTTTTATTTTATATGGGTAAGGAAAGTTAAATTTATTTAGAAAAAAACAAAAAATGCTTTGCAATAGCATATCAGGATAAAATATAAACCTATAGAAAAAATTCATCTTAGTTAATTTATTTTTCCTTTTTATACTTAAATTTAGAAAATTATTTAAAATATCTTTATTCATCCAAAAATACAAAAAAACTATCCTTAATGAAATATTACATTAAAAATTTATAAACTTAGTTTATGAAGATGCTTATTTTAATAGATCTATATTTAAAAATATTTAATATCCATTAAATTTCAAATTTAATATTAATCTTTATTTTGCTTAATAAAAGTTATATAATTAGAAAAATTTTATTCAAGTCTTCTTGTAAAAATCTATCAATACAAAATAACAAAGAATCAAATCTAAAAACTCAATAATGCAAGAAAATATAGAAACTAAGCAATCTCCTGAGAATTTCAAAAACAAAGTTGCTTTGATTACTGGCATTACAGGTCAAGATGGAAGTTATCTTGCAGAATTCCTTTTAAAAAAGGATTATATAGTTCATGGTATAAAAAGAAGAGCAAGCAATTTCAATACCCAACGGGTAGATCATATTTACGAAGATCCTCATCTTGATAATTCAAAATTCATCCTTCATTATGGTGACTTAACAGATAGTACTAATCTCATAAGAATTCTACAAAGTGTCAAACCAGATGAGATATATAATTTAGGTGCTCAAAGTCATGTTGCAGTTAGTTTTGAGACTCCAGAATATACTGCTAATAGCGATGCATTAGGAACATTAAGAATTCTCGAAGCAATAAGAATTCTTGGACTAACAAAAAAAACAAAATTTTATCAAGCAAGCACAAGTGAATTATATGGACTTATAAAAGAATCTCCTCAAACCGAAAGTACACCTTTCTATCCAAGAAGTCCTTATGCAGTTGCAAAGCAATATGCATATTGGATAACTGTTAATTATAGAGAAGCTTATAATATTTTCGCTTGTAATGGAATTTTATTTAATCATGAAAGTCCAAGAAGAGGGGAAACATTTGTTACTAGAAAAATTACACGTGGACTTTCAAGAATAGATGTAGGTTTAGAAGATTGTATTTACTTAGGAAATATTGATGCAAAGAGAGATTGGGGGCATGCTAAAGATTATGTAGAAATGCAGTGGATGATGCTGCAAAATAAAAATCCAGAAGATTTTGTTATAGCAACCGGTAGGATGGAAACAGTAAGAAGATTTTGCGAATTATCAGCAATAGCTTTGGGGTGGTTTCCAGAAAATTCAACTAATCCAAAAGGTATAATTTGGAAAGGTGAGGGTATTAACGAGATTGGGGAAAGAGAGGATACAGGAGATATTGTTATAAAGATAGATCCTCGTTATTACAGACCTACAGAGGTCGAACAATTACTAGGAGATGCTTCAAAAGCGAAGAAAAAACTTGGTTGGGAACCAAAAATCACTCTTGAGGAAATGATCAAAGAAATGATAATGCATGATAAGCGAATAGCGCAAAAAGAAGTTGAACAGAAATAATTGATCATGAAAAATTTGATAAGCAAAAGTGAATCTATATTTATTGCTGGAGGACATGGGATGGTTGGGAAAGCTATCTATAAAAAACTTCTAGATTTAGGATATGGTAATAAGGAAATTGGAGGGAAAATTTTAAGACCTACTCGAAAAGAACTTAATCTAACTAATTATGATTCTGTACTAAGTTGGTTTAAAAATAATAAACCTACAGTTGTAATAATCACAGCAGCAAAGGTTGGAGGAATATTAGCAAATAAGGAATATCCATTTGAATTTATACTAGAAAATTTAAAAATAGAAACCAACTTAATTGAACTCTCAATGATATTTAAAGTTAAAAGATTATTATTTTTGGGTAGTAGCTGCATTTATCCAAAGTTTGCTAATCAACCGATAAAAGAAGAAGAGCTCCTTACAAAATCACTAGAAGAAACTAATCAATATTATGCAATTGCAAAAATAGCAGGCATTAAATTATGCGAAGCCATTAGAAATCAATATAATTTCGATGCGATATGTTTAATGCCTACAAATTTATATGGACCAAATGATAATTATCATCCCACAAATAGTCATGTAATTCCTTCACTGATAAGGAAATTTGTAGATGCAAAAATAAATAAAACAAATTCTGTATGCTGCTGGGGAAGTGGGAAACCTTTAAGAGAGTTTTTATATGTAGAAGATCTTGCCGAAGCATGTATTTTTGTTCTTGAGAATTGGAATCCTATTAATAATATTAAAAATTTAAACTCTTTTGATAGTGAATTATGCTGGTTAAATGTTGGTAGTAATGATGAAATTTCAATCAAAAATTTAGCAATATTAATATCAGATATTGTTGAATATAATGGAGAAATATTATGGGACTCAACCAAACCAGATGGTACCCCAAGAAAAAAATTAGATACTTCAAGACTAAATAAATTAGGCTGGTTTTCTAAAACAAGTTTAAATAAAGGAATTAGAAAAACTATTGAAACATATAAAAAAGAAAATCATTTATAAAAAATAAAATTTAAATTTATTATTTTTAAAAATGGTTAATTTTACTTAAGATTTACAAATTTCCAATATTGTTAAATAAATTTAGAAATATATGATGGATTTTACTCTTTGTATAAATTAAAGTTCTTAACTTTATATATATCAAATCTCTTATCTATCAATCTTTGATCATGAGTTATAACTAGAACAATTTTATTTTTTTGAGCCCAAATAAGTAATAGATCTTTTAGCTTTTCAACTGATTTATTATCTAAATTGTTTGTAGGTTCATCTAAAAAAACTATAGGTGAATCTTTTAAAATAGCTCTAGTAATAGCAATTAACTGACATTGCCCTCCAGATAAATTTGTTCCCCCATCTAGAACATCAAATTCAAATTTGTTTGAAAATTTATTTATAAATTGGATTGCTCCAGACATTTTTGCAGCTCTTAAAACCTCATTTTCAGTAGCATTAGATTTGCCAATTTTTATATTATCAATAATTGATGTTCCAAAAATGAAAGGATATTGAGGTACTAAAGATAAATTTTTATACCAATCATTTTTTGATATTTTATCTAGAGACATCCCATTTACAATTATTTCTCCCTTTGTAGGATTGCATTCTTTTAGAAGAAGACTGAAAAAAGAAGATTTACCACATCCAGATGGACCAACAATCACTGATACTTTGCTTGACTCAAAATCTGAATTTAAATTTTTCAGAAGATCTTTATTTCTATCGTAATTAAAAGTTAGATTATCAATACTAATTTTATTATTATTAGTTGTTGATATAAATATTTTCCTTCCTTTGAAAATAGATTTTTTCTTTATTTCACCTAATAGAAAATTTACTTGTGCTGTTCCCATATTCATTATGGCTAATTTTTGTCCAACTGCAGAAAGATAAAGCCCAAGTCTCTGAATAGCCACCAATGCTGTTACTACAAGTGGAGAACTATTAGAAATATTTTCAGTCCCTTTTGAGAAGAAGCCATAGATGACTACAAGGGTAATTAGTATAGATGGAAGAATAAGTGGTATTTTTCTTACAAGAGAAGATTTTGATTGATCGCTAACAAGTTTATTCTCTTCTGAAATAATTTCATTTAATAATATTTTTTGAATTCCATGTCCATATATCTGTAATTCTCTTATTCCTTTTATAACTTCTGTAACTGACTGAGTTACCTTTTGATCTTTTTTTAAAATACTCAAACTTAAATTCTTTGCATTTTTTGAAAGAAAATATATAACTACATAGTAAAAAAATCCGAGTAATAAAAAAATAATTATCAGATCAGGTGATACTCTAAACAAAAATATAATTAAAATCCCAAGTACGTAAAATACATTAATTAAAATTTCTGTGAGAATTAAAATTGTTCCTGATGCAATATCAGAAGCCTTTATATATGCATCTAATAATGTCCCTCCTTTTAATTTAGTTTTCCATGAGGTATCAAGAACAGACTCTATAATTTTGATTCGTAATTTCTTCCTAATGACATATTGGATTTTTGTTACGTAATATGTCGTGAATGTAATAGTCAAAGACTTTGCGAATAGTGCAATAATTAGTAAAGACAGTAAGACAAAAGGTGAGTTATAAATTTGCGATATAATTCCAAAGTTATTGGAGGATATTTGATCATTATTTAGTACTGAATTTGTGAAAGGAGCTAGTAACCAAATAAAGATTCCCTCAAAAAAAGAAACCGTTACTATCAAACATAAAATTAACCAAATTTTATTATTTGGCATATTACACTCTTTAAAAAGACTCCAGATTGGATGGATATAACTTCTGTAAAAAGTTCCTAATTTAAACAAATTAAATTTATACCTCATAGTGTTAAAGATAACTAAATGAAAAAGAAATTATATACATGTAATTACCTCGTAAAAAATAAATCTGTTTGAACTAAAACGCCATCTCTAATAACAACGTCAGAAAAATTTTTGAATTTATAACCATATTTTTCTAGGAAATTAATATAAAAACCAATAGATTTCTGACCTTTATAAGTATCTCCAATTATTACTTCAAATTGAATCACTTTAATTTTTTTATTTAGAAGTATTTCTTTCGCGCCACTCAAAACCAAGTATTCAGCTCCTTGTACATCAATCTTTATAAAGTCAATTAATTCAATAGAGTTAGATTTGCAAAAGTTATCTATCGTATCAAAATTGCAAACTATGTTGGATAAATTATCAGTAGGTTGAAATCCCCAAACATTATCTTTAGAGAAAGGCAATAAAGAGTTTGTACTACTTTTTAAATTAACAGAAAAGTTTTTTTTAGATTTAGTATTTGAAAATCCAAAATTATATGCTCTAAATTTATCTAATGATAAGGATGATAATTTTTTAAAAGATTCGAAGTAAGGCTCGAAAGAAAAAATTTCAGCTTTATCAAAAATCTTTCTATATTTCTTAGCACTTTGTCCAATATGAGCGCCAACATCAAAAATAATAAGATCTGATTTTTGATCACAAAGTTTTTTAATAATTTCTTCTGATGATAATGATACATTTAATAAAGTATCGATATTTACTACCTGATATCCAAAAATTTTAAA
>Ga0310343_10002124_pt1 | contig 10385 bp, 10 predicted proteins | sample HC15DNA2025_MG_FD_203519 | JGI IMG/M metagenome (GOLD analysis project Ga0310343, IMG submission 203519) | Marine microbial communities from station ALOHA, North Pacific Subtropical Gyre - HC15-DNA-20-25_MG | ecosystem: Environmental > Aquatic > Marine > Oceanic | place: Pacific Ocean: North...
AACACGATTTTTCCTTCGGGACGGGTGGGCCTCTTTTCCGTCTCCTCGGTTACGTAGAAATATATAGCTTCGTCGGAATCTTGGATAGTGTCGTTAGTCGAGAGATCGAAAAAGGCCAAGCGGCTAGCGGGCTCGCCTTGCTGAATCATGCCCGCCCAGACAGGTTCGCTAGCTTCCGACGGCTTCGCCCAAACGCTATAGTAGCGGCCTAAGTGACCTTCCGGAATATTCTCGATCCCGATTACCCCGATTTTGATCTTCCGATCATAGATCGAGAATCCTCCACTGAATTCCTGGGCATCGACGCCATCATCGATCTCCGGCGGCAATCCTTCGCGAGAGAACCAGTACGCTTCCGCTAGGCCCGTTAGCTCCAAAAGTCGGTTTTGGAATTCCTCCTCTCCACCCTCCCTCGCTACCAGGCTAGCTTGCTCGGGATTGCCGAGTTCATTGAGGACGATATCGCTTTCAGCCGGATTGCCGTTCAACGATTCATTCGCCACTTGGCTCATTGAAACTCCTGAGAATATGGCCAGTCCTGCTGCTGCGGCCCAACCACTCCATTGGGCTAGGAAGCGCAAAGACGATCCCGTCATCTTCGAGCTAGGCAAACTGCGGTCGCCCTTAGATATGTCGATTCTAGACATAACACTCGAGTAGATGTGGAACGACGGCTCTACCTGGTCACACTCGCGAGCATCTGCTTCGTTCACTTGCTGCCATTCATAGACTAATGAGCGGAGCTCATGGTTTTCCGAAACGAGGCGCTCCAACTCAACCTCCTCCGATTGCGGGAGCGTTCCGAGAGCGTATTGAAGTGCCTTTTCCTGTAATTCTTCCTTATTCATAACAATGTGACATTAACTGGCGGAGACGTTGCATCCCGCGCCGCATCGAAGTTTTCACCGTGCCCAGGGGCATGCCTAACGTATCCGAAATTTCCTGTTGAGTGAGGCCCTTGCTGATAGCCAGGGATAAACTGTCCTTTTGCGCCTGAGGCAGTTTGTCTATCATCGAACGTAGGCGACCAACTTCCTCTCCCACCGCCACGGTTTCCAAAGGAGAGCGCTGTTGTGATCGAGTGTCTTCACTGGATTGCAATGCCATCGGGTCCTCGACTATGGACTCCGGCTTCATCCGTCTCAGACGGTCGATACAAAGCCGCTTGGTTACCAGAACGGCCCAACTGAATGGCCGGGAGAGCTTGGGATTGTATCTCGACGCCGTTCTCCAAATTTTCACGAAGGCGTCCTGAAGGACCTCCTCCGCAATCATGCGGTCTTTAAGAAAATTGAATGCATAGGAAAACAGCGGGCGTGAGTAACGGGCATAGAGCTCATCGAATGCGCTGCGCTCACCCGAGCCTATACGTCTCATCAATTCCGCCTCGATGCTCGCGTCATCCATCGAACCACTCATCTCAAACCAAGATGCTCCGACTTATTCGGCCTGAAAAGGCGAGCTCAAGCTCGAAGACCGAGAATTATCCCCAAAATTGGAATCATCGAAGTCCAAATTGAAGTGATCGTTTAGTCTAGACATGAGATCCATCAAGGCCTTGGACAGGACCTCATTGTATTTCGCGGTCGTTTGGGATTGGGATATCATCGGGTAGGCCCCGCCCCGTTCATAGAAGAACCCAAGCTTGTTTCTGGTACGCCCCTGGGATCGCGCCTTCAATGCCGCATTCATGCGAACTTCGATCTCGCCCAGTCCATTGCCCCCCCATTTGGTGATGTATAACTGCAACTCCGGCTGATTCTCCGGCACTCGAGCCCCAAAACGGACGATTTTGTAACCCATGGGGAATTCCGTCTCCCGTAAAACCTTAACCAGGGTTTCCTCAATATCGTAATAGCGGTCAGCGAAATTTCCGCTGCCAAAGCCATCATCATGATAGATGTTGTCGATGACAGTGATGTACAGTATCTGGTTCTGGTTCAAATAGATGAAAGGGATCTCCCGCTTTTTTGCGTGGAGATTCGAGAAGGCCAAAACTAGCAATCCCAGCAGTGCCAATGTGAGTCTCGTCGTTTTCATCGTCGTAGTCGAAAGGAAGCTAGCCTCAAAAACCGAAGCGATTGTACCAAGTACGAATTCGTTGAACAGGCTTCTTTGGATTCAATTTTAGCTGTAATCGACGAGAAGCTAGGCCCTATTCAACCCAATCGCTCCAAGCGGAGGCGTTGCCGTTCGTCGAATAGCCGCCATTCGATCACTTTCAGGGCCGCAGCCATCCCAAAACCTACGCCTCCGGCTATGAGAAACCAAATGATGATTTGATACTTCACCGCTTCCGTGGGAATCGCTCCTGCCAAGATCTGACCTGTCATCATGCCCGGCAAGGAAACGATGCCCGCAGTGGCCATGGAATTGACGACCGGCATGATGCCTGTGCGAATGCAATCCCGCAAATAGGGAAGAATGGCTTGGCGAGATGACTCCCCGAGTGCCAGCCGCTGCTCGATAATCGCACGGTTATCGTGTAGAGCGGATGTAAGCCGATCCATAGACAATCCAATTGCGCTCATGGTATTGCTCATGATCATTCCCAGCAAGGGTATCGAATATTGGGGAAGGTACCACGGCTCCGGTCTGACCACGACAAATAGCCCGTAAAGGGCTATGGCGAAGGAGGAAACGAACAGCGTTGAAGCCCCTAACCCAAATCCGCTCCAGCCTTTGAGGCGACGCTTCTGCCTAGCTAGGATTTCTCTCGAGGCGACCAACAACATGACCCCCGCCATGATGGCCACATGCCCTTCCTTGCCTTCCTCAAACAAGAATCGCAAAACATAGCCGATCAGAAAGAGCTGAATCACTAGCCGAACGGAAGCGATAGCCAACGAGCGCGTCACTCCTAGCCTGTAATAGGCAAGCAAGATACCCAGGCCTAATATGATGATTCCGGCAGAGAGGATATCGAAATAGTCCAGCTGGATCGTTTCTGTCGTCACGCCTCCGCCTTTCCGGGTTCCCCCATCAATTCTCTGGGGGCGCCGTCTTTCATCTGCAGCGTTCTGTCACCAACCCGGCCGGCTTGCTCTGAGCTATGCGAGACCCACAAAGCTCCTTTGCCTCGCTCGCGAATATAAGCCAAGAGCCGATTCTCGGCCAAACTCGAATTCGTTTCATCCAAATTGGCAGTAGGTTCGTCCAGCAAGAGATAAGCGGGTTCTCGATCCAGCATCCGCAAGATTCCTAGGCGTTGGCGCTCGCCCATTGACAACCGGTTCGGACTCCAATCCAAACAGTCCCGGCTGAGCCGAAGACTTCCAAGGGATTGGTTGCTCGGCGGATTCAAGAAGTGGGCCCTGACCGAGTCTTCCCACCAAAAAATTTCCGCAGGCAGATATCCCACCTTCCTTCGCCATTCCAAAGAACTCACGCTGCTCCGCTCCGCCCCCTCCAATTCGATCACGCCTTGGCTTACGATCAGATCGGCGATTGCTCGCAACAAAAGGGATTTGCCGGACCCAGACTCTCCCAATAGGCAGACCACTTCTCCGTCGCCAATGGTCAAATTTATATCCCTCCAGTCCAGGAACTGAAGATTCCGTATGCTTAAAGCCATTACTTAACCCAACACACTCTCAACTATAGGCGGGCAAACTGGCAAGAAAAGATACCCACAGCTCGATGTTAATCCATCACAGGCCTTCGTCGATGCCACTCTTCCCGGCAAGGTTACCGAATACAGTGGCGCGACAGGCGGAACGTGAGGCAATAGGATTGGAAGCATTGCCAAAGTGGAGGTAGTAATGCAAAGTAGTCGCTTATGAGCAGCAAATTGAGACTGGGGCTGGCCGGAGCCCGATTCGGCGAAAAGCACGCAACGGCATTCAGCCAGGTCGACGGAGTCATTTTGGCGGCAATCGCAGATCCCGAGGAATCCAGGCGGCAAGCCCTGGTTGACAAATACAAATTCGAGCGAGCATTCGATACTTACGATGAAATGCTTGAATACGGGGAATTGGATACCGTAGTAATCTGCCTACCGACAGCCTTGCACGAACGATCCGTGAGCGCGGCCTTCGATGCGGGACTCCATGTCCTTTGCGAAAAGCCTCCTGCTGTGTCAGAAAGCGAATTGTCCAAGATCGTCAGTGCGGCCGGGTTTTGCGGCAAAACCTACATGTGGGCTCGGCAACAACGCTTTTCACCCGCAATCGCCACGGCTCGAGAGATCATCGAACGCGGGGAGATTGGCGAGGCCTATCGTGCGGAGTCATCCTCGCAATGGGCTTGGTGGCCTTTCGACGACTACAATTGGCGAGGTAATCGAGAAAACGGCGGCGGAGCCTTGCTGGACATAGGTATCCACATGATCGATTCAGTCTGGTATCCTATGGGCTGTCCTGATCCCGTGGAGGCCATGGCTTCTCGCCACAGCTTGTTCTTGGACAGGCGCGTTCCGGATCGCGATGAAGTTGCCGAAGATTCCGTATATGGTATGCTTCGATTTAAGAATGGTTCCAGCATGAGCTTCTCTACGACATTCTTCGGGCATGTTGAAGGCGAGAAAGAGCCATGGGGATCCCCCAGTAATCTCGGTATACAAATATTTGGTACAAGTGGTTCACTAGATCTGGCCAAGGGTCATCGCGTGGTAGCTCATCAGCCGGAGGTCGTTTCCACACCCTACGCGGATATTCCAAGCGATGAGTCCGACTGGTTTCTCGCCCAAGCTCAGGAATTCATCGATGCCATCCGTGAGGAACGAGAGCCTTTGAACGACGGGAAACAGGGCCTAACACTCATGCGCATGCTGGACGCTCTAGCCCTCTCTGCGAAAGAAAAGCATGCTGTGTCCATCAAAGCCACTCGCTCGCTGGATGATCTATTTGGCGGTCTGTAATCGGATCTTACTAATCGACAACAAACAGCTCAATCAGCCCAACACCCTCTGTATCGCCAACACCTAAAAGTTGAAAGGTGTAGACCCCTTGATTCAGGGTGAGCAGAAGAGCAGCGTCTTTGGATCCAGTTGCTAGTAGCTTTTTTTGCCCGGTCAACGCAGCCGCCAACTCAGCGGCGTTAGGACCTTCTTCCCAATTGTCGTTGGTTACGAGGAGCTGGCTTCGGATAGGAACTTCGTCGAATAGCGTCTGAAAGACTTTAAGTTCCGGATCGGCTAAAGCTCCCGGCACCCCATCCGAGGTCAGTTGAGGGCCCAAACCGCGAACGAGAACGGTCTTGGTAGACCCGCCCAGCACGGTGAGTCCGCCAATCATGATATCCGCGCCAGCGCCCACAAATCCGCGGGTAGCGAGATTCACCAATTCCGCTGTTGCCGTGTCGTCAATGGTCAAGGTTCCCGCACCGGAGGCGGCTGAGCCTGAACTATTGGCCAACTCGACCGAATAATCCCCTTCATCCGCTAGCGATACCTCAGGAATAACCAGCGTCTGCGACGTCTCGCCCGGCATCTCAACTCCATCCTTAAACCATTGGACGGATTCTACAACGCCTTCCGCTTCGAAAAAGAACTGGGCCCGGCCGCCAGTGGGAACACGCGTTGAATCCGGAGAACGCAGGATTTGCGGCACGGTTAGGGGAACTTCCACGGCAATCTCGTACCAGCCCCCTTCACTTTCTCCGGACGCATCATAAGCTTTAATTCCCAGCACGTTCTGGTTGGAGAAAAAGCCATCCGGCTCCAAAGTGGCTATACGGCTAGGAGTCGTCGGGGCTCCTGACAAAGTGAGCAACTGGCTGTTAATCCGGTAGTATTCATTGACCCCACCCGGACCTCCTGCCCTTTGAAATGGACCTTCTAATACGCCCGGCGGGATGGCATCACTAACAAACTCGAATCCATCTATAAAATCGCTGTTTGCATCAACTTCCCAGTGGTTAACCTGAACCCCCTCTAAATTGAGCGAGATAGTTACGTCCTCTCCTACGTCGATGGTGAACGACGCCCTATTGGTGAACCCGGCCCCATCGACGGAAGACTGCAGACCCGTAGCTCCCGCGGTGGCATGAAATAGACCCATTCCCGTCGCCAACCAAGTGGCGGATTTCACCACTTGAGCAGTTGGCAACCTGAAGGCTTTCTCGAATAGACTCAGGATCTGAACTGCCGGCGAGCGCTGCAAAATGAATCCAAGCAAAAGGATAGCGAACTGCCCTTTGGCAAGTTGGACTTTGAGATTCAGAAAATTCATTTACTTATGCTAATGACGATTTTTCGGCTCCATTCGCAAAGGCTAAAACAATTGGCGGCAAACTGGGTGGAACATGTTAGTCAACTTTAACGCATCCTCGAGATCTTAGTCCCACCCTTAGGGGCTAGTTTCCGCAACCACAAAGAGCTCGATCAGTCCCACGCCTTCCGTTTCAGCGACACCTGAGAGCTGGAAGGTGTAGACGCCTTGGTTGAGGGTTAGCAATAAGGCGGCGTCCTTTGAACCCGCTACCAATGGCTTGTTCTGTGCTGTCAAAGCCGCCGCCAATTCCGTCGCGTTCGCTCCCTCTTCCCAATCATCATTGGTTACGAGCAGCCGACTTCTGATCGGGGTTTCGTCGAACAAGGTCTGGAATACGCTGAGCTCAGGGTCGGCCAAGGCCCCAGGCACGCCATCAGCAGCAAGCTGTGGGCCTAGTCCGCGAACGAGCACCGTTTTGGTCGACCCACCGAGCACGGTAAGCCCTCCTATCATGATATTCGCTCCGGTACCAACGAATCCACGGGTCGCGAGATTAACCAGATCTGCCGACGCTTCGTCATCGATAGTCAAACTTCCGGCGGCCGAAACAGCAGAACCCGAAACGTTAGTGATTTCCACTGAGTAGGCCCCTTCATCCGCAGCGGATACATCTTGCAGAACCAAGGTCGTTCCGTTCGCCCCCGCAATTTCGACTCCATCCTTGAGCCATTGTATCCCATCCACCAAGCCCTCCGGCTCAAAGAAAAACTGGGCCCGACCTCCTGTCGGAGCTCGCGTTGAGGCAGGTGGGCGAAGAATAACTGGCGGGTCCGGCGGGGCTTCGGCTACGATAATCGTTATCGTCGTTGCAGGGTATGTCGGGCCTTGCTTATTCGGCCGTTTCCAAGGCTTTACAGTTATACCGTAGGTTCCCGCTGCCGTTGGCGTTCCCACTATCGTACCCGTCCGCGTGTTGACCGTGTCTTCAACCAGTCCCGGGACAGTAAGCCCCGGCGGGATCTGACCGCCCACACTCCAGGAAGCAGCACTATGGGGAGCTCCCGTAACATCGAATACCAATGCAAATTCCTCGCCAACGGCCGCGTTAGCAGGTGATGCAGGATTGATGACGTAGGTGGTCGCTCCAGAAGTAGCATGATGAAACACCCCCATCCCTGTCGCTACATAAGTCGTGGCTTTAATGAGCTTGGCTAATGGAGCAGCCAAAGCTCTTTCGAATTGGAAAGCGTATTTGATAATCGGCGTTCTCTGCAGCAGGGCAAATAGAATGAAGAGGCCCATTTGGGCACGAGCCAGTTTTAATTGGATAAGCATCAAACTCATAGTTGGGTCGGTCAGTCTAATTGGGAAACGAAGTATGTAGTGAGTTGGAAATCAATTACAGCCACAGCCACCGCCGCCCACGCCTTCACCTCCGGTCGTGGCTTCACGCGAAAACTGTATGTGGGATGTCATGACAGTAGCCAATTCATCGCGATCGGATCGCATTGTGTAATCGGCAAGGTTGCCTTTCTGATAGGGGGCGACCGTCGAACAGCCCGAGAGCGCGATTGCGCTCGATACTATTGCCAGAACTGGGCCCAAAGGGACATGACGCTCGTTTTTCATTCGGCCAATAGGATTTTAATTTCTTCGGTCAGATTTCGCATCGACTTCTTGCCGTGCCAACCTTCATGGGCGAATCGAATCACGCCTTTCTTGTCTATCATAAATGATGTAGGCATTACCTGGATACCTGCCTTCTCGACCAGTTTCTGCGAAGCGTCATGGACAGTTTTGAAGGATGGTTTTCGTCGATCTAGAAACTGCTGCATCGCCCGCTCCTTCTGATCCACGCTTACTGCTATGATCTGGAATCCCTCGTCCCCGAATTCCTGATAGAGCTTGTCCATCTCTGGGAACGCCGCCTTGCAAGGAGCGCACCAGGACGCCCAAAAATCGATCAAGGTTACCTTCCCCTCTAGGCTCGGCGCATCCCCAATCAGGGAGTATTCGTCGAGCGAAGGGACGTCCATACCCGCTTCCCAGCCAGCAGCTGCAGCGTTAACGCTAGCCAGAAGTAAGGCCAACCCGCCAATCCTAATTTTCAACCATTCTTTCATAAAATTTCGAAGTTTGCTGTATTCCAGAATTTATTACGATACATCCCTCAGCCCCAAAAGTCCCTTCTACAAGTTTAAGCCCTTCTTCCTCCCCCAATACAAAAACAGCAGTAGAGAGAACACCTGCCTCCAAGCAAGAGTTCGCTGTAACGGTTACGGACAGGATGCCATTGTAGACCGGCCTTCCCGATCGGGGATCCAAAATATGCCCGAAACGCTGACCATTGTGCTCGAAGAATCGGCGATAGTCTCCTGAGGTCGCCACCCCGATATCCTTTGCAGCCAAGCTGCCCCAAACAGAGCCTGGATTCTCCGGGTTCTCCAAGGCCACATGCCAAGCGGGATAGCGGGGAGGTTGACCGATGGCATGAATATCTCGGCCGAAATCGACCAGGCAGTCGTTAATACTATTGCCCACCGCAATCGCTGCCACCTTGTCGACCGCGTACTCTTTACCAAAACCTCCTAGGTCCAGAGCCATTCCCTTCAACGGAAGCCTAACTGCTCCAGGCTTACGCTCAACCTTGCTCCAGCCAATCAACTCACTCGTATCCAAAATGGACTTCTCCTCGGGTAGAGCATCGTAATTATTCCGGTAGTCCCAAAGCCGAATCAGCGGAAGCATGGTCGGATCCAAGACCCCTTGGGTCATGAAATGCAGATCGTCGCATATCGCAAAAATGGACTCCACTTCTGCATCGATTTTCGTCCAATCGCCACCCGCGTTTCGATTGATCACGCTGATCAGGCTATCGCTTCTGAAGCGTGAATACTTGGTCTCGAAATCGGCAACCCACTTGACCGCTTCTTTGGCGAATCGGGCCGCTTGATCGTTTGATATCGCCGTGTATTGAATGCGGCAATCCGTACCCAATGCTTTAAAAGTCAGATCGTACAACCCTCGCTGCGAATCAAACGCAACATTGGCGCGGATTTTCATTGGAGCTGGCTTTTCTTCTAGAACCATACCGTAGCTCCTATCGTCAATACATCCGCATCCGCGAAAGCCGACTGCGGCGTATCGTCCTTCCCTTTCATTTCATAGTGCTCGAATGCTGCATCTACGCTAAATTTTTCCCAAAAATTGTAGATGATCTTTAATCCGTAAGTATGCGTATCGAATTTTCCAAGACGATAGTCTGCTGAATAATGGGGTGCCAGGCCAGGAGTCGATTCGCGTGGATCTATAGGCGTGCCTGTTAGGCCAAGCGTATAGAAGTCGGCCGCGTTTTGCGAATAGTAACGGTACTTGGGTCTCAGAGTTAGGTTGTCTCCTAGCTTTTGGTACCACTCGAAATCGAAGGTATTGCTTTCAACGCCCCAGGTGTCGCTAAAATGACGGTAATCAAAATCCAAACTAGCCCCAATCCCATCAAAATAACGCTTAGCATTGAAAAACCAAATACGTCGCTCACGGCTATAAGGTCGATTCTCCGGGAAGGTCAGCGGCAAGGAAAGGCCTGGCAGAATCTCCGTTTCCCGTTGAATGATCTTATAGGGGTCGCTAAGGAATCCATTGTAGTCGCTGTAAGTGAAATTCAGGGCAACCACCGTGTTTGGATCCATCACCTGGCTTATGCCTACGAAATAGTCATAGCTGTCTTTTCGTTGGCTTTCATCAAGGAAGTTTGGGCGGACCAAGTCATCGATGTAGCCAATACCGTAATTGATCCCCGTGTTTCGCTGATTGATTTCCGTCGTCTGCGAAAAGGCATAGCCGCGGGATAGAAAATCGTCTTCCGAGCTGTAGGAAAACTGGAAGCTCGATGTATGGATACCGCGTATCCAATCAAGATCTACAACCCCAGCCTCTCGAACATCAGTCAGATTGGACAGTGGTACATTCACGCCATCTTCGGCAGGCACACCAGTCGGCGTCGACCCTGAAATAGAATCGTACACGCCGTGCCCCTTCAAAATGAGCTCGCTACTTACCTGCTTTTCGAAGCCGAGATACTTGGAAATAACCCGAATACGACCATCATCCTCACTGTAATCCTGCCACTTTGTAGATAGGTGATCTTCGGCATTCAGCAGTCGCGGTCCCACAAGGTACAGATACCCGGCCAAAACGGCAATACGGCAGGTTAGAACAAAGCGAATCATCAGA
>Ga0310343_10002125_pt1 | contig 10384 bp, 8 predicted proteins | sample HC15DNA2025_MG_FD_203519 | JGI IMG/M metagenome (GOLD analysis project Ga0310343, IMG submission 203519) | Marine microbial communities from station ALOHA, North Pacific Subtropical Gyre - HC15-DNA-20-25_MG | ecosystem: Environmental > Aquatic > Marine > Oceanic | place: Pacific Ocean: North...
TAATCCAGAACAGAATTACAATTGTCGATTCAGCCCAACCTTTTTTCTCAAAATGATGATGTATAGGCGCCATTTTGAAAATTCTTTTTCCAGTTAGTTTAAAAGACAATATTTGGATTATTACAGAAACTGTCTCTAATACAAATAATCCACCTATAATGGCTAAAACAATTTCATGTTTAACGATAATTGCTATTGCTGCTAAAGAACCTCCTAGAGACAATGAACCTGTGTCTCCCATAAAAATTTTTGCTGGTGGTGCATTATACCAAAGAAAACCTAAGCATGATCCTACAATCGATCCACAAAAAATTGCTAATTCACCAACATCTGGAATATATTGAATTTGTAGGTATTCAGAAAAAATCGTATTTCCAACTACATAAGATATTAAAGTGAACGAGAGGGCAACCAACATCACAGGTACAGTCGCCAATCCATCTAACCCGTCAGTTAAATTTACTGCATTTGATGAACCAATTATAACAAATAATCCAAAAGGGATAAAAAATAAACCCATTTGCCAAATTAAATTTTTAAAAAAAGGAAAATAAAGATTGTATAAAAATTCGTGATTTGAAAATTTGATTAAAATCAATAAAGTTATAATTCCTATTATAATTTGACCTAAAAATTTATAACTCGATTTTAATCCTCTTGAATTTTTAAATTTGATTTTAAGTGAATCATCTAAAAGTCCTAAACCACCTAAAGATAATGAGACAAAAATTAAAGTCCAGACGTAAATATTTTTTAAATCTGCCCATAAAAGAGTGCTTGAAATTATCCCAATTATAATAATTACACCTCCCATGGTAGGTGTGCCAGTTTTTTTTATAATATGATCAATAGGACCATCTTGTCTAATTGGCCCAGCAATCATTTGCTCAGAGAAGAATTTTATCAATGGTCCTCCAATTATGAAAACAATTATTAAAGAAGTAATAACTGAAAGCCCTGTCCTGAAGGTTAGATACCTGAAAACGTTTAAAAATGAGTATTGATCAACTAAAGATGTTAGTAAATTAAATAACATTTAAAATCCTTTTATAATATTTTTACTAAAATCGTGTAACCCTGTTGCATTAGATCCTTTTATCATCAGATAATCGTTATTAGAGATCAATTTACTCAAAATAAAATCTATATCATTGATATTTTGCAACATATTACCTCTTTTACTTTTATCTAAATGTTTATAGGTAAAAATTGTTTGTTTTCCTTTAACGAAAACTTTATCAATGTCAGAACTGTTAATAACTTTTGAAATATCTTCATGAAATTTTCTAGATTTTGAGCCTAATTCGAGCATATCTCCTAAAACTAAATATTTATTAAACTTTTCTTTTTTAATCGTTCCAAATCTTATTATAGCATTTTTTACTGATAATGGATTAGCATTATAACTTTCATCAATAAATTGAAATTTTTTTTTATACCTCGAGATAAAATATTTTTTTCCTCTTCCTTCAGAAGGCTCTAAGTTTTTAAATTTTGATTTAATCTTGAAAATATCTATATTTAATTCAACTAATAATGCAAGACTAGCAAGAGCATTATGAATGTTAATATCTTTAATATTAAAATTTAGTGTTTTATTTTTAATTCTAACAAAAATTTTAAAGTAATTATTTTTTTTTAAAACTTTTTTTAATTGTATATCTGACTGTTTATGTTTTCCAAATGTTACAACTTTGAGTTTGAACAAATTTGCCTTTTTGGATAGAAAACCAAAAAATTTATCATCTCTATTAAGTATAATTGTGCCGTCTTTTCTAATTTTTTCAATCATTTCCGATTTAGCTTTGGCAATTCCCTGAATATTTTTAAAATTTTCTATATGAGCTTCACCAATATTTGTAATTATTCCAATATGTGGTTGGATTAACTTTGTTAAATCTTTTATTTCTCCTGACTTACTCATTCCAACTTCAAAGACACCATATTTATCATCAAAACTTAAATTAGATAAACTTATCGGCACTCCTAAATGATTATTAAATGATCTTGGTGAACAATAAGTTTTTGAAAAATTTTTTAAAAGCTGGTTTATAATATTTTTTAACGAAGTTTTTCCAGCACTACCAGTTATTGCAATTATTATTGTTGAAGAATTTTCTCTTTTAAATTTTGCGTATGAATTTAAAAAAGAAATTGAATTTTTTACTTTAAATATTTTTTTTTTATAATTTTTACCAGACTCTGTTACAACGCAAGCTGCTCCTTTTTTAAATGCTTCATTAATATATTTATTACCATTATTTTTTTTACCTTTAATAGCTAAAAATAAATTTCCTTTTTTAATTAATCTTGTATCAGTTGATAAACCATTAAAATTTACTCCATTTATTTTTTTTAAAATTTTTTTCATAATTAATTGATTTTCTAAGAGATTAATTTTTTTTGCAGAAATTTTTTTAAATTTTGGATGAATTTTTCTTAAAATTTTTTTGTCAGAAATATTATAAATCTTATCTTTGTAAATTTGATTTTCTTCATGACCCTTTCCAGCTATAAGAATTATTTCATTAGGACGAGCATTTTGAATAGATCTTTTTATAGCAAGAGACCTATTTCCAATATCAAAAGATTTATTTGGTGATATATATTTTAAAAGTTCCTTTCTTATTTTTTTAGGACTCTCATCTCTTGGATTATCATCTGTTACATAAATATTTTTACAATAATTATTGGCTATCTTTGCCATAAAAGATCTTTTTTTTTTATCTCTATTACCTCCGCAACCAAAAACTAATGAGATATCTTTTTTATAAGTATTTTTTAAAAATGATAATGTTTTTAATAAAGCATCAGGTGTGTGGGCATAATCTACAAAAGCTTTTATATTATTAGGATATTTTTTTACTAACTCTAGTCTTCCATTAACATCTTTAACTTTTTTAATCTTAGAATAAATTGATTGATCTTTTAAACCACAAATTCTAGCTGCGATAATAGCCATTGCAAAGTTTTTAATTTTGAAATCACTTGAAGTTGGTAAGAAGTTTTTTGTTTTATCAATTTCATGGTTAATATCTTTAAGTTTCAATTGTTTTATTTTTGAAATTTTTTTTATTAAGTTAAATGGTTTTATTTCCTTATCTGAGATTATTACAGAATTTTTTTTTAAAATTTTTTTAAATAAAATTAATTTTGCATTTAAATAAGATTTCATACTTTTGTGATAATCTAAATGATCTTGGGTAAAATTAGTAAAGATTGCAGACTTAAAATTAATATGGTGAAGCCTTTTTTGATGTAGACCATGACTAGAAGCTTCAATAATTACATTGTCAATTTTTTTCTTTTTGAGATAATTCAAATTCTTATGTAGTGATATGGTGTCAGGTGATGTCAAATCAGTTTTTTTTTTATTATTATTGAACTTTATTCCTAAAGTTCCTATAGATGCGACTGGTATATTGTTTAATTTTAGTATTTGAAAAAAAATGTCAGCTACTGATGTTTTTCCATTAGTACCAGTTACTGCAATAATATTTTTTGGTTTTAATTTATAAAAATTCGAGGAGATTTCACTTAAAAAATATCTTACATCTTTTTTTTTTATTACAAGAACTTTTTTATTTTTATAATTACATTTATTTGAACAAACAACAACTGTAGCTCCCTTTTTTATTTCTGAATTTATAAAACTTTCTCCATTAATTTTTACTCCTCTAATAGCAAAATAAATATAATTTTTTTTAACATTTTCACTATTAGATGATATTCCAGAAACTAAGGTATTTTCTTTATTTTTTGGTATATCTTTAATTAATTTTTTCAACAACATGCTGATTTAAAAACTCCTCATTATTTATGGCTAAAATTGGTCCAATTTTTTCTATTATTTTGCCAGCCACAAAAACTGAATTCCATCCGGAAGTGTTATAAGGAGCTTTAGTTTTTATACCTCGATAATTGTAAATTAGATCTTTATTTATTTTTGGATTTTCTAACATTACAAATAAAGTGTAATTAGGTTTATTTGAGGGAAAAATTGAAATAAATGAATTTATTCTATGTTTGTTTTTCCCATAACCCTCTGCAGTTCCTGTTTTTCCGCCAATATTGTACCCTTCTTTATCAGCTAAACTTGCTGTTCCTTTTTCACTACTAACAACTTTTCTCAATATATTTGTCAATTTCTTACTTGTTTCTATTGATATTATTCTTTTTCCGACTGTCTTTTCTCTATCTTTAATTAAACTTGGAACTATCAAATTTCCACCATTGGAAATACTTGCATAAAGTGTGGTAGCTTGTAATGGTGTAGTTGTAATACCGTGGCCGAAAGAGATTGTCTCTAACTTGCATTTGTTCCAGTTTAACTTATGCGGTGCCCCAACTTCCTCTAATTCGATACTAGGACTTTTTATTAAGCCAGTAATATTTATAAAGTCTTTAATTATATTTTCCCCAATTTGTTGAGCTAAAATAACTGATCCAACATTTGATGATCTTACTAAAATTTCTTCTACTGTAAGATTTCTTGGATGATCTTTTATGTCTGTAATCTCATATATAGAACATTTGATTTTTTTTGGTATATTTTTAATTATTGTATCAACATCAACAAGCTTATTTTCTAGCGCCAACGCAACTGTGAATGTTTTAAAAATAGAACCTAATTCATAAACTCCTTTTGTAATTTTATTAATATATTTTTCTTCTGTAATAGTTTCTCTTTGATTAATATTAAAATTTGGTAACGAAACTAAAGAGATTATATCACCATTAGTGACATCCATTAACAATGCGGCAGCACCTGTAGCATTAAAAATTTTTACAGCATTTTTTAATTCTTTATTTACAATAAATTGAATGTTGCTATCTAAAGTAAGTTGTAACGGTTTGTTTTTTAATTTCTTATCTTTTAATTCTCGATCATAGTATTTTTCGATACCGGATATCCCGTAATTATCATAGTCGACTTGGCCAATAATATGACTAAACAAGTCTCCGTGGGTGTACATTCTAGCTTGAAAAGGTTCAAATTTAATTGCCTTTTCTCCTAATGACCACAGTTTTTGTTTTTCGTTTTGATCAATTCTAGTTTTAATTCTAAAGTATTTATCGCCTGAAAGTTTTTGTTTAATTTCTTTTACTGGAAGATCGGGGAAAATTAACCTTAATTTAATTAAAAAATTTTCCTTATCGTTTACTAATTTTGGGTTAATACCTGCATGAAAGGTGTTTATATTTCTTGAAATAATAATACCTTTTCTGTCAACTATATCTCTCCTTAATAAAGAAAAATTTGAATTTTGTTTACTTAAGTTTGAAATTTCTTTTTTTGACAATGAAACATTAATTATTTTAAAAGAAAAAATGAGTATTAATGAAAAAAAGATAAAAAATAGTAAGTAAATTCTGTCTTGAAAATTATTTTTTTTTTTTATTATTTGCGATTTTTTATTAGTTTCTAAATAATCCTCAAAATAAAAGCTTGATTGATTAATTTGATTATTCTTTCTATTTTTTTTCTTCATGTAAATCCTTCAGACTAGTTAATTTTTTTTTAATAGTGGTGAAATCAGTCAAGTTAAAATAAATTTTGGAGTATTTAATTGGTTCAAATTCTTGAAGTTTATTTTTTGTAAACTTTTTCTCAACTTCTGATGATGATGTTAAATAATAAAAATCAAGTTGAGTTTCACTTAAATTCTTTTCTTTTAATTTTACTTGAGTTTTAAGATTGTAAATTTTCTTCTCTAATACTCTTGATTGATTTTTAATAACTGATGTAATAATTAGAAAACTTACGAAAATGAATGTGACAATGAAAAATTTAAATTTAAACATTTATTGACTCCAAATCTAAATATTTTTTGAATTTATGTATTAATTCTTGAGGATAATGAAATTTATTTTCACTCCGAACTGCAAATCTAAGTTTAGCAGATCTCGATCTTTTATTTTTATCTATTTCTTGTTTAGATGGACGAAATATTCTATTTTTATATATTTCAAATAAAGCAGTATTATCATTTTCATTTTCAGGTAAATATCTGGATGGCTTGGATTTATTTTTAGAAAAATTGTTAAAAAAATATTTGATTATTCTATCTTCAAGCGAATGGAAGGTGACAACTAAGATTTTACCCCCTGGCTTTAATTTTTTAGTAGCACTTATAATACCATAGATTAACTCAGTAATTTCTTTATTTACAAATATTCTGAAAGCTTGAAAAGTTTTAGTGCATGGGTTTATTTTTTTTGAAAAATCTAATCTTTTACTTTTTTCAATTATTTTTACTAAATCAATTGTATTGGTAATTTTCTTTTTTTTTCTATACTTAACTATATTTTTAGCAATAATTGACGCTTCTTTTTCATCTCCAAGATATTTAATTACAAATTTTAAATCAACTTCACTTAAATTATTAATCGCTTTAAGCGCAGAAATTTTATTTAGGCCCATAGTCATGTCTAATTTCTTTTCTGACCTAAATGAGAAACCTCTTTCAAGATCGTTTAATTGTATTGATGATAAACCTAAATCAAATACTACAGCATCAACACATTCGTTAGAAATGGCTTCTAATTGACTGAATTTTATTTGAAAAAATTTAAATCTTTTTGGAAATTCTACTTCGAGTTTTTTAGCTAATATTTTAACACTATTATCTCTATCGATCGCTTTTACTTCAGTATTATCAAATTTAAGAATTTCTTTCGAGTAACTCCCCCCACCAAATGTGCAATCTATATATTTTCCTCCTTCGGTTGGTGAAGTTATTCTTAATACCTCATTTAGCATCACTGGAAAATGGCAAAATTCCAGTGATGGTATATGATTGATCATTAACAAATAATTTTTTCATTAAAACTTTTGTTTTCTTAAAAATGCAGGGATTTCAAAGTCTTCTTCTTCATGAATATCCTGGTTAAATAATTGGTCTGTTTGGTATTTTTCACTTTCATCTTTTTCAGTATTATTTGTTGTTATGTCATAACTTTGTTCATCAGAAAATAATTTTGGACTATGTACCTCATCATTACTTTGTTCATGTGTTTCTGAAATTTCTTTATTTTCATCTAAATTATTTTCAATATAAGATGCACTTTCAATTGAAACGCCAGTTGTCAAATTTTCATTTAAACTACTTTTTGACTCATTGACAATTTCTTGTTGAGACTCGTCTTTTATTTCAAAACTTTCATCAAGTTTTAAAGCTGTTGCACCATCGATTGAATTTATTGTATTATTTTCTATTCTCGGACTGTGTGAAAATAAATTTTCTGAGTACCCAGTGTTTCTATTTTGAATTCTTGATACCATATTTAAAACGGTATTATTTTCAACTTTTTGTCCATCTAGTGCGGTTGCAACAATAGATACTCTAATTTTCCCAGTCATGCTTTCATCTTTAATTGCACCAAAAATTAATTCAGCTTCAGGATCAACCTCTGCTCTTATTTTGTTAACTGATTGATCGACTTCAAATAGTGTAAGATCATTTCCACCGGTTATATTAATCAATAATCCTTTTGCACCCTGAAGAGAATATTCATCAATCAAAGGATTATTGAGCGCCATATCAGTTGCAGCCATAGCTCTATTCTCACCTTCTGCTTCTCCTGTGCCCATCATAGCTTTACCCATAGAGCTCATTACAGTTTCTACATCTGCAAAATCTAAATTAATCATACCAGGTCTTACCATCAGATCAGTTACGCTTTGTACTCCATGTTTTAGAACATTATTAGATAAATTAAATGACTCTTCAAAAGTAGTTGTTTCACTAGCGATTTTAAAAAGATTTTGATTAGGAACAACAATCACTGTATCTAAATGCTTTTTAAATTCTTCCAAACCTTGAATTGCCCTTCTCATTCTTTTAGGTCCTTCATATGAAAATGGTAAAGTAGTTACACCAACAGTTAAAATATTTAATTCTCTAGCTGCTTTAGCTATTACGTGTGAAGCGCCTGTGCCCGTACCGCCTCCCATTCCAGATGTAATGAAAACCATATTAGCTCCTTGTAAATAATTAGTGATTTCATTTAGTGACTCATCTGCTGCTGCTTGCCCAATGTCATTTTTTGCGCCTGCTCCTAATCCTTTAGTCAAATTCATACCTATTTGAATTTTAGCGTCTGCTTTACTCATTTTTAAATCCTGAGCATCAGTATTTACTGCTACAAACTCAACACCTTCCATTCCAGAATTAATCATTGCATTTATAGCATTGCCGCCAGCACCACCTACTCCTAAAACTAATATTCTGGGTTTTAATTCTTTAACTTCTCCTCCGCCAATATTTATACTCATTACACTTCTCCCTTTTGTTTGATTTCCCATTTAAGATTTGATCTGTTTTGAAATGCTTTTTTTCTTGCAACAATCTTGAATTTTTCAAAATACTTTGGTTCCCAAATTTGAAATGATTTTCCTAATCCAACAAACAAAACATTATTTTTAATTTTTGCATGATTAAGTAATTTTTCAGAAAATGATACTCTACCCTCGGTGTCAAATTGTAGGTTTTCACACTCAGACAATACAGAAGTTGCAAAGTAATCTCTTTTTTCCTCAAAAGGATTTAAAGAGTCGATAGTAGCAGAAAGTTTTTCAATTCTATCTTGTGAACAAGCTTCTAGTGCAACATGATTAAATGATGGGTAACTAATAAAACCATTATATCCCATTGAATTTAAGTATGATCTAAACATCGCTGGCACAGATACACGTCCTTTCTTATCTATTTTGTTTTCAAAACTTGATAAAAACATTTTTAACAAAAACCTCTTAATTTTATAAAATATCAATCTATCCTCCATTATGGGATTATTTGGGATAGTATGGGTTTTTAATAATTAGTCAATAAGTTTGTTTATTTAGTTGGTACAAATATAGAACATTTAAAAGAATATAATTACCAGTTAATCTATAAGCCGGGTTCTGTCATTGAAGATATCATTTCTCTAGGCTTAAATTCACATTTAAGCTCAAGCGGTTAACCCAGAAGACTAACTAAAGACTGTTTTTTGTGTTTCCACGCTGTCTTCTCTATTTAACCTTGCTCCCAGTGGGGTTTGCCGTGCGTTTTTTGTTACCAAAAAACCGGTGAGCTCTTACCTCGCCGTTTCACCCTTACCTTGATAAGGCGGTATAATTTCTGTGGCACTATCCCTGAAGTCACCTTCGCCAGTCGTTAACTGGCACTGTGTCTTTATGGAGCCCGGACTTTCCTCTATTAAATGATTAATAGCGATAATCCAATTAACTGGCATTCACCTTCTATTGAATTAATAAAAAATAATCAAGTATTGCTTTGAGTCGCTAAAAAATGGCTTATTTTTAGGCTTTTTTGGTCAATTTTACCTGAAATTTTTTTGGGTAAATAGTGTCGCTGAAAGGATTTAATGATCTTTTTATCTGAGCTGTTTCTTCTGTAAATATTAAAATATCTAAAACCAAGTTTATTTAAATTTTTAAAAAAAGTATGATCTTTTTTTTTTTTATTTAATCTTGGCATTGATTGATTTTCTCGATACCATTTTCCAAATCCAAATTTGCTTAACCTTTTCCATGGAAATTTTTCTCCGGGGTCAATTTTTCTCAATGGAGCTACGTCAGAGTGGCCTAAAAAATTTTCTTTTTTTAAATTATATTTTTTTTTAAGTTTTTTGCAGAGTTTTAGAAGACTAATTATTTGCGATTCCGTAAAACTTTGATACCTATGTCGATGACCTTTATTAACCAGCTCTATTCCTAAAGAGCAATTATTTAGATTTACATATTTTTTCCATTTTGATTTTCCAGCATGCCAAGCAATATTTTTATCCTTAACCATTTGAATAATTTTTCCTTTTCTGTTTATAAGGTAATGACAGCTTACTTTTGAATTTGGATTAATTAATCTTTTAATTGATTCAATCTCTGATTGCATTCCAGTATAATGAATAATTACAAATTTTATTCCCTTAGTATTTCTAATTTTTTTTGAAAAATTAGGAGAAAAGTTAGCAATTATATCCATAAAAGAGTAATTGAACTTAATGTAAGCATTTTTGGACCAAATTTAAGCTAAATTTTTTATAGAATATAGATTAAAATTAGATATATAGCCATTATGTGTTCTATGAAAAAATTAATGCTAATACCTATGATTGCTTTTGTGATTGTTTTAGCTCCTAAAGCTAAAGCGAAAGAAGAGTGTTTTGAAGGTGTAAGTAGAGCAATATTCAAATTTAATATGGCTTTAGATGATATAATCTTAGAACCTATAGCAAAAGGATATAATAAATTACCTTCACCAATAAAAACTGGCACTAGTAATTTCACTTCAAATATTAGTACATTACTATCAATTCCTAATAATGTTTTGCAAGGTAATCTAAAACAACTTGGTCACTCAGTTGGTAGTTTTGCAGT
>Ga0310343_10002126_pt1 | contig 10383 bp, 6 predicted proteins | sample HC15DNA2025_MG_FD_203519 | JGI IMG/M metagenome (GOLD analysis project Ga0310343, IMG submission 203519) | Marine microbial communities from station ALOHA, North Pacific Subtropical Gyre - HC15-DNA-20-25_MG | ecosystem: Environmental > Aquatic > Marine > Oceanic | place: Pacific Ocean: North...
TCTTTACACTGCTTATATCCTGACTTATCTAGAGGAACCATAAAGTTAATCTGGAACCCCCAGTTTTCTGCTAGTGTATAACTACTAGGTTGCATAAATTCATCTAATGGTTTCGTATGATTGCCCATATAGAACGGACTAAACGTCATAGTAGATCCATTACATTGTATGTTAGGACCATATATCTGACGTGACGATGCACCGTTGTTTTGAAATTGTACAGCCTGATTAGTTACGTTACCAGTTGCAGCTGCTACAGGATTACTCACATTTGTATCTTCTCCTTCAGCAAATACAGGTGTACCTATTGTGCAAAGATAGAGTAAGAGTTGGTAGTAGAATCTGTTTCTATTGTTCTGTCTATTGTTATTGTTTCTATTGTCCCTGCTTCTCTCGTTGTTATTGATAGATCCCACTCTGTTGCACCTGTTGTAACTGAATAGGTTGTATCGGTTGCACCAACTGAACCACTTGGTGTAATATTTGTACCAGACCAAGTTTTGACTTCTGCTCCTAGCACGTCGTGTTCTATGGTTTCTGTTATAGTTTGGGTTGTTGTTGTCGTTGACTGCATCGACCCTGTTGTAAACTGGGGCGTGACAGTGTTTGCTCTTGCGGCTGCGGGTGACAACAGGCTTAAGAGTATTATCCATTTAGTCATGTCTTTGGTTTTGTCTCTTTGTCTTTTTTGCCATTGCCTGTGGATAAGCCAAAGGTGGCGAGTGCTCCAGTAAATACGGAAGCAACGAATGTGATATCGGCAGAAGTATTTGACTTCTTAACCATGGGCAGATCGACATAATTTAGGGTTATGATAAACCCAGACCAGATAACGACACCAAGACGAACCATCGCCCCCAGCACCACCATCTGTTCTTCATGATCGTCTATTCCTTCTTTAATTTTTGAGAAGAGTCCCTTTTGTTCTTGCGGTTTTTTCTCCATTTAGCGATCTTATCTTGTAAAAACTTTTGTACTTTTTTACGTATACTTTCGATTATAGGCTGTGTTAGCGTTGTAGCTGCCACAGCTGTAACCGCCGTTGTAAGAGCTGTAACTACAACCTCAGTAGAGGGTGCAGGCACTGGCTGCTTAATAAACGGTATTTTAAGTGTAGGTGGGGGTGGTGTTTCTTCTACAGTTTTGACAGGCTCATCTTCTTGATCTCGCAGATCACTAGGCGGAACCACCATAGGTTTGTAGTATGGTACGTCAGCTGTAGGCAACGGTATTTCTACTGTCTCTATATTTTTAATATCAGGCAATACTATGGTAGGTATTTCCATTACCACTTAGGGTTGTAAGTTGAGTCAAAATTATAAATAGGTGAATCAAAAACAAAATTAAAAGCAAGAGACTTTCTAGGGTCACCTTTATGAGGAACTGTACCGTGCATTATATGCGACGGAAAAAACAAATATAAACCTTTATGTGGTTTAATAAATAAATTATCTAGTGATTTATTATTTGAATCTTGTTTTACAGCTTGTGCATAATGTTGAGGAATTATAGTTTCATGAAATTGCGGTAATGGATTCTCTAATTCCAAAACTGCTGCACCTTCTGGGTACTCTTCATCAATATATAAAACTCCAGAATAAAAACAATTACTATGCCTATGCTTTTGATTGTTTTCTCCTTCTTCTAAATATGTTAGCCATGAAGTAGATATTTTAGCTCGTATGTCTCCTTGAGTATGTTTTAAAAACAAATTAAAATTATAAGTTATTTGCTCTCTTAACTTAGGATATGATTCTAAAATTCTATAATACTTATTATGGAAATTTTCCAGTCCTAAAGTCTGTGCTTCTTGATTAAAGTCGTCAGCTTGTTTTTGATTTGCAGACCATGTTATACGTTCTTCTTTTCTAATATCAGTAAAATCGAAGTCTAATGTTCCATGACCTACATAGTAGGCAAATGGAGTAGATATGTTTAATGTCATATATAAAGGGTGGTAATTTAATTAAGATTTCATTATGTAGCAAAGAGCATAGTAGGGAGACCTAGTGTCAATGCTAACTGTGTCTGTACCAGTTATACTTACTGTATCTGAACCTGAGCCAGAGAATGGTAAACTCAACTGACCTCTTGAATAGTTGTAATAAACTCGACTCAAAGATTGCCATGAGTTACTAAAGTGTGTACTTTGTTCTGAATAAGCACCAGCTGAAGAAGTAGCAGCGTTACCAGAAACAGAGATGTTAACTGTATCTGTACCAGTAATACTTACGGTATCAGTTGCTGTAACAGCACCACCTGTAGCTCCTACAGAATAAGAACTACCAGCACCAACTACAAATCTGTCTCGTAAGTCAGGTGTACTGTTAGAACCATTACATAGTACCCAACCAGAAGGTATAGCGTTTTCTGCACCGGACCATAATAGAATCATACCAGATACGAACGATACTATACCTGTTAAGTTTGCACCACTACCATAAAAATTTGTAGCATGAACTTGATGCCATTTTAAAGAGCTAGTACCTAAACTTCGAGTATTGTTACCATCAGGGCTAATACTATGAGAAGTTACGTTACCTGTAAACTCACCACCAGACAAAGGCATCTTGGTAGCAAGGTTATTGGTCATTGTAGTTGAGAAACTAGCGTCATCGTTTATAGCTGCTGCTAACTCGTTAAGAGTATTAAGAGCACCCGGAGATGAGTCTACTAAGTTAGATACTGCTGTATCTGTATATGCAGTTGTAGCAACTTTTGTACTGTTATCTCCAGCAGACTGAGTAGTTGCGGTTACACCGTTAGTAAGTACCCCAGAGCTAGATGTTAGACCACCAAATAAAGTGTTTCTAGCTGCTATGTCTACACCGTCAACTGTTCCTGTACATGTGATGTTTCCTGTTACGTCAATACCACCTTCAGCATCTAGGTTTCCGGGAATGTCAACATGCCCATCAGAATTTATCTTAATCCTAGCTGCATAACTATTTGTCTTATCTTGAAATTCAAAACTACCACTGTTATTAATTATTCTATAATCAGGGTTAGAGTTACCATCATCAAAATTTAATGTTGGTGCAAGAGAAGAAATTGTAGTATCACCAAAACTATTTCCATTACCAGTTGCTATAACACTTCCTGTTACGTCAATACCAGCAGAGAAATCATGGTTAGCGTTAGATGTGATAGCACCATTATTTGCTACGGATACGCTTGACGAACCGTTTGCAATAGTTGTGCTGTCAATCGCAGTTGTTGAAGCTGCTGTAACTAGACCTTGAGCGTCAACTGTAACGATAGGAATAGCAGAGCTAGAACCATAAGTTGCAGCAGTTACACCAGAGTTTTCTAGTTTTGTACCAGCAATATCTCCATTGCCTATTCTACCTAGAATATTTGCAGAGGACACGTTGCCCATATCTTCAGCGGCTACCGCATGTCCTCCAGCTGTTGAGCCGTCATGTACGACAAGCGTTTCCTTGTCTGTATCTACAGTAACTTCACCCTCGGCTCCAGTAAAGCTACCATGTTGCGAGGTTGTCCCTCGTCTTAGTTTTAATAATTTTGCCATTATGAAAGAGTTCCGAAGTCAAGAGTTAAGTTAGTTGTTGTAATCACGTTAGGTGCAATAGTCTGTCCAGATAAAAGAGCTACGATTTCACTAGCTGTTTGGTCAGCAGTTGCGTTAGCTTCTATGCCATCTAATTTTGTACCATCAGCAGACACATCCCTTCCGTCAACAGTTTGACTACCAGTGAATGAAATGTTACCACTAAATGTGTTAGCACCTAGACCGGCTAAGTTACCAGTAGCTGTTACTCCACCTTGCCATGAACTACCGTTATATATTCTTAGTTCATTAGAAGAAGTATTAAAATACAAGTCTCCAGAAGCTAGTGCATTACCACCTCCATCTGTTGATGGGTTAGATGATGCAATTTGGTATTTATCTGTAAAGTTATTCACGTTAGCCATATTACTAGCTACGGAGTTTACACTAGATATAGAACCAGCTACAGAGTTTATATTACTAGCATTAGATACTGCACTGTTTATGTTACTTGCATTACTATTTACGCTGTTAACATTAGATATATTACTACCTACTGAGTTAACATTAGATATAGAACCAGCAACTAAATTTATGTTTGTAGCGTTGGAAACAGCACTGTTAATATTTGAAGCGTTGCCAACAGCAGCATTAATATTAGAAGAGTTAGCTTGTACGGCGTTAATGTTGGTTGCATTGCTATGTACGCTGTTGATATTAGATGAGTTACCAGCTACACCAGTAACACTTGATATATTATCAGATACAGTTTTGATTGGATCATCTTTAACTGTAATAGTATTACCCATACCACTGTGGTTTGTACAGTAATATTGGAAGTTTGCTGGTTGGTCCTCTGGTATTACAATTTGTACTTTTGCACCAGATTGTCCTTGTGTACCAGTAACAGTTACATTTGTAGAGTACTGAGAACTACCGGCATAGAAACGAAATGGATGACTAGCGTTAGACGCATCACTTACATCGAATGTATATGTCCATCCTTTATATAATGTTAGTGCAGGCTTATCTACACCATCTACTATAAATTTGCCTGTTGCTGCTGTAACAGTAATTGTAACTTCATCTTCTAATGTATCTGCTACTATAGCAAGAGAACCATTAGAACTACCTGTCGACGCTGCATCAGTAATAAGACCTAAATCTTCGCTGTATGTTATAGAACCTGAGACTATAGCAATATCATCTAGGACTTGTTGTGTAGGTGTAACAGCTGCGAAAGCACTACCAGTATACACACGCATGTTGTCATTACTACTATCAAACCATAAGTCACCTTCTTGTAAAGATGAGCTGTCCGCTCTAGTTGTAGGTGCAGAGTTACCTATCTGGTATAAATCATAAAAGTTATTTATATCTGAAACATTATTACCAGCAGCAGCAATAGCCGTAGCGTTACTAGCTACAGTTGTAATCTCTGTTGCTTTTGGTACTAATCTGTGGAATGTATAAGTATTAAGTGTCGTTGTTGATTCGACTAAAATTCCAAACCCTGCTGGTAATGCAGAAGGTACACCAGTAATTGTTACTGTGCTATTTCCTACAGTTCCGTTTGCTATAGTTACTGTACCACTACTAGGAGTGTAAGCCTGTGACAAAGCACCAATACTCATTATTGCAGCTTGTCCTGTAGTACCCTGTGGGTTTGTATTTGGAAAACTTGTCTCGTTAGCAAGAACAGTAAAACCACCAATATCATCAACAAGGTCAATGATTCTTGCGTTAATCGCAGCAGTAGTAGCTACGTGGGCATCTGAGTTAGACCATGTTACACCACTAGCAATAGTTTCTGTACTGTCTTGTCTTAAGAATTTAGCTTCAGCTTCTGTCTCTGTATAGTATCTACTATCAAGTGCACCGTTAAGTAGCTCAGTTTCTGTGTAGTATCTACCATCTAACGTACCGTCAGCTATCTTATCTGCTGTAACAGCATCGTTTGCTATATCAGCTGTAGCTATTGTACCGTCTGTTATGTTAGTGCTAGTTATAGTAATATCAGAAGGTAATGAGCCACCACCTAATTTAGCCAGAGTAACAGCATCATCTGCTATTTTAACTGTTGTAACTGCGTCATTAATTAACTCGGATGTACCAACAGAGTTGTCAGCCATCTTAACATTAGTTACTGCGTTAGATGCGAGAGCAGCTGTACCCACAGCGTTGTCTATAATTTCAGCGGCACCGATAGAATCATCTGCCATCTTAGATTGGTCTATAGCATTGGTTGCTATTTTACCAGTAGTAATTGCTGCGTTCTGTATAGCATTAGTGTCTATAGCATTGTCTGCTACACTGTCTGCATTAACTGCATTAGTTGCTATATGCTCATTACCGATAGCATCATCTACTATATTATCACCTTCTATTATATCATTAGCTAAATGTTCATGATCAATAGAACCATCTACATAATGCTCAGAATCTATCTGGTTATCTGCTATTAAAGCATTTGTTATTTGGTCAGCAGCGATATGTTGAGTATCAATAGAGCCATCAACATAGTGCTCTGAGTTTATAGAGTCATCAGCTATTTTTGTACCGTTGACTGCATCGCCTGCAATCATACCCGTAGCAACAGTACCGGTGTCACCTGTAGTGACAACAGTACCTGTTACGTTAGGTAGTGTAATTGTACGATCTGCTGTAGGGTCAGCTACTGTTAATGTAGTTTCATGTGCATCATCAGTTGCACCTTCAAAAATAATCTTAGTATCTTCACCCATCTGTAGATTACCAACCATCGACCCACCAAGGGTGTTTACAAAACGCTGGTTTACCTCTTGGGTAACGTATAAGTTCTGTGTAAAGTTGTCATTAAGATCTTCTGATTTAATAGCAGATCCAGCATAAAATGTTGCTGTTAGATCGTCGATACCGGTTTCTCTAAATATTCTGATTTTGGCTCCACTAGCTGGAGCAGTATTAAATTGTAACGTGGTTGCATTAGGCAGTGTAAATGCCGTCGTATCCACACCGTCCAGACTTGCTTTGATGTCTGAGGTCTTAAGATATGGGAATGTGAAATTGTACTGAGTAGTACTATTATTACCTGTAAATTCGTTCTGTGTAACAGCACTCATTTTAATTACCGTATTCTATTAGTTGTTTAGTTTCAAGATCTTTCTTTTGTATTTCGCCAGCACCTGTAACATTACCTTCCTTCATGCGTACTTTAGCTTGTTGTGCATTGTAGATAGATTCTTGTATATGTGGATGTTCACGTAAGTATCTCGCTTCAGCTATTTTTAAAGCGTCACGAATTACCATATTTAGATCTTGATGTATGGGTAGTAGAGTGGTTTTTAAATCTATTTTATTTTTATCGGTTTGATTGTTCTGATTTCTTAAAGCTTTAATATCACGAATTTGTTTCTGATAATCTTTGCGTTTCATAATACGCTCGACTTCTTTCCAGAGTTCTTGTTCACCGATATATGTATTTATTATTTCTCTGTCTTCTGGTTTCCATTCGTATGATCCAGTAGAATCAAATTTAAGTATACTCAAACCTCTATACTGAATATCGAATAAAAACTGTCTCCAAGGTTCATTAGACCCGTTAACTTGTATAGGGCTAATAGCATTTAATGCTTTTAAGAATGGATTATCTATATCATTGATAGGTCGTCCTGTCCATATATCTATCTGATTAGGAATTTGACCCTTTAGACCGGGTATTCTATTCTTAACAAATGCTATAATCTCACCATTAATATCTTTCTGTGCAGAATCTGTAGCATTAGCAATAACACCAAGAGCTCCACTAGCCGGAATCCATGATGACATACTTTGAGATACAAGTCTGTTAAATGCACGTACGTTACCGTTCATAGCATCAAACAAAGGCTCTACACCAGCTAAAGGTGTTTCGTTTAAGAATGTAGCACCGATTGTCCAAGCTAACTTAGACTCCCAGTTTTCTAATAAGTTCTCATCAATGTCTCCAGCATAGTATGCTAGATCTCCGATGATAGCTAAGATATGTTCAATACCTATAATACCTTTATAACTTACCCACTTGTTACCTATACGTATAGTCTTAGGTTCGTAGCCCATCTGATCTCTTTGCTTGTTACGTTCACTAGCATTGTAGTGACCATTACCACGGATGTTACCAGCCATAGCATAACCAAATAGTGTAGATACAAGTAAGCTACTAAAAGCTAATCTACCTACATACTCTGCACGTAAGTTCTCAAAGATAACCTGTGCATTAGGTTCTTTAGCCATGTCAATACCGTGCTCTAATAAAGCTTGAGCTATATCATCTTGTGTCTTAGCATATATAGTTTTACTATACTTACTAATACCGGGTATCATTGTAATAGGTGTCCATGATGCAGCAGCTCTCATATAGTTAGAAGCTGTACGTGGAAACGCCATAACTTCTTTAAGTATAGGATATGCTGTTGTAGCCTCTGTAAGGTAGCTTGCTAATCCATCATCTAAGTTTAGCTGTATTTCACCAGCCATAGCTTTTAATGTCTTATCTCTAACAAGTCCATCTTGATCGAAAAACTCATTATAATACTTTACCTCTACTTCTTTCAGTAGATCTGCCTTACCATATATACTACCAAATTCATAGAATACATCATCATAAGCTTTAGCTCTAGCTAAGTAGTGTGCTAGGTGTGTGGTTGTAAATACGTCAGGAAATACCATAGCGGTCATACCATAACGTAATCCTCTCATACCAGCTATTTGCTTAAGTCTAGATGCCATCTTTAACTGATATGCTCTACCCCAGTTACCATCAATCTCATATAACTTAGCCATATCATCCATGATGTCCCAAGCTTTGTCAGTCTTAAATACAAAGTCTTTACGAAACTGTGCCATCATAGCAGTAGGATCTTTATGCGTCTTTTTCATCATCTGGTACGCATCAGTTAGTGCACGTCTGTTTGTTTCCCAGACAGCACCATTATAGTATATAGTACGTCGTATGCCATCCCAGTTACCAGTTATAGCATGTCCTAGTGTAGCTGTTATAGGTCTAAGTATAAGTTGTACACCATTACCTAGTCCAGCTCTAAACGCTGATATACCAGACAACATATTGTTGTATCGTACACCCCACGCAGCCTTAGCAAACAAGTTCATGTTTTTAGGATCAGGACTTTTTAACATACCTACTGGTGTGATCTGATCTGCTGCCCATTTGTATAGTTTAGCAAGACTATCTACATCACCATTAGTATGTGCATATGCGTCAATCAGAGGACGTAAAGCTTCTGGTTTATACTTACGTAAATTCTTAAGTGTTTTAGTAAACTTTTTATTCTTAGCATGTATGCTATTTTCAGCAGTCTTAAACTCTTCAAGTAGTGTCTTTATACCTTCTTCGGCGTCACGTGGAGGCATCTGGTCAAACCAGTTTTTGTTGCGTAGTGACCAACCAGATAGATATTTATTTAGTGCATACTCATCCATTAAGAATTGTAGCTTGTCTAATACTATATCCATAGCATGTGCGTCATCTACGAACGGAGCCATGTCTGTAATTGACTGTGCAATCGTAGCAGCTTCTCTACCGAGTGTATCCATAACTCTACCAGATGTAGCAGTTATGTCTCTACCTAAGAATCTGTCAACAAGATCACGCATAGCAAACGCTGCTGCTCTAGCCTGATCTTCGTTAATTACTTCTATTCTAAATTTACCAAGCATCAAGTTCTTGACATCTCTGTTTTCTAAAAACAGTTTTCTTACATCATCAACAGTAGACATAGGATCTATAATATCCATATAGATACCCCATGCTGCTGCGTTCATTTCTTTAGCACTAAATCTAACACCATCTACAATAGCATCAAATCTACCTGTCATTCTTGCAGCTTCTCCTACACCCATCACAGCATCACGACTTGTTGAGCCAACCATCAGACCTTTACGTCTCATAGAATCTGTGATTATAGGTGCTGGATCTCCAGATGAAGTACCAGTTTTGATAGCTGTAGTATCTGCCATGTTACGTGCTACGTTACCGGGAGGTACTTGCTGTTTTGTTTTGGCTGCATCAGATAATAAGTCAGCATTTAAGTCAGGATCTAAACCATTAATATCTAGTTCTAGCTGCTCAAAGTTGTTAGCAATCTTTCTATCTATAGCTGCATCAGCTTCGTAGTCATTGATAGATAGTTGACGTTTCATAGCTCCATCAATATCATCAATACCTAGCTGTGATTCTAAGTTTAACTTTTCATTGATGAGCATAGTCTCATTCTGTCTACTTAGGTTTTTACGACCTAACGATAGCAGTTCATCTATTTCTTGTATACGTATCAGCTTGTCAGGATCACCACCAAACTTAAGTACACCTTGCTTATACTGTTGAGCTACTCCATCTTTAGGATCAAACCAGCCCATAGCTTGTTTACCATTCTTAGTATCAATAAAAGCTCCAATAACACTGCCAAGCATAGCAAATGGTGCTGACTCTAGCATGTTCTTAACTTTTCTTATACCGGGGCTATCACTGTCAGCAGTCCTAAAAAAGTTAGGCAAAGGTATTCTACCCTTTGGTCCAAATGTCTCAGGAAACATATTACTGAGTTCTGTAGTGATAGTATCATCTTCTCCGATGTCACTCAATGCTAATACTGTAGCGTCAACACCTACCTGTGACATTAAATCTACAGCTAGTTTTGAAAACCAAGGTTTCGTAAATAGTGCACCTCCAGCCATCTTAGCATTAACTACACTTGACGCATAACCACCACCTAAAATAGTAGGTAATACAATAGACGATACACGTCTTATCATCTGATGAACAGGATTGTCAAGCATCGTAGCTTTATCATACTTCTCATCTATCTTGTCAAAGCCGGGTATGAGTGTACCAGCAG
>Ga0310343_10002127_pt1 | contig 10382 bp, 9 predicted proteins | sample HC15DNA2025_MG_FD_203519 | JGI IMG/M metagenome (GOLD analysis project Ga0310343, IMG submission 203519) | Marine microbial communities from station ALOHA, North Pacific Subtropical Gyre - HC15-DNA-20-25_MG | ecosystem: Environmental > Aquatic > Marine > Oceanic | place: Pacific Ocean: North...
GACTCTATTGATCTTATAGTTAGTGTTGGTCTTATAGAGGCTTTATCTAGCACTGATCATTTTTTTATGGAGTGTAATAGAGTTCTTAAAAAAAGTGGTTATATTTATTTAATAACACCTAATTGGTTAAAGGATTATAAGAATTTTTATAGAAATCCTTTTCACAAGAAACCATTTACTCCAGATTCGTTAGAGAACACTCTTAAATTAAGTGAATTCGAAAATATAAGAACTTTTCCTGGATTAAGATGTAAACCTAAATGGTTTTATGAAGGAAAATATAGATTTGAAAAAGCCTATTATTTATTCCCATTTTCAGGATTAAATTTCATTAACCACAAAGCACAAATAATAAATAATAAACTAATACCTAGTTTTCTTAAGGGTCACTCCAGATCAATAATAGCTATAGCCCAAAAATAAATGAAATTTGTAATTAACCAAATTAAAAACTTTATTTGGTATGATAATTTTAAAAAAAGTAATAAAAAATTATTTACATCAGTTTATAATCAAAAAAAATTTAAAAAATCAGAAATTTTAATAGAATTTAATGGATTTCAAACCTCACATGTTCCACTATCATATTTGTCAAACGTATTAGCAAGAAAATATAAAGCTGAAATTAATGCTTTTTATAATTATTCATTAATTTCATCCCCATTAAGAAATACTTTTTTTAATGAAATTAAGTGGAATATTGGGAATTTTTTTTCATTAAAAAATTTTGGTATTTATAGATCTTTCTGCGTAAACAAAATCTTAAAACCTAAGATTGATAAATATTTTGAAATTAAAATAGAAAATCATTTTAATTCGATTTTTAAAAAAATTAAAAAAAAAGAAGATATTTTAAAAATCCAATTTGATAATGTTCTAGTTGGAGACTTAATTTATGATACTTATTTAAAAAAATTTGTAAAACCTACAATTAATATAAATGACAAAAATTTTCATCAATTGGTAAAAGACTTTTTATTATTATATTATTTTTGGAAAAATTATTTTAAGATTAAAAAAGTAAAAGCAGTTATAGGTGTTCATACACCATATTCATATGGATTAATTTTAAGATTAGCTATTTATAAACAAATTCCTACATACGTGACCAGCTCAAGATTTTTATATTTTTTAAATAAAAAAATGCCTTATATGCATGGTCACTTCAAAGAATTTAAAAAAAAATTTTTATTGTTAGATAAAAATCTAAGGAGAAAAGGAATTATTTCAGCAAAAAAAAGGTTAAAATTAAGATTTGAAGGGATCGCAGGAGCTAAAGTAGATTTAATAAGTAGTGAAAAAACATCTTTTGGAAATAAAAAATATAAAAATTTAATTTTAAAATCAAATAGAAAGAAAATTTTAATAGCACCTCATGATTTTTTTGATGCTGTTCATATATATGGTAATACTTTATTTCCTGATTTTTATGAGTGGCTAAATTTTTTAGGAAAAATATCTAACGAAACTAATTATGATTGGTATATTAAAAATAGACCAAATTTTAAAGGAAAATTTCAAAGATATCAGCCTCATACAAATCATGTAATCCAGGAAATAATCAAAAAATATCCAAGAATTAAGTTATTACCAAATGAGTATTCCCATAAACAAATTATAAAAGAAAAAATTGACTTTGTTTTAACTTGTTATGGCTCTGTTGGAGTTGAATATCCTTATTTTAATATACCAGTTATAAATGCATCAATTAATAATCCTCATATAAATTACAACTTTAATTTTAATCCAAAGTCAAAAAAAGATTACAAGTCGATATTAAAAAGACTTAATAAAATTAAAAATAGAAAATACTCCAAGAAAGAAATTTATGAATATTATTTTATGAGAAACATTTTTACAGACAAAAATTGGTTGATTAACGATCTATCAAAAATGGTAAAGTTTGTTGGAGGGTATGATGGTATGTGGAGCAGTAAATTTTATGAGTACTGGATAAGACACTTAAATATTAAAAAGCATCAAAATATAATTAAATCAATTGAAAATTTAATTGCTTCCAGAGAAAACTTTATAAATATTAATCATACAAAAAATTATCATAAAATATAATAACTTTTTTATTTTTTTAATTTAAAAATTAATCTGCATGCTTTATTTGTTGAGTTACTGTTAACACGATATATTTTATCAAAATTAATTTTCTGTCTTGACCAAAATTTATTGTTTGATTTAAACAAAGCTTTATCCAAGAGTATTTTAATATTTTTTTTATTCATACTAATAGATATTTTTGTAATTTGATGAAGAGAAACCTTTGGAAAAGCTCTTTTATTATAATAGCTTCTAAAAAACTCAATACTTGGTTTTTTAGAATACAGACCATCTAAAAATGCAGAAGAGTCGAAAGAAGAAATTACTACATCTACTTTTTGAGATAAGGAACTAAGAGATTCATTCCTAATTTCCCAAAACTTGTTATTATATTTTTTAAGTATCTTTAGATATCTTGGATTATTTCTAAATGGATGAATTTTAAAAATTAATTTAGTAGAATTAAATTTTTTAGTAGATGTAAATACATTCATGAATAAATCTAAATCTTTTTCAAGTAGTTTCTCTTTATGTTTCGGAATTAATCCAAAATCAGAATTATAAGCAAACAGGATTCTTTTTTTATTATTAGCGAAACTTATTTTATTATTTTTGTTAATTTTATTAACCCACCACCTATCATAACTTGGGTTTCCTATAGAAATCATTTTTGATTTATCAATTGATTTTGACCAATAATTAAAATCATTTTTAGAAATTAAAAAGACGTAATCACAAATTAATTTTTTTTTATAAAACTCTATTCCTTTTCTCTGAAAAAAAGTAAGGGGGGAGCTTGGATAATTAAAAATTAACGGTTTTTCATCAAACTCAGAAAATGCTTTTAGCCATGAAGAATTATTTCCGTATTCTGCAAATATAATGTCAATTTTTCCAACTATATTAATTTCTTTTTTAAGTTTTTTAATATTGTGGATTCTTTTATAAAGAAAATCACTTAAAAAAATAGATTTATTTAGTTTTATATTTCTGATTAATGTAAAAAATGTACGCCAACCCAAGTTATAAAACTTGTTTAAATAAAAAATTTTTTTAGAAAATTTTTTCAATATTAAGAAATTTTGGTTATATTCGATTTTTTTTTTAATTTCTTCTGATGAAAAAAATATAAATAGATTAATTTTTGATTTTATCTTGAACAAAACGGGTGTTATCCAATCTAATTCCGGCTGACCTTTTCTAATCACTAAAAGGACATTTTTTTTTCTCATGATTTAAAAGTTATTTTTGACTAATCTATTCTACAAAAGTTATATTTATGATTTATTGAAGTGTAAAGTTTATTGTGTTAATTAGAATTTTCATTATAAATTTTAATTCATGAAATATTGTATCAAATGCTTAGAGACAGATACTAGACCTAATACTAAAATTGATAAAAGTGGTATCTGTTACGCGTGCCAAAATTATAAAAAAGATTTTGTTAAATATGATGAAGGATATTTATATGATTATCTAGAGAAAATGATAAAACTTCATCCAAAAAAAAAGAATAGTAAATATGATTGCGTAATTGGAGTTAGTGGAGGTAAAGATAGTCTAAGACAGGCAACTTGGGTAAAAGACAAACTTAAATTAGTTCCACTACTTGTATGTGCGCCATATTCTCCAGAGCAAATAACAAAAACAGGCGCTGATAACTTATCAAATCTGATTAATCATGGTTTTGACCTAATTGTAACTGGACCAGCTCCTGCAACATGGAAAAAAATTTTAAAAAAAGGATTTTATTCTGGTAATTATATTAAAGGGCCAGAATTAGTCTTACAGTCGTGTGTCCCAGCAATTGCTGTTAAACATAATATTGAATTAATTTTTTGGGGTGAAAGTCCAGCAAGTATATGGAATGATAAAAAAACAAGAGCAAAAGACGAATTTGATGGAAACTTTTTAAGAAATTTAAATACATTAAATAATTGTGACACATCTTGGATGGTTGATCAAGTTGATCATTTATCAAAACTTATTCCATATACTTATCCAAGTGTTTCACAATTTTACAAAAAAAAATTACAAATAATTTTTTTAAATCCATTTTTGTATGATTGGTCTTATATTAATAATGCTAAATTTGCAGTAGCAAATGGATTAAAAATAAGAAATATTAATCCTGCTCAAGATGGTGATTTATATGGTGTAACCTCAATTGATGATACATGGGTTCCAATCAATCAGATGATTAAATATTATAAATACGGATTTGGTAGAGCTTCAGATTATGTAAACTTTGAAATAAGAAATGGAAATATGACCAGAAAACAAGGAATTAAAATTCTGCAGAAATTTGATGGAAAGTGTAGTGAGAAATTAATAAAAAACTTTTGTAAATACATAGATATTTCAGACCACGAATTTTGGAATCAAATATCAAAATATGTAAATAAAAATTTATTTACTATAAGTAATCAAAAAAATTTGAGATATAAACCAAAATTTAAAGTTGGACATGGATTTAGGTGAGAAAAAAAATTTCAATAATTGATTATGGTGTTGGAAATTATGCATCTTTGCATGGGATGTTTAATCGGTTAAATTGTTTAAGCAGTGTTACTAACAACATCAAAGAAATTAAAAACTCAGATTTAATTATTTTACCTGGTGTAGGAACTTTTAAAACAGCAATTAAGAAGCTTAGAAAAGACAAAATCGATAAATTACTTAAAATAATGGCAAAGGAAGGTAAATTTATATTGGGAATATGTTTAGGAATGCAACTGTTAACTTCTTCATCAACAGAAGATGGATTTGAAAAAGGTTTGAATATTATTCCTGGTAATATTTTAAGAATTAAAAATAATAAACATAACATAGGGTGGTCGAGTTTAAAAATTTTAAAAAAGGAAAATTTTTTAAAAAATACTGATTTTAAAAATGAATATTATTTTCAACACGGTTATTTTTATCAAGGTTTAGATAAATTTAAATTAGCAAAATCAAGCAATTTTCCTGAAGTAACTGGAATTATAAAATTAAATAATTCTATCGGAGTTCAATTTCATCCTGAAAAAAGTCAAAATTCAGGAGAAAATTTTGTTTTAAATATTTTAAATAAAATTAAATGAATAAGATTAGATTAATTTCATCAATCATAGTAAAAGATAAACTTGCAGTTCAATCTTTTAATTATGATAACTATTTGCCTCTTGGGAAAGTTCAATGTTTAGCAAAAAATTTCGATAGATGGAACTCAGATGAAATTTTGATTAATTGTATAGATAGATCATTAAATAATAGAGGTCCTGATTTTGATTTATTAAAAAATATTTCAAAAGAAAATATTAGCACTCCAATAATTTATGGTGGAGGGATTCGTAATGCTGAAGATGCTGTGAATGTAATTAAATCTGGAGCAGATAGAGTGTTAATAGAAACTTTAGTCTATAAAAATTTTTCAGAGTTGTTAAAAATTAGTAAAATCTTGGGATCTCAAGCTCTAATTTTATCTTTGCCATTAGTAAGAAAAAAAAATGTTTTGAGACAATTTGATTACATTAATAAAGAAAACATTAAAATTAATAAAAATTTTGAATTAGCAATTAAAAAAAAAATTTTTAGTGAAATCTTGATAGTTGATAAGCAAAATGAGGGATCAGTTGAAGTAAATATAGATTTGAATTTATTAAGATTATGCAAGTTTGAATTGCCATTGATTTATTTTGGTGGATTAAATTCAATAAAAAAGATTCTTAAGATTTCGAAATCTAAAAAAATTACTGCAGTAGCAATTGGTAACAGTTTAAATTATTCTGAACATAGAGTTCAAAATATTAAAGAAAAAATAAATAGATTTAGAAAACCATATTATTTTTAGTTATGAAAAATATAATTTTTTGTAAAAGATGTTTATATTCCTCTAATCATCCATTAGGAATTACTTTTGATAAAGATGGGATATGTTCAGGTTGTAAAATTCATGAAGAGAAAGACAAATTAGATTGGAGACATAGATTTAATAAGCTTAAGAAATTAACAAACAGATATCGAAGTAAATCAAGAAAAAATTATGACTGTATAATACCTGTGAGTGGTGGAGGAGATTCATATTTTATTACTCATGTTGTAAAAAACATTCTTAAATTAAATCCTCTTCTTGTAAGTAACAATAAATATTTTAATACTGAAATAGGAATTAAAAACTTAACTAATCTGAGAATTAAGTTTGACGCAGATATCTTGATGCAAAATTTGAATTTAAACTCAGTGAAAAAAGTAACCAAGTATAGCCTAACTGAGTTTGGTAACATTTATTGGCCAATAATTGCTGGTCAAACTGTTTATCCAGTTCAAATAGCATCAAAGTATAAAATACCATTGATTATTTGGGGTGCTCATCAGGGAATTGAACAGGTAGGAATGTTTTCACATTTAAATAATGTTGAGATGTCAAGAAGATATAGAGAAGATCATGATTTATTTGGAGTAGATGCAAAAGAACTTGTGAATATTAAAAGCAATCTTAATGATGAAGATATTTTTAATTATATTTACCCAGATGATAATACAATTAATTCCATAGGTGTAAGAGGTATATATTTGGGAAATTTTTTAAGATGGGATCCCACAATCCAACACATGTTGATGGTTAAGAAATTTAAATATAGGACAAGTAAATTTAATAGAACTTTTGATGTGTATGATCATGTTGATTGTTTTAACTATATGAATATTCATGATTTACTTAAATTATACAAACATGGTTACTCTAAAGTAACAGATCATGCGTGTAGAGAGATAAGACACGGAAGAATTTCAAGAGACAAAGCTATTGAGTTAGTAAAGAGTTATGAACAAAAAAAAGTTTTACACTTAAAACAGTTTGCTAGCTGGCTTCAAATAGATTTAAAATCATTAAATTTTCTTCTTGATCAGTTTAAAAATAAAAAATTTTGGGATCAAAAAAATATAAAATCTTGGCAATTTAAGGGTTTAAGTAATTATATTGTTAACAATAAAAATCAAAAAAAATTAAAAAATAAGAGCATTTTGTATTTTTTTAAAAGCAGAAATAAAGATCAAAATAATCAAAATTCTAATTATATAATTTTTGGAAAAGGCATCTAACTTTTGACCAATTACAAAAAAAAGATATTCTTAATATCAGCAATTATTTTATTAATCATTATCTTTTTTATTTTTGTAAATCAAATATTGAAAATATCTTTAGAAAAAGTTTTTTCGAAATGGTTAAAAAGAGATGTTCAAATTCTAGAAATATCAAAAGATTTTTTTAATAAAAGATTAATCTTAAAAAATCTTTCAATTAAAAATATAAACGATATTAATAATCATTTATTTGTAAGTGATATTGTTATAATTGAATATGATTTTAAATACATACTGAAGGGTATTATTCTTATCGAAAAATTAATTGTAGAAGAAAGTAATTTAAATATAGAATTATTTAAAATTAATGAAAAAATTTATAAAGACAACATAGATATTGCTGAAAAAATTACATCAAACAGTCCAGATAAAATATGGCCTAAAAAATTGATTGATTTTAATTTTGTAATTAATTTGATTGAAATAATAAACCTAAATATAAATATTTCCTCAGATTTTTCAAAATCAAAACATAAATCAAATTTTGGTAAAATAGAATTAAGAAATGTTGGAAATGATAAATCATCTGAACATTACAAAGATGCTTTTAAAAAGATTATGACTTTTACGGTATTTAATTTGAAAGATAGTGAACTCAAAAAAAAGATAAAAGAAATATATAAATTAGATTAATTTTATATGTAGCATTTGATAATTTTCAATAATATTAGTTCCATTTATAAAATGAAGTCTATTATTGTGTATTGTCGTCCAAGATCTTTCAGGCTCGTTTTTTTTTGGTTTTATCTTTAGATTTTTAGGAAAATTTACGGTTATAAATTTAAAATTTTTTACTTTTTTATTTTTTTTTAATAATTCACCGACAGTTTTATAAGAAAATCTATTCCATCCAATTAAATCAATTTTATTTTTCAGAAAATTTTTTTTTGTACAGTTTCTTAATCTTACAACCATATCTATAGGGTTTGGGTTAAAAATACCATGAACGAATATTTCAGATTTTTTATTTCCTCTAGCAATTACTTGATTTAAGAAAAAGTTAATATCATCATAAATTGCATGAACACCACCACAATAAATTATATCACCCTTTTTAATACTTTTTTTTAATTTATGGTTTAAATCTTCAAATATTATATTGGAAAATTTAGTATTTTTTTTTGCGTGTCTTAATAAAAATCTATTATTGTCACTTCCTTGAAATTCCCAATTTGGATATAAATGTTCTAAATACCTTAGCATAGAGCCATCAGCACATCCAATGTCCCAAAGAAGTTTTTTATTTTTTTTAAACTTTTTTATTAATTTTGCAAATACAGTCCAAACATACTTTGGATTATCCAGGTATTCTTTATCCTTTGCATAAAAATCACCGTACTGCCAAATTTTTTTTGCCATAATTTTATTTATTATATCAATGTATATATTAAAAGTATAATAATTTCTAATTTTATCATGAAAAAAATAATTCTTAAAAATTTTGTTACTGAAAAACTTTTACAAAATTATTTCAACAAATTATATAAAATTTGTAGAAGTATTTTAGGTGATGGTTTTAGAGAGAGTTTAAATATTTTAGGTGAATTAGCCGACTTAAATATTAAAAAAGTTAAATCTGGAACTGATGTTTTAGATTGGACGATTCCAGATGAATGGAACATAAAAGATGCTTATATAATTGGTCCAGATGGAAAAAAATTTGCAGAATTTAAAAAACATAATCTACACATAGTTGGTTATAGCATTCCAGTTAATAAAACCATATCACTTAAAGAACTAAAAAAACATCTTCACACATTAAAAAATCAACCTGAGGCAATACCTTATGTAACTTCTTATTATAAAAGGACATGGGGTTTCTGTATAAAATATAATGAGTATAAAAAACTGAAGAAAGGTAGTTATAAGGTTTATATCAATTCAAAAATTGAACCAGGTTACTTAGTATATTCAGATAAGTTAATTAAAGGAAAAAGTAAAAAAGAAATTTTATTATCCACATATCTTTGTCATCCTCAAATGGCAAATCATGAACTTTCAGGACCTTTGGCATGGTCAATACTTTATAAAATTATGAAGTCTACAGGACCTCACAAATATTCTTACAGATTTTTAATATGCCCAGAAAATATAGGAGCTGCTGCTTTTCTGCATTATAATAAAAAAAATGTTAAAAATATTATTGCTGGATATATTATTAATTGTGTTGGCAACGGTAAAAAATTTACTTACAAAAAATCAAGAAGAGGTAATAGTTTAGCTGATAGAGCGGCTTTAAATGTATTAAAGAATTCACCTTATAATCTAGATATAGTTGATTTTTTCCCAGACGGGAGTGATGAAAGGCAATTTTGCTCACCAGGTTTTAATTTGCCCATAGGTCTAATTATGAGAAATATGTATGGAAGACAAGATGGATCAAAAATGGATTTTAAAGAATATCACACATCACTAGATAACGAAAAAACTATTTCATTTAAAACAATAATCGAAACAATTGAAATTTATTTACAAGTTTTAAATACTATTGAGAATAATTTTTCCCCTGTTGGAAAAGTTTTATATGGAACCCCTCAACTTTCAAAAAGTTCAGTAAAATTATATGGTGAAATAATGAATTTTAGAATTAGTGAAAAAAGAGAAAAAACAAGAGTTTTACTTGAAATTTTAAATCTTGCCGAGGGTAAGATTGATTTACTGGAAATGGCAAAATTAAAAAATTTTAAATTAATAGAACATTTGAGTTTAATACAAGATTTAATTAAATCAAAATATATTAAGAAAAAATGAAAACTTTAGTAATTATTGGTGATCATCCAAGAAATTTAGGTCTTCTTACAAAATTGATGCAGAACAAATTTGTTACAATATACTGTTTAATTTTATTTAAAAGAGAAGAAATGATCCCAAAACCCCCTAAGAATATTAGTAAAAAAATTGTAAAGTTATGGAAACTACATTTTAAAAAAAGATATTTAGCTGAAAAAAAATATTTTAAAATTAATAAAATTAATTCAGATAAAATAAAAAATATAATACAAATTAAGAATGAAAGTCAATTTTACAAAGATCAATTTGTTAGTTTTATTAAAAAATCAAAATTTCAAGCATGTTTTATAACAGGAATACCAATTATAAAAGATCCGCTACTCAAGACATTACCAATTAATACTGTAAATTTACATCTTGGTTTGATACCTCATTACAAAGGGGCAATAACTATGTTTTGGCCTTTTTATTTTTTA
>Ga0310343_10002129_pt1 | contig 10377 bp, 9 predicted proteins | sample HC15DNA2025_MG_FD_203519 | JGI IMG/M metagenome (GOLD analysis project Ga0310343, IMG submission 203519) | Marine microbial communities from station ALOHA, North Pacific Subtropical Gyre - HC15-DNA-20-25_MG | ecosystem: Environmental > Aquatic > Marine > Oceanic | place: Pacific Ocean: North...
AGACAAGTAATAGGATATGGAGAAAGGACAATGATTGAAATTGTAGATGCTTATATTAATCCTGATCTTCCTCCTGAAGAATGGAATATTGATCAATTAATTTCTAAAGTCAAAGAATTTATATATTTATTAGATGATCTTAAATCTGATGATATTAATTTACTTTCAATAGAAGAATTAAAAAACTATCTTCAAGAGCAGTTGCGAATTGCTTATGACTTAAAGGAATCACAAATAGAAAAGATTCGCCCAGGGCTAATGAGAGAAGCCGAAAGATTTTTTATTTTGCAACAAATCGACAATTTGTGGCGTGAACATCTGCAATCAATGGATTCATTAAGGGAATCAGTTGGTTTGAGAGGTTATGGCCAAAAAGACCCTTTAATCGAATATAAAAATGAAGGATATGATATGTTTCTTGAAATGATGACTAATATGAGACGAAATGTTATTTATTCAATGTTCATGTTTCAGCCTAAGACTGAAATTGATGATAAAAATTAAATCTAGATTTAATCGTCACCAAGAAATTCTATAATTTCTTTGTCTTTAAGACTCTGAGCATCACCGAGTTTAGAAATATCTATAGATTCTGAGTTGGCTAGACATTGCAGAGTTTTTTGTAATTTTAGAATTTGATTTTCTAGTAAATCTATCCTATCCATTAAATTTTTTATCACATTAGCTTCTGCATCTGGTAACGCAGAGTGAGCTAATGGGTTTACTTTTACTCCACTTTGGTGAACTACTCTGCCAGGAATTCCAACTACAGTACTATTCCCCTCTACATTACGAACAACTACTGAACCGGCACCAATACGAGTATTAGATCCAATAGTTATCGAACCAAGAACTTTTGCTCCTGCTCCAACTACAACATTTTCCATTAAAGTTGGGTGCCTTTTTCCATGACTTTTACCAGTACCTCCTAATGTTACCCCTTGATAAAGCAGACAATTATTTCCTATCTCTGCTGTTTCTCCAATTACAACTCCCATTCCATGATCTATGAAAACCCGTTTGCCAATTTTGGCTCCGGGATGTATTTCAATTCCAGTGATTGTTCTATTAAGGTGACTTAAAAGGCGAGGAATTAAAGGAATTTTTAATTTCCATAATTTATGAGTAAATCTATGAATAACTATTGATTGAAAGCCTGGATAACAAAGAAAAATTTCTAATATTCCTCTGGCAGCGGGATCTCTCTCTTTGATAATATCTATATCTGATTTAAAAGTTCTGAATATCATTTTTTAGTTTATAACTCCTATCTCTTTTTTTAATTGATTTATTGTTTCTGTACTTAAATAATTTTTTGCACATATTATTTGAGGCAATCTCATAAGTTGAGAGCGATTTTTTAATAACGTGTTTTCTACAACGGATAAACTAGGTCCATCACATACGATATGATTTGAAGCTTTTAAAAGTGCTAGTAACCTACTGCTATTCTCTGAGATTGCCGTCATCAGCATTAATTCACTGCCACGCATGCTATGTATGATAACTTCAGCTGCTCTTAACAAACCAGGACTAATACTAACTATACCTACACAACTTCCAATACTTAACTCCTTGAGAATTTTTAATTCCTTTTGAAAGTCGCTCAAGTCAACTGCAATAGCTCGAACACCATGGTGTTTAGCAACTTTTTCTAGAGGTTGCAAAAAATATCTGCTTGTGACAATCGTACCATTATTTGAACTACTCAAAACTTTTTCTAATTCTTCCATAGGAACAACTTCCACTGGGACATTTACTTTTGGAGAGAGTTCTTCTGCTATTAGCATAGAAGCACCTATATCCTCTCTAGGAGTACTGACTATAATTCTTGTTCCACATCTAATACGCCAATCAATTTCATTTGTTAGTATTTCTCTTGTTTCTTGCAAAGTGCAGCCAAGACTTATGAAATTATCGATAGACTTCTTCGCTTCTTGATCTGGTGGTTTGCTGCATTTGTCTTTTGAGTAAACTGATTTTTTAAAATCCCTTTTTGTAAGATTATCTCTAACATAGATACCTGATCCAGCCATAGCTTCAACAACTCCATCTATTTCAAGTTGTCTGTAAACCTTACTTATAGTATTTCGATGAAGTCCAGTCTGCATTGCAAGTTGCCTAGTGCTTGGAAGCCTATGACCTGGAGGGTAATGTCTTGCGGCTATTGCAAAGCAAATTTGATTGTAAAGTTGTGTAGATGCAGGGATATCACTTTCTTGTTGAATATGGAATCGCACTTTAGAAAAATCCTTAACAAATAATATTTATCTATAGTGACACTTTAACATTCGTCATACTTTTTAGATAACAATTTCTCATTATTCATCCTTCTTTATAAGTGGAGTTTTTCTAGGACTTAAAAACATGATCATGTTTCTCCCTTCTCTCGTTGGCTTTTGTTGGACTTCTGATTGCTCTTCTAAGTCATTGGCCATTTTTAAAAGGAGTGTTTCTGCTAAATTTGAGTGTTGAATTTCCCTGCCTCTAAAAATCACAGTGCACTTAACTTTATCTCCCGATTTTAAAAATTTAGTAGCTTGACCTATTCTTACGTCATAGTCGTGCTTGGCAATTTTGTATCTCATTTTTACTTCTTTAACTTCTGTTTGGTGAGATTTTTTTCTTGCTTCTTTTGCCTTTTTTTCTTGTTCAAATTTATATTTTCCATAGTCCATGATTCTACAAACAGGGGGGTTTGCTTTTTCGCTTACCAAAACTAAATCAAGTTCTCTTTCGGAGGCTATTTCTATTGCTTTCAATCTATCTATTACACCTAATTGTTTCCCATCTGAATCAACAACTCTCAACTGAGGGTATTTTATTCTTTCGTTAATATTTGGGAGCTCTCTAACTGGAGCGCGGCGGTCAAAACGTGGGCGTGGTGGCATTCAGTTAATTTAATTAATTGATTGGATGAATCACAATTCTCTTATTCTACAAAGTTAGCCTAAAAAAGACTCTATTTTAATTATTGCATCTTTTCGCGGGTTTTTGTTATTAAGCCAAATAGGATTATTTTTATTACGAAACCATGTTTTTTGTCTTTTTGCAAATTGGACAGTTTTAGTAGTAGTCAACTCAATAGCCTCATCAATTGTTAATTGATCATTTAAAACTTCCTTAGCTTCACGGTAGCCAATGGTCTCTAAAATTTGCAAATCGGATCCATATTGGGAAATAAGAAATTTAGTTTCTTCAATAATTCCTGATAAAAACATATTTTTTGTTCTTTGTATAATCCTTTGTTTTAAATTATCTCTATCCAATCCAAGCTCTAGGATGTTCCAGTTCGGCGGTTTTTGTATTTTTTGAGTAGATAAAGGTTTGCCTGTTACGTAAAAAACTTCTAAGGCTCTTATTGTCCTAATACGATCAGCAAAATTGATTTTTTTTGTTGAAATTGGATCACAATTTTTCAAAAGCTCCCAACATTCTTTCTGGCCAAGTTTTTCTAATTGTTCTCTCAAAGCATTTTGAGGAGGGACATCCGGTACAAAAAAACCTTTTGTTATTGAGTTCATATATAAACCACTACCTCCAATAAGAAAAGGTAAATGATTATTTTTTATTTCTCCTCCAATTGATTTTTGAGCAATTTTTTGAAATTGTTTTACATTTATTGGATTGATAGGTTCTGCTATATCTATTAAAAAATGCTTTATTTGTTTTTGTTGATTCTCAGATGGTTTGGCTGTACCAATATCCATAAACTTATAAATTTGTCTTGAGTCGATATTGTGTATTCGAGTTTTAAAATATTCTGCAATTTCAATAGCTAGTTCTGTTTTGCCACTTGCTGTGGGTCCAATTAAAATTACTACATGAGGTGGATCGGAAGACATATTAGTTTCTGAAGAAAAATCTATTCGCTATATAATTAAAGAGATTAAATTTTCCATAGACTTCGAGCCTTTCTCTTATTGCGGTGGTAAGTTTAATGAAGGACCTTTTAAAAATAACAATTTTTAAAGTTTATTTTTTTATATTAAATGAGCGAGGACAAAAGATCTAATAAAATCTCAAATGATTATGGTGCGGAACAGATTCAGGTTTTAGAGGGTTTAGAGCCAGTTCGTAAACGTCCTGGGATGTATATAGGTTCCACCGGGCCAAGAGGTTTGCATCACTTAGTATATGAGGTCGTTGATAATTCAGTTGATGAGGCACTTGCTGGACATTGTGATCATATAGAAATAGTTCTTAGATCAGATGGATCAGCTCTGATTTCTGATAATGGGAGAGGTATTCCAACAGATATTCATCCAAGGACGGGGAAGAGTGCATTAGAAACTGTTCTAACTGTTCTACATGCGGGAGGAAAATTTGGAAGTGGTGGTTATAAAGTTTCGGGCGGCTTACATGGAGTAGGAATATCTGTAGTTAATGCATTAAGCGAATGGGTCAATGTGACTGTTTTTAGAGATGGCAGTGAATTTAATCAAAGGTTTGAGAAAGGCGTAACGAATGGTGAGTTACAAACTAAAAAGCAATTAAAAAAACCTTTTAAAAAAGGAACCACTATTTGTTTTAAACCTGATAAAACAATTTTTTCTGGAGGAATAGACTTTGAATATCATATTCTTTCATCCAGGTTAAGAGAATTAGCTTATCTTAATGGAGGTGTAAAAATTGTTTTTAGAGACGAAAGAAATCAATTTTCAGATGGTTCTTTCAAAGAAGAAGTTTACTTATATGAAGGAGGTATTAAAGAATATGTTGAGTATATGAATGCAGAAAAGGATTCTATTCACCCTGAGATAATTTATGTTGATTCACAGAAAGAAAATGTTTATGTAGAAGCAGCTTTGCAATGGTGTTCAGATGTATATTCAGATAATATTTTGGGGTTTGCAAATAATATTAGAACTATTGATGGGGGAACTCATATCGAGGGGTTAAAGACAGTTTTAACAAGAACATTCAATACACTTGCAAAAAAAAGAGGCAAAAGAAAAGATATTGAAAAAAATTTAGCTGGTGAAAATATCAGAGAGGGATTGACTGTAGTTTTATCAGTTAAAGTTCCAGAGCCCGAATTTGAAGGACAAACAAAAACAAAATTAGGTAATACTGAAGTAAGAGGAATTGTTGATTCTCTTATTGGAGAAGCATTAACAAAATATATGGAATTCAATCCTGGAATTCTAGACTTGATACTTGAAAAAGCAATTCAATCATTTAATGCAGCAGAAGCCGCAAGAAGAGCCAGGGAATTAGTTAGAAGAAAAAGTGTACTTGAAAGTTCAACTTTGCCTGGGAAATTAGCAGATTGTAGTTCTAGAGATCCTTCAGAATCAGAAATTTATATTGTTGAGGGAGATTCTGCTGGAGGTTCTGCTAAACAAGGAAGAGATAGAAATTTTCAGGCTATTTTGCCTCTTAGGGGTAAAATTCTTAACATTGAAAAAACTGACGATACTAAAATATATAAAAATACAGAAATTCAGTCATTAATAACAGCGTTAGGTTTAGGAATAAAAGGAGAAGAGTTTCAGGTTAGCACCTTGAGATACCATAGGGTTGTCATAATGACTGATGCTGATGTTGACGGCGCACATATAAGAACTTTATTATTAACATTTTTTTATAGGTATCAGAGAGAACTTGTTGAGAAAGGCTACATCTATATAGCTTGTCCTCCTCTATATAAAGTTGAAAGAGGGAAGAATCATAAATATTGCTATAACGAGAGTCAATTGAAAGATACAATTGCGGGTTTTGGAGAAAATGCGAATTACAATATCCAAAGATTTAAAGGATTAGGAGAAATGATGCCAAAACAATTGTGGGATACAACCATGAATCCTCAAACTAGAATGATGAAGAGGGTCGAAATTGAAGATGCACTTGAGGCTGACAGAATATTTAATATATTAATGGGTGATAAAGTTGCACCAAGAAGGGAATTTATTGAAACTCATAGTAGTAATTTAGATATGGCAACTTTAGATATATGATTAATAATCTTCTTAAGAATCTTTGCTTAATTATTTTTGCATTAATTGCTCCCGTAACATTACCCGCAGGTGGAATCCAAAAAAACTTAAGTCAAAATAAATTTGCTAATAATCAAAATGAAATTACATTGAGTTCCAATTTTTCTCTTTATTCTTTTCCTGAAATTTATGCTGAAGAATTATTAATGCTTGAAATTGGCACAAATTTATCAGTATTGCGTGATTGGAGAGATAGCGAAAGTAACATATGGTTGAGGGTTGAATTAGCGAATAATAAATTTTTAGATGATCCTAATAAGATTACGAAAGGTTGGATAAAAATGTAAATTTTGGATTTTTTTTCAATTTTTATTATTTTGATTGGCAGTACTTTTGGATTAAAATTTAGACTATTTTTGCAAAATAATTGCAAAGTAAATATAGCTTTTAATATTCAAAATACTTCAATAGTAAATTTTATATCATCATTTTTTTTAGGAATATTAGTTGCATTAAATTTTATTAATAACCAACTATTATTATTATTTTATGCCGGATTTCTAGGAAGTTTTAGTACATTTTCTTCATTTATATATCAATTATTTAGTTTATTTAGAGAGAGGAAATATCTAAGATTAATTTTTCATTATATCGAGGTTATATTTATTGCTTTTCTTTTATTTTATTTAGGTTACTTTCTTATTAAACTTTTTTAAAGTGATAAATCGAAATTTAATATATTTATTTTTAGCTTGTTACATAGCCACTTTTTTACGATTATTTATAAATAATAACTTTATAATTTCAATACTCGGGTCATTTTTTGTTGGTTTTTTCATTAGTAAAAAGTTAAGTAAATCTAAGGAACTAATTCTATTAAATGGTTTCTTTTCTTGTTTTACATCTTTTAGTGGCTTTATATATTTTTTGTATGACATTTTTAATCAAGGAGATTGGATAAAATTTATAATTTTTTTTAATTTAATAATTATTCTAAATCTGTTTGCAATGTATTTCGGGTTCTTGATAAGTAGAAAAATCACATAGATTTCTTATAATGATGATAGTACTTTGAAGAGGAATTATATTTATGAATGAAAAGAATATTGATATGGTTACATCCTTATCTTCAGATTTAATTTCTCGAGAAAATATTACTATCCAACTCGAGGAATTGCTCGTTGCAGGAAATTATGATGAGGCAAAATTACTTTTAGAACCTTCTCAACCTGTAGATATTGCAGAAGCTATTGGGAGTCTTCCATTAATATTGCAGGCATTAGCATTTCGATTGTTAAAAAAAAATGAGGCTATTGAGGTTTATGAATATTTAGATCCAATAGTTCAACAAACTTTATTAGACAGACTTCGTTCAGGAGAAGTTTTAGAAATCGTTGAGAAAATGTCTCCAGATGATAGGGTTCAACTCTTTGACGAATTGCCTGCAAAAGTTGTAAGAAAATTTTTGTCCGCTCTTAGTCCTGGTGAAAGGAAAGTAACTGCTGAACTACTTGGATATGAGCCTGAAACTGCTGGTAGATTAATGACAACTGAATTCATAGATCTAAAAGAGATGCAAACAGCAGAAGAAGCTCTCTCATTAGTAAGAAAAAGAGCCCCATTTACAGAAACAATTTATAGTTTATATGTTACTGACAAAGAAAGACATCTAACGGGCATTCTTTCGTTGAGGGACCTGGTAACTGCTGAACCTTCTAGGCCAATAGGAGATGTCATGACAAGAGATGTAGTTAATATTTCTACAAATACGAATCAAGAAGAAGTAGCAAGAGCAATACAAAGATATGATTTCTTAGCTCTACCAGTTGTTGATAAAGAAAAAAGACTTGTTGGGATAGTTACTGTCGATGATTTAATTGATGTAATAGAGCAAGAAGCCACAAGAGATATTTATGCAGCTGGCGCAGTTCAACCTGGAGATGAAGATGATTACTTTCAAAGTAGTTTGTTTACAATAGCTCGACGAAGAATTTTGTGGCTTTTAATTTTGGTTTTGGCAAATGGTTTGACTACAAAAGTTATAGCTATGAATGATCAAATACTAAAAGAAATAGTTTTATTAGCCGCATTTATTCCACTTCTTATAGGAACTGGGGGAAATGTTGGTGCTCAAAGCTCAACGGTCGTTATTAGAGGTTTGAGTACTCAGAAATTGAAATCTCTCGGTGCTATTAAGGCAGTAGTTAAAGAGTCAATAACAGGGGCACTTTTAGGTGTCTTGATGATGATTGTTGTATTTCCCTTCGCTTGGTGGCAAGGAGAAGGTCCTTTAATAGCCTCGGCAGTAGGAATTAGTTTAATATCCATCACGACTTTGGCTGCTACTACAGGTGCTATTCTTCCTTTATTGTTTGACAGAATGAGATTAGATCCAGCTTTAATGTCATCTCCTTTCATAACAACTGTCACTGATATTGCAGGTGTATTTATTTATTTAACTACTGCAAAATGGTTACTAAGTTATTCATTTACCTAAATTCACTAGGTATTTATTCTCATTTTTGTAAATTTGTGGATTTTTTTGTTTAACTTTACAATTCTTAATGGTATTGTTTACAAAACGTCATTCTATTTTCATGTCTTCTGAAACATTAAGTGAGAATAAATTAGCGACAATATCAAGTTTAAAAGCTAGCAACGATGTTGATCTTGTCAGATCTTATTTGAGAGATATAGGTCGTGTGCCACTACTATCCCATGAGCAAGAAATTACTCTTGGTAGGCAGGTACAAGAATATATGCAAGTTGAAAGAGCAGAATTAGAAATTATTGATTTAACAGGAGAGAAGCCAAGTGTAGAAGAATTATCTAATAAATTAAATTTATCTACTTCTACAATAAAAAAAAGGTTGAGAGCTGGGCAAAGGGCAAAAGAAAGAATGGTTGCAGCTAATTTAAGGTTAGTGGTTAGTGTTGCTAAAAAATATACTAAAAGAAATATGGAATTACTAGATTTAATACAGGAAGGAACGATAGGTCTAGTAAGGGGGGTAGAAAAATTTGATCCAGCTAGAGGTTATAAGTTTTCAACTTATGCATATTGGTGGATTAGACAAGGTATTACTAGAGCAATCGCTGAAAAAAGTAGGGCAATAAGGTTACCTATCCACATAACTGAAATGTTGAATAAGTTGAAAAAAGGTCAAAGAGAATTGAGTCAAGAAATGTCTAGAACTCCAACAGTAAGCGAACTTGCAAAATACGTTGAACTTCCTGAAGAAGATGTTAAAGACTTAATGTGTAAAGCCGGGCAGCCTGTTAGTCTTGAAACAAAAGTTGGTGACGGTGAAGATACTGTTTTATTAGATTTATTAGCAGGAGGTGAAGATTTGCCTGACGAACAAATAGAGATGGATTGTATGAGGGGTGATCTCCATTCTCTTTTGCATCAATTACCAGATTTGCAATGTAGAGTCTTAAGAATGAGATATGGGATGGATGGAGATGAGCCAATGTCTCTAACAGGCATTGGTCGAGTATTAGGCATTAGTAGAGATCGGGTAAGAAATTTAGAAAGAGATGGATTAAGAGGATTGCGAAGATTGAGCGATAATGTTGAAGCTTATTTTGTTTCTTGAATAAATTCACTTATTAACTTATTTGTTTTTTCAGGTTCTTCATCATGAGGACAATGACCTGCTCCGTTAATAATATCTAATCTTTTAATATTCCTAAATTGTTTCTTCCACTCTCTTGCTTCATTTAAAGATTCCCAGGGATCTTTTTCTCCCCAAATTAATTGGATTGGAGCATCAACTTTATCAAAAAGGTCAGTTGCAAGGTAGTCATCAAATAGGTTAATAAATCCACGAAATGCTTCTTTAGAGTTTTTCCTTTGAGAGGGTTGATAAAGTATTTCAATCAATTCTTTGTCAATATTTTTTCCTGAAGGGTAAGCTTGTTTGAGTATTTTCTTTATAATTTTTGGGTTGGCAGCTCTTGTAAAAAGTGTATTACTTATTATTCTTTGTCTTACTATCGTTTTAAGGACAGGTCTTAAAAGATTCATTAAGATATCACTTTTTTTTAAACGTTTATCATCCATAGTTCTTTGTGCGCAATCAATTAAAATTACACCTTTGCAATTATCTTTGAGGATTTCAGCAGCTTTCAACGCAATAACACCACCAATTGAATTTCCAACCAAGTAAACAGGAGATTTGATTACCTCTTCACAAAATGTTGATATTTGATTACCCCACACGTCAAATGAGTATTTAATGGAATTATCCTTATAAGATTCGTAATTTAATAAAGCACTAGGTTGACTGCTTTTCCCAAATCCTAATAAGTCAATTGCGTAGCAGTTAGAAAATTTACCAAGAAAATCTTGATTATGTCTCCAGTGATTTTTTGATGCCCCAAATCCATGAACTAATAAAATTTTAATATTTTTATCAGAAGTAGTTTCTTTTGA
>Ga0310343_10002131_pt1 | contig 10371 bp, 10 predicted proteins | sample HC15DNA2025_MG_FD_203519 | JGI IMG/M metagenome (GOLD analysis project Ga0310343, IMG submission 203519) | Marine microbial communities from station ALOHA, North Pacific Subtropical Gyre - HC15-DNA-20-25_MG | ecosystem: Environmental > Aquatic > Marine > Oceanic | place: Pacific Ocean: North...
TCCACTGTTTTTTTATATTAGTATCCTTTTTAAAACTTATAAACACACCATTTTCAGGTTTATGATTATAAATTTTGCTTTTTACAAATGACATCTTTATATATATATTAATAATAATTTATATATCATTTGTAAATAACAATTCTTTCAGATATTCATATTTATTTTTATTTTTATAATATTTATACAAAAACACAGTAGTCATAGTAATAGTCATAATATTAAAACACATTGCTGAAAAAAAGAGAGTATCCATATTTTTTATTACTTTTTTATTATTTTTTAGACCTTTTTAAATATATACAAAAATAACACATAGATTACAATTGTAATTAATATAAATATAATAATATTTGAAATAGAGAATAATCCATGCTTTTGAGAATTAAAATTTCTTATAGGAATATTTGCATCATTTAAATTATAAGGAACTATTGATGTCATATATTCTTTTATCTTGTTATCTGTGTCATTAGAAAAAGATTTGCTTATAATTCCACATTTATGTTCATAATCAAAACCAATCACACGTATATTCCAATTCAATTCTTTTGCTAATTTTTTATATTCGTCTGTCCAAACGCCATTTCGTGTAGGTGATAGAATACACCCATTTAAATGTTTTACTTGAATATAGTGTTTTATATTATTGTAAAAGGGTTCAGTGGGACTTTGTTCAACACCATTTACAGAATTATATAACCATTTTCTGTAATATTTGGGCGGAATTAAAATACATTTATTTTTTAATTCTAAATTAGAATGATAATATAACGAATACAATATATAATCCCACTCACTTGTTTGCGAAAACACTCCTATAAATGGTTTGTTATTAGGTTCATTTATAATTATTTTAGGATTCCATCCTAATAATTGTAATAGTATTTGTGATAACATAGTTTCTTAGATATTTTTATTAATTTAAATTTATATACCTATAAATATAAATAAAATGATTAAAAATATGCGTAATCAAATTTTTTATGAATTATTTATTAAAAATATAATTTATGGAAAAAAAATAATTATATGGAATACCTGGCCTAATAATTATATGGGTATAGAATGGGAACATAAATGGGATGAAATAAAACAAGGTCGTCATTGGTTTCATTTTATTATAAAAAATGGACCACGATATTGGATGATTGATAATGCAATTGATCATTCTAATGACAAATCAAAGAGTAAACAAAAAAACGGGCTTACTTTTTATAAAAGAGCAAAACTTGATATAAAAACGATATCACCAAATATAAGAAATAAAGAAATGATTCCTTGGTGTCCTATTAAGGTCGAAAGAGATACTACTTGGATATATAAAAAATATAAACCCGTGTATATATTAACAGATGATAAATCCAGAAAATGGATATTACAATCTACAACACAACATAAAGTGTTTGAATATAATTGTTATCTATACAAATTAAAAATAAATGGGTATAGTTTACCACCAAATTGGTCTTATAAAATACACAATCCATTACTTAATTTATATGTTCGCTCAAAAAATAAAGTTGCAACAATATTAAGAGATCCTTTTAAAAATACATTCATGTTATATAATTGTGTATAAAGTATTCATGAACTTATTAACCTATTTGTTGCCATTTTGTATAATGTCCTGTACATTTCATTAATTTAAAATGTGTCATATAATCCTCATCTATTTTTAGTGTAGATATCAAATCATTTGCAACACGTTCTGTGAATTTTTCAGTGTATTGATAGCGAAAAGACATATGAGCTCCATTTGGCCACCATACCGGTTTTTGTAAAGATAAACATTCAGCTCTTTTTTCCAAAGCGTAAAAATCGGTTATATTTGTAAATTGTAATGACCCAATTAATTTTACTTTTATAGAAACTTTTTTATTTATACGATTGAAAAGAGTCAGGGCAATCTCTTTATCTAAATTTTTATAAATTGTTATATGTGGTTCAAAGTCCTTTGTATAAGAATACCAAGGACTCTTTTTATTTGGGCATAACCATATACAATATTTGAAATCATGCATTATTTAATATTTATATTTTTTATTTTAAAATTATATTATATTAAATAAATGCTTGTTTTAAATTTTAATGATGACGATTTTTCTGAATATTATATTCAGGATTCTTATTTAGATTAGTGTGAATTTATTATTGGTAATAATAAATTTAATTAGGTTGTATATTTTGGATACATGCGTTTTTGCCACATTACATGGTTGTTCTTACGCATTAATCGTTGTTGTAATCCAGTTCTAAAGTTTAATGAATCATTTAAATATTGTTCGTGTGCATATTTTCTAACAGATAATCCATTCATAGTATTCATATGAGACATACTAGTTCCAATATTAGTATGATCTAAATTATTTCTAGTTACATATGTATTTTTTGTGTGAGCATTAATATCATCATAAAAGAATCTTGGTTGTCCTGTTACTGGATCGATATAATATCTATCATTATTTGAATATCCAGAGAATCTTGGATCGAACACATTGAATCTTTCAATAACGTCTGGATTTTTAGCCTTTACCTTTTCAGACAATTCACCAAAAGCACTTCCAATAAATGTCATATCATTTCCAGATTTAACAACCTTTTCATTGAAATGTGGTTGTGTATAAGTAATACCTATGTTAGAACTAATAGGGCTAATCAATTGATTTTTTGTAAAAATATTTTCTTGTAAGTTATTTGTGAATAAATTTTTATTAAATCCACTAAATTCTTTATTTCGTGCTTTTTCACCCATATTTAAATTTTCTGGTAAATTTACTTTTAATTGGTCTTTATTAAATCCCATACTATTTAAAAAATATAAATTTTTAGGATCGTCATACACACCTTCTTTCTTTTCATTATGTTTTTCATATTTAGGCATTTCAAAATTTTCTTTTACAGTAGTTAATTTTGGTTCATTACTTGAAAATAAGTCATTATTTGCACTTTGACTTTGAGAACAAGGATCTTGATATACATTAGGAAATTTACCAGTTGGAATATAACCAGAATCTGAAAAGAATTCATTTTTGAATTCATTAATACCTGTCGGAACAGTTAAATTATTTCTCCAAGCATCTGAAAACATTGGTGCTTGAAACCAGACATCTTTTAAATTACTTCCCTTTCTAGGTAGAGGATTTTCAGTTAATGTTTCATTTACTTCAATATTATCATTTCTTGTCTTAATGGTTTTCATAGGTTGACAAATAAAATCAGAACGATCTTCAACTTTATTTAATGGCGCAGAAAATGTAGGATTTTCGCTAAAAATTTTAGTATATTTTTTTCTATTCATTTGGAAATTTTCTTGAATGTTACTCATGCGACTTCTTTGTAAATAGTAAAGAATAATAATTATTATTAATGCAAAAAATAAAAATATTAAATCATATTTATAATTTACCAATAACAATATTAAAAAAATAAAAATTGTAAATCGTGTTAATGCGTTCATTTGTTGCTCGAGAGACATATTGGTCGTAGGAACTATTTGAATAGAACAAAATAAATTTTTTATATTTTCTAACCAAAACGTTTCATTACACTTGGACATTTTTATTATATTATTTTTAATATTTTTAAATAAATCAATAAATTGATTTTGTATTATATTAAAAGAAAATATAATAAAAATGTCCAAGGCGAAAAAAAAATTTTTATTTACGTTGAAAAATATAGATACGGCAACATTAGAGAAACAATATGATATTTATATTAAAACCAATATAAATAAAACAAATCATAGGCCTAAAAAAACAACTAGTATAACACAGATAATATCATCTCAAAATAGAAATAATCAATATTTTTCATATTTAGATGAATCTAAACATAATCAAGACTGTGTTGTAAGCATGCAAAATGTGTTGGAGACAAAGTTGTCGTCTATAAAAAATATACACTGTTTCTGGTGTCGTCATTGTTTTGATAATAAACCTATCGGCTGTCCCATTAAATTTGTTCCTAATTTACTAACCAAAAAATATCATTCCACGATTACAAAGGATGAATATATGATTACAGAAACTGTTTCTGAAAATACTGTAAAAGATTCTAAAGAATACAAATACACTCTTACAAAAAATAATTACTATGTAACTGATGGTATTTTTTGCTCTTTTAATTGCTGTCTTGCATTTATAGAGGACCAACATTACAATCCTATTTATAAAAATTCAAAACTGTATTTATATAATATTTATAGACAATATTATCCGAATTCAACAAAAATAAATAAAGCTCCTGATTGGAGATTGTTAAAGATATATGGAGGAAATTTAGGTATTGATGATTTTAGATATAATTTTAATAAAATACAATATAAATCGCTTAAACAGTATATTCATATGAAACCGATTGGATGGTTATATAAAAAAACTGTTAAATTTTAAAAAAAAAATAAATTTTATCTTATAAATAAATGCCAACAGCTGCTAATCCAGAATATGCATCCTTATCTAAATTGAGAAGAAAATGCCGTAGATCTAAAATCTACACTATTATTCCTTCTTTTGGAAGAAATCATTCTTCACCAACAGAAACATTAGTAAGACCTTCAGAATCTAATTATTCTAGTCTGCGTCAAGCTTACCCCGCCTACCCAAATACCTGCAGAACCGGTTGTAGATTCAAGTAATTAATTAATTAATTTATACATAAAATTAATTAATTCTTTTATTTTTCTTAAAATAACTATTCATTTTATCTAATTTTTTCATTAACAATAATAATGTATTGTCCCTTTTAGATACATCTTCAAATGGTTTAATATGAATGCAATTTTTTCGTTGAGATTTATATACATCATCATTATCATCAATAATAATACAATTAGATTCATTAAAAGGTAATTTACATTTTTCTGAAAGCATTTTCAACTGTTTCGGAGTTTTATAATATTTATGAGAAAATTTACCATGATATTGATATAAAATGTATTGTAATTGTCTATCTTCTTGTTTAGCATATGTTTTATCATTTACTTTTTTATGAATAATACATCTATCTACTATAAAGGTTGCATAATTTTTCGTAGCTGCCGTCCATACACACACATTAAAATTCTGAAATAAATAATCTAAAAAAGTTTGTAAATGCGGTCTTTCAAATACAATATATAATCCACCCATAATATGTTTTTCATTTTCATTATAATCTTCAAAGACATCTTGATTATCTTCGTCTTGAATAAACTCAGCCAACCCTTCTGAATGAATACAAGTTTCATCTAAATCTAAAAATACTGTCATTTTATTTGGGTCCATTTTATTATAATGACAAATAAATAAATTGATTATTTATTAAAGTTTTTTTGAAAAAAATGTAAAAATATGGCAACTAACGATTACGAAAATAAGTGTTTTGAACTATTAAAACAAAAAATAAATAATCAACAAATTACAAATATACAAAAAAATTCATACGATCATTTTATCAATCATGATTTACAAAATATAATAGATAATGAATCACATATTATATGTCCTATATCTAAAACGAACCATAAAGAAATATTGCTATCCGTTCATTTTTTAAAAGTGTTTGTTGAAAACCCAAAAATTATTGATAATGATTACAAGTTAAAAACTGTTTATCCTCATGAATGTCGTTTGCGCAATTTAACCTATGAATCTAGTATTAATGTAAACATAAAAACTGATGTGATTGAAAGAGAGTATAAAACCGAACATAACTATACAGACAAAATCATAGAAAGTAAAGAATATTATAAAATATGTATTGGAAAAATTCCAATGATGATCAATAGTACTAAATGTAATTTGTATAATAAAACCAATAAAGAAAGAATTAAACACGGTGAATGTGAATATGATAAAGGTGGATATTTCATTATCAAAGGAAAAGAAAGAGTAATTGTATCACAAGAAAGAAAAAATTATAATCACTGTCATATATATTCGAAAGTTAGTTCTAAATATTTATTGTCTGGTGAAATTCGTAGTATGTCTAAATCAACCAGTCATTCAGTATTGGTAAAAATTCATATGAAAAATAAAAATGAACATATTGTATTTACTTTACCACATATTAAAGAAGATATTCATGTAGGTATTGTACTGAAAGCATATGGCATTAAAAATTTATCGCGTATCATAGGAGATACTCCAAAAGAAATGCATCCATTGTTGAAAACAATTGTGAGAGAATCTTGTCATATTAAAAGCAGTCAAGAAGCGTTAGATTATATTGGATCTAAATCGTTTCATCCAATCAATTCCAACAAACACATAGAATTTGCCAAACAAGTGTTAGAAAATGAACTATTTCCACATTTGGGTATATATAATAATAAGATTCATTGTATTATTCTATTGATTAGTATGATACGAAAATTGTGTTTAACGTATCTCAAGAAAAGACCACTAGACGATATTGATATGATTCAACATAAAAGATATGAAACTACGGGTGTGTTAATTAGAGATTTATTTAACGCTCTATTCAAAAAAATGTGCAGAGATATAAAAAAAATGATTAGTAAAAAACTTGAAATTACTGTTATTTTAAGAAGTAATAACACAATTACTCAGGGTATACATCATTGTTTTGCAACTGGTTCTTGGGGACTTCAAAAAAACAAATATGTAAGAAACGGTGTAAGTCAAATACTTAGTCGTCTATCATTAAATGCAACATATGCTCATTTAAGGCGTATTATTGTTCCTATTGGAAAAGAAGGAAAGAATACAAAGATAAGACAATTGCATCCAAGCACTATATTTTATATTTGTCCAAATGAAACGCCAGAAGGAGCACAATGTGGAATTGTTAAAAATTTTTCATTGTTAACAACAGTTTCAGATGATATATCAACAGCTCATGTTAAAAATATATTGAATCCATATCAAAAAAAATGTGAAATATTACCGATTGATGATATTCATGAAATACCTAATATCATTCTTTATTATATAGTATATATTAATGGTTCAATATATGGATATACAAAACATAAAACAAAATGTGTAAATACATTAAAACGTATTAGAGATGTTGAAAAATTGCTGGAATGGCATGTATCTATTTCATATGATGATATTGATAGAGAGATTCATATTTTTTCTGATGAAGGCAGATTATTGAGACCATTGCTAAAAGTGAACAATAATAAAATATCTCTGCCGAAAACTTGGAATAATACAATATCGTATATAGATCCAGCAGAAGTTGAAAATAATGCAATTGCAATGCATCCGCGTGAATTGCAAAATAATTTATATACATATTGTGAAATTCATCCAAGTTTAATGTTGGGTATAGCTACTAGTATTATGCCATATTCAGATCATACTCCATCTCCTCGTGTTATTTATCAAAGTAATATGATTAAACAGAGTCTAGGAATTTATTCTTTATCCAATGAATTAAGAGTTGATACACGAGTTCATATGTTACATTATCCACAAAAACCATTAGTATCCACAAAATATTCTAATTTTCTTGGTTTGAATGATTTACCTTCTGGTATAAATTGTGTAGTTGCAATCGCCTGTTATACAGGATTTAATCAGGAGGATAGTATTATTATGAATAAAAACTCTATTGAAAGAGGATTGTTTTGTTCAACAGAATATAGAACAATAACAATTAATGAATACAAAAAGAATAACTATACAGAAACTAAGATTGGAATACCTCCACTATCTGTAAGAAATAGAATGTTGAATTATAGAAAATTGGGGCAGGATGGAATCATAAAACCGGGCACATTTGTTAATGTAAATGATGTCATTGTTGGTAAATATCTAATTAATTATAAAAAAACCGAAAAGATTCAAGCAGATTGTAGTGAATATGTTAAAAAGGGTGAAGAGGGTATTATAGATAAAGTATTTACTTGTAGATCCATTGACGGATATAAAATTATCAAGATTAAAATAAGACATGTTAGAAGACCAAGAGTGGGTGATAAATTTGATAGTAGAAGTGCTCAAAAAGGAACGATTGGTATGATTTACTCACAAGAAGATATGCCATTTACCAAGTGTGGTATGACACCTGATATAATTATGAATGCTCATGCTATTCCATCCAGAATGACTATTTCACAGTTATTGGAAACATTATCGGGTAAAATATCAGCGAATACTGGTAAGCCTATTGATTCTACACCATTCACAAAAAATAGTCATAATATAATGAATTCATTGTGCGATCAACTTCATTCTCTCGGATTTGAAAGACATGCAAATGAAGTAATGTATAATGGATTTACAGGAGAAAAATTTGATGCCCAAATATTTATGGGTCCAACTTATTATACTCGACTAAAACATCTTGTAGCGTGTAAAATTCATGCAAGAGATTACGGTGCAGTTCAAAGTCTTACAAGACAGCCAACATCAGGTCGTTCAAGAGACGGTGGATTACGATTTGGAGAAATGGAAAAAGATTGTATGATTGCACATGGATGTGCTCAATTTCTAAAAGAAAGATTATATGATTTATCTGATCCATTTCAAATATCAGTTTGTCCTGATTGTTGTGTTGTAAGCAATGATAATGAAATTTGTCAATTGTGTCATAACGATTGTGTTAAATTGGTCGAAATACCTTATGCTTGTAAATTACTATTTCAGTTGCTAGAAGCAATGCATATTAAAATTAAAATTAAAACTAAATAAATAAAAAACTTTAAATAACTTTATTTAAAGTTTTTTTATAATAATTTTCTTATTGAACTATTTTTTTGTAACTTACAAGTAACTAATATACAATCACTTGTATTATTCGTATAACTTTTACATATACGTTCACATTTTGATTTGTGTAAAATGTTATTAATCCTATCATAATGTTTATAGCCTAATAAAATTACTAAATTATCTTTACTTGGTAGTATATATTTGTATAATAGTCTTAGATCATATATAGCAGCAAAAAAATCTTTTATACTAGATATCATATTCTGTTTATATGTATTATTATCCTTAATATCTCCCAAAAAATAAATAGAATATTCAGTCATAAGATTATTAAAATTTTTGTTAATAAATTTATATATATCACCGATTTCTGTTAATAAATAGAATAATATTTTTGAATTTTTGGATTTTTTCAATATGCGTTCATAATATGTATTCATAATATCTGTTGTACATTTTATAAATAAACGAATATCTGTTTTTTCAATTTCTTCTGAATCTATATATATTCTTCCAATAGATTTACACAATATATGTCTATTATCACTTTTTATAATATTTTTATGATCTACATTTTTAATAATTTTGTTTATATTATAACAATCATATTGAATATTCAATGCATCTTGTTGTTCTGGAATTTCTAATATTACTTTATAATTATCTTTACTAAGTTGACAAATAAATTTATCAACAGAAATAATTTTATATTTATTATTTGGTTTACAATCTGTGTATTTCTTTTTATGGTGTTCTCCTATTAATATAATTTTATTATTTTTTAATTTATATTGTGATATATTTTTTGCATTTTGCAAATAAAAGTTTTTTATTGTATCTTGTGTACCATATGTGTTATCAACATTTTCTAACACATCATATATATTAATCATTTATTTATTATTAAAATTAAAATTAAATAAATAAAAAAACTTTAAATAACTTTATTTAAAGTTTTAGACGCTCTAATAAATGACAAATTCAAATAAAAAAGAAAAATTAATATCGTCAAGCTTGCTTGTTATTGAATTATTTAAAGTAAGCATGGCTTGTTTTTTAACATTGTTCGTTCCTCAACAATGTGATCAAGATCAATGCACGTTTTCAGATGTAATATCCTTTGAAGATCCACTCCGTTTATCAACTTTTATTGTAAATTGTATTACCTTTTTAATTTTTATGGGTAGTTATTATATAGAAAATAGACGGGAACATTTTATTATTTCACATTTTAATGTAGATAAAAACTTAGGAGATGCAAATTTAAGACTTGTTAACAATCATTCACAAACTTTTAATACACTACAAACATTTAATAATAGATTTTTACAATATACTCGTTTCACAATTGCCATGATGATTGTAAATACTGTTATGTCAAGTATTCTATTAGGTTTTTATTTTAATGGAGTTCAAACACTTACTTCCGGTATAAGTTACATATTAGTTATGTCAGTAATGTTATATGAAAATTATGATGTTGCCTATAAATCTAGTCATCAACGAATGGCATTATCCTCAATTGTAAAAGAACCAGTTTCTTACAATGCAATTGAAATGAAATAAAAGTTTTAAAAATATTTTTTAAAACTTTTTAATTAAAAAAATGATACAAATTATTTAATAGTTCATATTAAACATCATTTGTTGTGTTCTTCTTTCTCTTAATTTAATTGGTGCGTGAGATCTTAATCCATGT
>Ga0310343_10002133_pt1 | contig 10364 bp, 5 predicted proteins | sample HC15DNA2025_MG_FD_203519 | JGI IMG/M metagenome (GOLD analysis project Ga0310343, IMG submission 203519) | Marine microbial communities from station ALOHA, North Pacific Subtropical Gyre - HC15-DNA-20-25_MG | ecosystem: Environmental > Aquatic > Marine > Oceanic | place: Pacific Ocean: North...
GACAAAACAATTCACCGTAAATATATTCACGATACTGTTTACATTGATAGTGCTTTTCGAAGACCTCAGGATACCTCGTATGATTACAATGTGTATTTTGAAAGCAATGATATCAGTAGTGCAAAAAGGATGAAAGATGTTGTCTCAGTCGATGTGATCAATGCACATATTCCAGTGAGAAATAACAATATATTGGCTGGGTTGAATTCGTTCGATATACACATATTGGAAAGTCAAACACTACAGCAGGTCGTAAGGAACGTGTCCGAGGTGCAACAATTTTTCACATCTTTGTTCACGAACAACCATATAAGTAATGCGATAACAGTGACTCAAGAATTGCGTGAAATAACTACTTCTCCAGATACTACGGAGCGTTATGTCAAACTGAGGCTGCAATCATCAACGAGTGTTTTGTTGTGCGATTCCAATGCATTTCCTTCATTTGATTCTGAAAGACATACGGACAGCTCTTTGTTTACTCTTCATATAAGTCCATTATTGACTCAGACGTCTTCGCCCATTTTAGTCGATAGTAACCACAATTTTGTAACCCCACTTACGTTCAGTGTAATGAAACAATATAGTGTTCCTGTCACATTACAACCAGGTTACTATCCGTCAGATTTGTCGATGATAAATCAGCTTTGGTCTTCCCTGCAATACATTGACCCAAGTGCAACTCCTGAAACCAATTTGCAATTCTCTGATTTTTCAGTCAATTCAGAGACAAATGTTAGCAGTGGCGGACTTGGATGGTCGTCAAGAAGAGAGCCTCAGGCTTGCTGGTCACTTTATTTTAGGACGAACATTATGGATTATTCGCATATTGCGGTGACTAAAAGATACCACGAGAATGATTTCGACTTACTTTCACAGTTTGGTTTACAATATGAAACTGTTGGAGACAATTGGAATGAACAAACAACAATCAACAAACTACGTCATGCTTTTTTTATGAAATCTTACGATGTTTCGGTTGACAACTCGGTATTGAATACTATTCAACCTTCCGTTACTGAACGAATAGACGAACAACTTACGCTGAATAATGCCTCGCGCATATTTGAACTTAGATTCAACGCTATAAATCTGATCCCAAGAAGATATGTGAACGTATTGATAGAACAAATTCCAAACGCAGGTTGCAAACTTACGAATGATAATATTTCGAATGTTGTTTGTAGAATAGACTTGACTACAAGTCATTTTTTACAATATAGTGATTTTACTTCTACGGCTGTCGAAGGGGGCAACAATGTTCAAGAAGGAACTAGTAACAATGCATTCACATCATTCACATCGAGCGAATTTCAACAAAATACGACCTTTTTTGAACCAATAACACTAAAGGGGTTGAATATAAAACTGAAGGACAACCTAGGAATTCACTATGATAGTTCCATCAATCATACAATTGAATTGAGAATAACCCGACTTGGTGATGCTGTCGTGCCATTCAATATTCCAACTCATAATGTATCGTCCCTGAAACATTCCAAACGAACTCTTACAGAAATGGACGATTACGTAGAATACAGAAAACAACAAAAAATGAAGAGACGCAGAAAAAATGACGTTGCTAACATACAAATACAACATGCCAACCCGCTCTATCAATGGACTGATGATAACAAATGGGCGATAATTGGAACCATCACAACATTCTTTGGTACTCTGTACTTATCTTCTTTTGTCACAAAAAGACACACTGAATGAAAAGATTGTTGAATTTCAGGTCATCCTGTTCGAGATTTTATAATCTTTTCATATGACATATGGGATTCTGGAATACGATTGCAAATGTTGCTACTGCACCGATCCGAGGGGTAGAGCATTTAGCAGATGGTAATCTGGGAGGGGCGTTGGGGGTTGTAATGAACCCAATAGCCCCTCCACCGCCTCCACCGCCTCCACCGCCTCCACCACCACCGCCTCCCCCCAAACAAGTACCAGCTGGATGGCAAAATGCACAGTCGTTTTGCAATTTGAGTACACCTAACCATGGGAATAAGGATCCATATGATTGTTCAGCCATATGCAACTCAAAAGGAAAGGTATGGGCGCAGGTCCACAATAACACCTGTAAGTGTGGAAATGCGGATCAGTGTCTTACACGTAAATCAGAAGCATCATCGAACACAAAAATGCTTTTAGTGAATTACCCAAAGTTCTATCATTGGCAGCGCATTCAGCATGCGAACATAGTAAATAAAATCAATGCAATACAAAGACCATACAGCAATCAAACACTTAGCGAATTAGACAGTTTGATCAATCAAGGATATGAGGTATCGTTGTCCTCGGATAATCTGACTGTCGCGGAAAACTTTAGAGCCTTTATGTTAGCAGAAATAGCACAGAATACCGAAGAAGTGAGGTTATCCGAAGAAGCTGCAGCACAAACTAACGCATACGCTAACGTCGGTCCCCCTAGTATAGAAAACGGTATGATGGGTTTCGATGCAACGGAAGCTGGTGTTAGTGATAACAGTGACCTGACGATTATGATAGCAGGCATACTCGCTCTTGGATTAATGATACTCATAATAAGGAAGAAAAGAAAAAGAAAATTCAGAAACAATAAATATGCTTCGTGATGATACAAATAATGTTTTAGTATCGTAATGAGTGCTAAAAAAATAAACTTCTTTCACAATTCGAGTCACACACATCTTCGTGTGTCCCAGGGTGTACCAGAATCGATGGCAGTACTTCCAGGTGACTCTTCAGATGCATCCGATATCATGTCGTTCAATGTCAATAGAATAGTGCACGTCAGTTCACCCTCCGGGATAAAGGAACATGTTCATTTGTATTGCACATCTACAAGAAACACCGATATATTCATAGAAGTAATTTCAAGTAGTGGCCTAGTAGAATCTGGAAACCTACAGAGAGCGTCCTCTTGGCCAGGGCGCGATTTAGTGCTACAGGTGAAAGCAAATCAACCTTCGCCACAGATCGTTTTACAAGGCTTCACTATAAGTGCAGGTGCTGCAATATCAGCATGTTCTAGGGAGCCCGGTGTTATGTTTTTCGGATTTGTCGTTCAAGAATAATTCCCCTGAAGGGGGTTCGTTCGCACTGAACGAAAGTAAGGCCACGCGGACGACACACGCCATGGACGCTCACGCTCAAATTGCATCTTCCATTCTCTCTCTTGTTGCGAGCGGAGAGACCGACACGAAGAGTATTCACGCCACGCTCGTCAAGGAGTTTCAAGAGAGCGCCCCCAGCCACAACCAGGTGAAGAAGCAGTTCGCAGCGATCCGCCGCGGCGCTGAAGCAGAAGAGAAGGCCAAGATCGACGCGGCGAACGATCGCATCAAAGCCGCGATTCAGACGAGAGACTCTGTAGCCATCAAGAAAGCCGTTCGCAAGAACAAAGAGGACGCGGCACCACACATTGTGGACATGGCCAAACGCCACATCGAGCAGCTGTCACAGGGACCCAAGCTGAATACGAAGAACCAGAAGAGAATGGAAAGGGGAAATATACACAAACCAGAGGCGGCTTCGGTTCAAAAGTGGGGACATGGAGGCATGTGTCCCATCAGCGCTCCATTTCCCCACTCCGGCAAGTCAACCTCTCCAACCTCCGTCGATATTCGCGACATCGTGAAAACATTCACCGATGGAATCTACAAGCCGTGGGAACGCATGGTCAAAGCATCCAACATTGGAGATCCGTCTACCCTGCAGCGCTGCGAAGCTCTCGGACTTTCTTGCAATGCGGATACTATCATCTTCGTACCGTCAGAAGATGGTAGCAGCATGGACCTGGGGTTTCAGTTCTTTCACAACGGCTGCCAGATGGCCTGCAACTTCTTGTACTCTATCATTGCACTATCTGTGGGTACCTCTGATGCAAAGACAATCACTTACAATGCGTTCAAGATCACGAGCGTTCAACCCATGTGGTGCAAGGCAGAACTCATGAAGTGGATCCATGTAGATGAATCCACCGAGCTCAAATTCGTTGATTCTGGTAAGGTCGTTTACGACGATCACACCGATGGTATCAATCACATGATCCTCCGCCTGAATCTTGACAATGGCGAGCACGTGTTTCTGGATCCTACTTACAAGCAACTCAACATTCTTGGCAAAGAGAACTACAAGTTCTTCGTTGAATCGACCGAACACTTGCTGATCACTACTGTTCCGCATCCTGACAACGTTAATGAAGCGAGGGAAAATACCGCGATGTTGATGCAGCAGTTCACGATTCCTCCGTCATGCCCTCACTTGAAGAGGTTCGTCACAATGGTCGGGAAGATTGCAAAGCAACTCAACATGGAGACAGAGAACTTACTACACCCCACACTGAATTATCAGCTCCTCATGGCGACGTTTCATTCGTTGTCTGTTGCCTCACCTCACTAATTTCGTCAGCTTTGGGATACCTGTGGGTGGTGGGGATGTGCTCGCTCCCTCTTGTTTAGCCATCATACCTAGCGGTCCTGTGATAGCCGAGCTCACATCTATGGACTGTTCGAAGAGTGCGGTCACACATGCGCGCGTCACTGCACATGCCAAGATACCAAGTATAGCCAATTTCGCTATGGCAAGATCTGAAAAGTATTCTTTCGGATGACTCAAAAATATGTTGTATAACTTACAAAGCGCAACAAAGGCGACCACAGAAAGCCCCGCGATTACGGTATCTTTATCAAGTCCGGATAACAGAGGCTTACTTATTTGAGGAACTGGAGATGACATATATTAAAATGCGCTATTTTGATATACCTTAAAATACCGCGTTTGCAACTAATGAGAGTTTAAAAGCTGTCGCAAAACCTATTTACAATGGTCAAATCCACCAAAGTTACCGCCAATGTGCCACTCGTACGACACGAACAAGAATAGGGCGTCGAGCGCCCCCAAGCAATCGAAGCCCGTTTTGGGACGTGCGTTAGGCTGAGTGGACGAGGTACCCAAGCAGCAAGGAGGCCGCGCGAGTCTTGGGGTTGGATTCAGGGGCTATTTCTGCGTGTTGCCGTGAAAAAGTAAAGCGGACGGGCGAGTACGAGTTCAAGTGGGCGGAAGCGAACGAGGAGGCCGTGCTGCCTGGAGAAGAATGGCGCGATGTGGTCATTTAGAAATATAAAGAGCGTAATAATTATGGAATAAATTATGTTTATGAATCACAAATGGACCTTCAGATAAAGAATTCTCCTGTTCCTACACCGGATCCGCGTTACTGGGGCTCACAGTTCTGGTTTACTATGCACACCGTTGCTTATTTCTATTCTGACACACCGTCTCCCACAGAAATGGCACACGCTAAAGACTTTTATACATCTTTGAAATCTCTCCTTCCTTGTCCGGGGTGTGCATTTCACTACTCTCAGATGTTAGTGGAACATCCAATAGATAAAGCCATTACGTCTAGAATGGCATTGATGCAGTGGGTTAATATGATTCACAATGAAGTGAATCGAAGACTTGGAAAGTCGATCGTAACGTTTGAGGAGTATCTCATGAGAATGAAACATGTAGAATCACCGCCGCTGATAGGAACAGAATACATGTTACTTGGCGTTGTGTTGGCCTTATTGGTTTTGGCCATATCGCGGCATTATTACATAAGACCCCAATGAACAAAAAAATGTATGTATACTTCAGATGTCGAACAAAAACAACAAAACCCCATTGATGGGTAAGTACAAGGGCAACTTGGCTACACATTATCAAAGGCCGAACATGATCGTCCATAAAGCTGCAAAACAACAACAGGGTTATCTTGGTGAGCCTCTCGTCATATCAGGCAACCTCATCACACCAGTGCAGGTCTCACATATGAACACATCAGACGTTTCATACGCACGTTCCGCTCCAAAGGTGAGAAGCACTGCACCCATTGCCGACTTCATACACGAGGACATTATACAGCGGGCAAACGATTTCGCGCAACGCTTTTTGTGCAAAGAGGACACGTACATACGTACCGAGTCACAGATGTATCGCCTTTTTTACGACCATACACGAACTTACACCGACCTTACGCTCAAAGTAATAGAGCAAAGCAAGGATGCCCTCAACCCCAAGCGTTCGGGCAACCCATCGTTTGAAATCACCGGAATCCAAACGCCACTGGAGAATGTCAAGAATTTGATTGCGGTAGGAAAAGACATCAACAGTAAACAGAATACGATCAAGTCCTTGCAGACCAGGCGTGATGCTCTACAACAAATCGCCAACATTTCTACTAATGGTGTAAACGAAGCAAAAATCATAACAGAAATAGCCAATAGGTTGAAAGTCAACAACCCTTATAAGCTACCAGTACTAATACCACCATCACCACTAGCGCCACTCACACCTCAGGTGAGAGCACGTATGAACATACACGCAAAGGCTAGGAGAGGCCTTCTTAAAGCAGCGAAAAATAAGCAGATTCAGAATGCTCAGAATGCTCGGAATGCTCGGACTGCCGCACGCAACAAAATGGTCTCTGAACTCAAGGCAAAATTGGGGACGGACGCTACGCTCAACCGGGTGTTGGAGACGATTCAATCTGTAGACGTTACTACGAATGTTAGTAACCACGCGGGTGCCAGACAACTCGTTGAGTACGCGAAGCGCTCCTTTGCGAACGCGAATAGTCAGCTGCAGGAATTGACAACCGAAGTGAATGCGCTCGCAAACAAGAAAAAGAACATCAAGAAGAAACTGAAGAAACTCGACCCGTCCGTCTTGCGAAGGGCGGGAAGATCCAACAACGGTAACGCGATGAACGAAAACGCACTGATGCGTCCAATCTACGAGAGTACACGCAGACTCACGGGAAGAGTGGCGTATGCAAAAGGGAAAAACATGGTATTGTCTGTGCGAGACAGAAGTTTAAATTATCTCTTTCAAAACGAATCATTACGTCCTTATGTCGATTTCATTCATCAAGATCCGAATAACTTGTGCAAGTTTGAAAAACCATTGCATATTCGTGGTAATAATAATCGGTCCATGAACGCGGTTGCCGGAAGAGTAAACAATGCACGCGCTACACAACTCTTTGGCGCCAATCTTAACAAGGCACTGAACAGCCAATCTTTTCAATTAGTGTTCAATTCTACGCCAGTGGTTCAGAAATATTCTGAAATTGGACGCGTCGTGCAAGGTTTGCCGGATGATCAGATTTTTCCGGCACAAACTCTCGTCTGTCAGGATACGCGTGTCGACTCGACCGACCGGAGCGTTTACAAGCGTTGGAAAGACGGCAGTCCATTCGGCCTTGAACAGGGTTCGATGAAAGGAGTGGGTGTATCAACGTCGAAAGGAGTCCTTCCATTCCGAGGTATCTATGGCGACCGGCTTATGAAGCGCTGGATTGTTGCACATTCTTTCATGGACACCTTGTCTGCGGCACTGTATTCAGAGTTCGACACATCGAATAATAGCGGCGACCACCCGTTGTTCAAGCGGTTTGAAGGTGTTTATTATAAAGAAGCGATTAATAGCAATAGCAACAACAACAATAACAGAAGCACATCAGTACGGAACAATTCTAGTAACGCCGCAAAGAAAGCGACTAACAGTAAGGAACAACAGAGTTCGATGCTCAAACGAGAAAAGCAGTTGCGGGCAAAACTGTCTGTTGAACGACATGGTCAAACCGCTAGCTTCCTCAAAGTACCAACGCCAGCTCAGAAAGCTAATCTAAATGCTGTATTGCAAAGTCAAGGAGGCGCATCTACTTTCACTGCAGATGAGAGAAAGAAGATACTAAATGCATACTGGGCGGTGGCTGGTAATGCAAATCCAACTCAATTTATTGCTGGTAACAACAACACTCCCAACATATACCTCAAACCATCGGTGTTGAATGATGACATCTTAAACAAATTAGCTCCAGCTGCAACTGCAGGGCCAGTGAGACGGCTCCTTGGATTGACGCAGGATAAAGCTCAGAAATATCGAGGCGAAATGATCAGTGCGTACAAAAATATCAACAAAAGCAGCAAAAAGAGTTCCAAGTTCAGTAAGTTCAAGATGGCTGATACTGACGGAATATCGTTGCAATGGAAGGAAGATCTGAGGTCTTTCGGAAGCAACGGGTCACAACCATACTGGATTCAAATGATGAGAGAAATGTACGACGTAGTAAGAATCCGAAATGTGAGGTTGACCACGGAGCAACTAAAGTCCGGTTCCAACAGCAACAACAACAACAACAACGACAACAACAACAACGACAACGACAACAACAACGACACAAATAAGAAGAAGAAACCAAAAGAAAATCTCAGTAAGGGAAGGCTCAGCCAAAAAGATGTCAGCTCGTTGTTTTCCAATATAAAATTAGGTGATAATCTCGGCGTGACTGAGTACGGCTACCAGTGTCGGGATCCATTGAATCCGGTGGGAGAAAGTTGGATACCCAGTTACCATAGATTCGGTCGTGCGTGGTACTGTTCCGATGTAACTCCTGACAAGTATCAGCTTCCCTTCGGTGTGTACAAAGATATTTGCGCCCCGCCAAGAGGTCCCATCGGCTCAAATAACAACAACGATATTAACGGGAGCAAAGGATCTCGAACACCACGATCGTCGAAAATAACAGGTGCTCTTCAAGATATTGTCCTCAATCAAATCATAACTAACGTTTTGCAACAGGACAGTCGATTTGGCACACAGGGTAGATACGGGCATGTACGAACACATGTGAGCAATAAGTCGTTCGGTGCGGTTCCTCCTCGAGAAGCCTTCAAGATTGCACGGAATCTACGGTCATATTCAGTCGGAGAAAGGGCACAGGCCATCGACAATCCTCTTGTTATAGACATCAAATGGTACGACTTCTTAGGAACGAATAATACTAATCGTGACCCATCATTCTCTCGATTCAACATGTATTACGGCCCCGGGCTTCAGTGGAGCGTTTTGAATGCTCGCAATGCCTTGAAGGGTACAGGTTCGTCAAACTTCAATGCCCCGCGGCACAACTTCTCACAAGATCCTAGCAATATAATAACCACCGCGTCAAATCCTACCAAAAATACGGCATGGAATACAGTAGGCCAAACGAAAGGGTCTGCGAGTGAACAATGGGAAGCAGCTGAGCGTGGCGCCTTACAGGCAAGATTGGGTGATGACTTGAACGCCTTGACTTCGAATCTAAATAATATCAGGAACGTGTTGGAGACCCCTGGGAGAAATCAAATGAACCAGAAGGCTAAGGAAAAAACACCCAAGTTTCAGAATATGAATATGATAGAAACTATCAATATCGGAGCAGCACCAGACTCGGCGATCGGCCAAACTGCCCCCTTGCGAAGACAGGCTCTTGTTGATTTGTTAGGTCCTAACTCGAATACTATTGACTGGGAGAGCGACAAGCTAGGAAAACGCGGTATCACAAAATACAATTTGGTGGCGGATCTGTCGTTACGGGGAGGAGGGCTCACCAACAAATCACGCAATAGCGTTGCAGATTCTCAAATACTAAATGAAAATGTACTGTTTTGTGATGGTGATATATACAACGTTTGTGATAACAAATTGAACTCCTATTTGTTTGCTGGCAACAATACTGTTCTTGGAATAAATAAGAGATACAGCAAGGAGGGTGCTATCAATCTACCCGTACTGCCATTGATATTACCACTTCGCCCTTCGACGGACTCATTCAGGATTGCAAAACGCAATGCATCAACATATTTCGATCTTATGTACAACGATGCGTCGTCTGGGTTGAGAGGATTGGTGGATCGGATGGTGAAATACATATTCGTTCCTATACTGTCGAGTGGCGAAATCACTAAGGGTATGCATTACAACGATCTCATGACAAGATTTATGCAGATGACGGCAGGAGAGGTGAACCCGCAAGAAATCGAACGCCTTTTCAAGAATCCAGTGGCGTTTAATATCATGAAATGTTTGACATTTTATTTATATATTCACGCTGGTCTCAGTACTTCTCAAGCGTTGGAGCAGATGGCGAAGATAGAGGCAGCTCGAATTGCAAGAAACACACAGGTGAACATGTATATACTCGCAATGCATTTGAGAACACTCGGTGACAGTGGCCCTATGCCATATCCCCTATTCCAGAAAATCATCAAGCAGTACTTGAAATTGGACTTGAAGCCGACATATATGAACATGAATTCAGTCGAAGCCGAGGTGAATAAATTGAAACGCGAACTGTCTCACTTCAAATTATTTGGTCGGGAGTTTGCGCGCCGCTCCTTTTTGCCTAGTTTTATGGGAGGGTTCCAAAAACCGAATGCCAAGATGGGCATCCCCAATACGTCTGCATTCAAAAAGAATAGCACATTTAAGACAGTAAAGAAATTCGTCACAGGCACATCGAACGCTGCTGTACGCGCACGAAACACACAGAGAAATAGGGCGGC
>Ga0310343_10002134_pt1 | contig 10361 bp, 11 predicted proteins | sample HC15DNA2025_MG_FD_203519 | JGI IMG/M metagenome (GOLD analysis project Ga0310343, IMG submission 203519) | Marine microbial communities from station ALOHA, North Pacific Subtropical Gyre - HC15-DNA-20-25_MG | ecosystem: Environmental > Aquatic > Marine > Oceanic | place: Pacific Ocean: North...
GCAATTGCTGCGGTCCAACATTGAGGGGATCGGCAAGTTTTACATGGGTCGGCAAATTTCCCACGTGATGGGGCATCAGGGCGCGGCTTGGCTGGAACGCCCGGAACGTGAGCGGGAGGAAAATACTGCTGAACTCATCCAGTGCCTGAAGCTCAAGCCCGGCGATCAAGTGGCCGATATTGGCGTGGGTACCGGCTACATTGCGCGCCGCATGGCGAAGCTGATCGGTCCGCAGGGCACTGTGCACGGGGTGGATATCCAGCCGGAGATGCTGGAGTTGCTCGAGAAGAACATGAAAAAGCTCGGGCTCAACAACGTGAAAGGCGTGCGCGGCACTATCAACGATCCCCGGCTCAAAGCCAATTCGCTGGACTTCGTGATCATGGTGGATGTGTACCACGAATTTTCCCATCCCTACGAGATGATGGCCGGCATTGTGAAAGCCCTCAAACCGGGCGGTCGCGTGGCCTTTGTTGAGTATCGGGCGGAAGACCCCAAGGTCCCGATCAAACGTCTGCACAAGATGAGTGAGGCTCAGGTGAAAAAAGAAGCCTCCCTCTTTCCCCTCAAGCATGTGCAGACCTACAAAAAACTCCCGTGGCAGCACGTGGTGTTTTTTGAAAAGTTGACCGAGTAATCCGTTCATGAGCCCGGAACGCCAGGCCTATTTCCGCGGTAAACTGCTCGGACTGCAGGCGGACATCGAAGACGATCTCAATGCCAGTAAATCCGCTTCGAATGTAGTGGAACTGGATACCGCCATCGGCCGCCTCTCCCGCATGGACGCCATGCAGGATCAGCAAATGGCCCTTGAGCTGCGGCGCCGACAGGAGCTGCAACTTCAGCGCATAACCAATGCCCTTAAGCGCGTCAAAAATGGTACCTACGGTCAGTGCGTTCGCTGTCGGAAACCCATTCCTGAGGAGCGTTTGGAACTGGCTCCGGATGTGTTTCTTTGTGTGCGGTGTGCATAAAAAAAGCGGCAAGCGTTACGCTTACCGCTTCGGTGATTGTTCAGCCCTTAAATCCGGCCGCCGTATACGGCACTGTCGCCGAGTTCCTGTTCGATGCGGAGGAGTTGATTGTATTTCGCGGTGCGGTCGCTGCGGCTGAGGGAGCCGGTTTTGATCTGGCCGCAGTTGGTCGCCACGGCAAGGTCAGCGATGGTGGCGTCTTCGGTCTCGCCGGAACGATGGCTGAGCACGGCGGTGTAGTTATTGATGTGCGCCAGCTCCACGGCGTCGAGTGTCTCGGTCAATGAACCGATTTGGTTCACCTTCACGAGGATGGAGTTAGCAGTGGCGGTGTCGATGCCCCGTTGCAAGAACTTCGTGTTGGTCACGAACAGGTCATCTCCCACGAGTTGCACGCGGTCGCCGATCTTGTCGGTGAGCTTTTTCCAGCCGGCCCAGTCATTTTCATCGCAGCCGTCCTCGATACTGATGATCGGGTATTTGCTGGTGAGTTCATCGTAAAAGGCTACGATCTGATCGGCACTCATTTTGGAGCCGTCGCTTTTCTTGAAGATGTAGCGCTTCTTTTTGCTGTCGTAAAACTCACTGCTGGCCACGTCGAGCGCGAGGTAGATTTGTTTGCCGGCCTTGTATCCAGCGGCCTTGGTGGCGGCGAGGATACATTCGATGGCATCCTCAGTACTGTCCAGCTGCGGAGCGAAACCGCCCTCATCGCCGACGGCGGTGGAGAGGCCGCGTTTCTTGAGCACGCCCTTCAGCGCGTGGAAAATCTCGGTGATCGCGCGTAGGCCCTCGCTGAAGGTCGGCAGGCCCTTGGGCATGATCATGAATTCCTGAAAATCAATTGGCGCATCGCTGTGGGCGCCGCCGTTGATGACGTTGGCCATGGGCACGGGTAGCACCTTGGCGTTTGGGCCGCCGATGTATTTGTAGAGTGGTTGCCCGAGTGCATTGGCCCCAGCCTTGGCGGTGGCGAGGGACACAGCGAGCACGGCATTGGCCCCGAGTTTGGCCTTGGTGGCGGTGCCATCGAGCGCGAGCATGGCGGAGTCCACGCCTACCTGATCGGTTGCATCGCGTCCGAGTAGTTCGGGCAGAATTTTGGTCTGGATGTTTTTGACCGCCTTTTGCACGCCCTTGCCGAGGTAACGTTTCTTTACGCCGTCGCGTAATTCCACGGCCTCGTTGACGCCAGTGCTGGCGCCGCTGGGCACGGCCGCGCGGCCCATGGCGCCGCTTTCGAGGATGACGTCGGCCTCCACGGTGGGGTTGCCGCGGGAGTCGAGAATTTCACGTGCTTGAATGTCGATGATCGTGGTCATGGTTAGGTAAAATGGGTCGCGATAATAGGCAGGAAGCCGGCGCAGTCAAGGCGGGAGGGCCTAGATGTAGACATTCAGTCCGGGGCGAAACGGCCCCACACCGGCGTTTACCTGATGTTGAGCATAGACCAATACCGGATTACCTCGATCCACAAATGGCCGCAGACCGAGGATAGCGTTGTGCGTGCCGGGTTGTGGTTTCGCCATGTTGACATGATGATATCCGTAACGTTGATCCATGGAGGAGGGCAAGGCCTGCGCGCTCCTGCTGCCGGGAAAGCGCAAGGTGCGAAAGGACATCATCCGAAAGCTATGCGAGCTTCCCAGTCCGCCGGTGATGGATTGCAGGGCGGTCATTCTGTTGGGGCCTGAGGGGAATCATGCGTTCGGAGCCGGAGTGGGATCCAGTTGTTTCTCCGAGGCGGCGATTACGGCCGTCACCGCAGCATCTCCCGTAACGTTCACCGCAGTGCGGCACATGTCAAGAATCCGGTCTACGCCAAGGATCAGAGCAATGCCTGCCGCAGGCACATTAATCGCTTCCAGTATGATAATCAGCATCACAATTCCCGCTCCCGGCACGGCCGCGGTGCCTACCGAGGCCAGTACGGCGGTGAGTACAATGGTGATCTGCGCGCCAGTGGTGAGTTCAATTCCGCTGGCTTGCGCGATAAACACTGCCGCCACAGCCTGATACAGAGCTGTGCCGTCCATATTGATGGTCGCGCCGAGCGGGAGGACAAACGAGCTGACTTCTTTGGAGACGCCCAATTTTTCCTCCGCGCACTTCATAGTCACCGGCAGAGTGGCACCGCTGCTACTGGTGGAAAAGGCCAGCAACTGCGCTTGGCCAATGCTCCGAAAAAAACGCGGGATTGTAAGTGGCGTGAACGTTTTCAACAGGCCGAGGTACACAATGCAGGCATGAAGCAGCAGGCCGATGATCACGGCCAAGCAATACCAGGCAAGAGAACCGAGGAGGGAGAGGATTTGACTGGGATCTTCGCCGGCCATGTTGGTGATGGTGCTGGCGATCAACGCGAATACACCGATTGGCGCAAAGAGCATGATGAGGAACGTGATCCGGATCACCAGTTCTTGCAGTCCACTGATGACCTCGAAAACTGGCCGTCGTTTCTCTTCGCGCACCTGCACTAAGGCGATGCCGGCTAGTAGACTGAAGAACACAATCTGCAGCATGTTTCGGTTGCTGCTGGCGGAGCCGAAAAAATTATCGGGCACCATGTCGATTAACGGCTGTAGCGGCCCGCGTTCCTTTACAGTCTCGGTGGCTTCCTGACGTTTTGTGGCATCGGCTTTATACTTGGCTTCCAGCTGCGCCTTGGTCTCATCGGGTAACCGGTCGCCGGGCTTGATGGCATTTACCACGAGCAGGCCGATGGTCACCGCCACGGCCGTGGTGGCGAGGTACAGCCCAATGGTTTTGCCTCCCATGCGGGAGAGTTTTTTGAAATCTGACAACGAGGCTACTCCGCAGATCAGCGAGGTAATCACCAGCGGCATGGCGATCAGCTTGAGGAGGTTCAGGAAGATCGTTCCGAACGGGGCGACCCAGTCCGCCGTGAATTGCCCCCAGCCATTTTGGGCGGCCACCACGCCGAAGAGCGTGCCCAAGGCCATGCCAATGAGGATTTGCCAATGTAACTGCTTATACCATGCCATGCGGGCGGCAGTATGCGGGCGGGTGTGCCGTCAAAAAAGGGCAAAAATCTTGTGTAGAAGCCGTTTTCTCGCCATAGTCCCGCCCCTTTTTGATGACGCGAACGGTAAATATCGGCCTGATTGGCGCCGGCACAGTGGGTGGCGGCGTGGTTCAGGCCTTGAAACGTAATGGGGCTTTGATGGCCTCTCGCTTGGGCGTGCGCCTACGGGTGACGCGAGTGGCCGTGCGCAGTCTCCGGAAGAAACGCGATTTCAAAGTGCCTCAAAGCGCGCTCACGACTGACTGGCGTGAGGTGGTGAATGATCCCAAGGTGGATCTGGTGGTGGAACTGATTGGCGGCACGACCACGGCCAAGGATGTGGTGCTAGCTGCTTTGGGGGCTGGCAAGCCGGTGGTGACGGCCAATAAGGCGTTGCTGGCATTTCATGGGGAGAAACTGTTTGCCGCCGCGGAAAAGTCCGGCGCGAATTTATATTATGAAGCCAGCGTGGCCGGCGGCGTACCGATCATCAAGGTGATCCGCGAAGCGCTTGTGGGCAACCGCGTGACCCACCTCTATGGCATTCTGAACGGCACCTGCAATTTCATCCTTACCAAGATGAACGAGGGGATGGAGTTTGATGCGGCGGTGAAGCTCGCCCAGCAACAAGGGTATGCCGAGGCGGATCCCACGCTTGATGTGGGTGGCCATGATGCAGCGCATAAGGTCGGCATTCTCGCCTCGTTGGCACATGGGTTTTGGGTGAAGCCGAAGCAGGTGTATACCGAGGGCATCGAACAAGTGGCGCCGTTGGATTTGGAATTTGCCGATTCACTGGGGTACGCCATCAAACTCTTGGGGATTGTAAAGACCTCGAAGCCTGGCCCCGTGCAGGTGAGTATGTATCCGGCTTTGATTCCTGATGACCACGTGCTGGCGAATGTGAGTGATGTGTACAACGGCATTCTCGTGCGCGGCGATGTGGTGGGTGATACGTTGCATTACGGTCAGGGCGCCGGGCGGGATGCGACTGCCAGTGCCGTGTTGAGCGATATCGGCGACGCGGTATTGGACCTGAAGCATGGCTCCACCGATCGCTTGAAGGCGTTCATCCCGCATGAGTCCAATGGCGCCGTACGGCCGATTGAGGAAACAACCTCCTGCTATTACCTGCGGCTGTCCGTGCTGGATCGACCGGGGGTTTTGGCAAAAGTGTCAGCCGTACTGGCGAAAAACAAAATCGGAATTTCGTCGGTCATTCAGCCCGAAGGCCACGAAGGCAGCAGTGTGCCCCTGATCCTGATGCTGCACTACGCCAAGAACGCCGCGATGCAAAAGGCCTTGAAAGAAATCAGAAAACTCAGCGCCGTGAAGGCGAAGCCGGTGATGATCCGCGTGGAGAATTTCGCATGAGCATTGGCGTTCAAAATACTTCCGGTTGGCGCGGCGTCATTGACGCGTACCGCGAGCAATTGCCGGTGAGCGAAGCCACGCCGGTGGTGACGTTGCTGGAAGGAAACACGCCACTGATTCGTGTGCCGAACTTTGTCAAGGCGATCAACGGCGAGTTTGATCTCTACCTCAAATACGAGGGGCTGAACCCGACCTGTTCCTTCAAGGATCGGGGCATGACGATGGCTGTATCTAAGGCTGCCGAGCGCGGAGCCCAAGTGGTGGTTTGTGCAAGCACAGGCAATACCTCAGCAGCAGCAGCAGCTTATGCGGCGCGTGCAGGCATGAAGTGTGTGGTGCTGATTCCCGAGGGAAATATCGCCTTGGGCAAGTTGGCCCAAGCATTGATGTACGGGGCACAGACGCTTCAAATTCAAGGTAACTTTGACCAGGCGCTGGAGATCGTCCGTGAACTTGGTCAGACCGGTGCGGTAGAGGTGGTGAACAGCATTAATCCTGTTCGTATTGAAGGCCAAAAGACGGCTGCTTTTGAGATTTGTGATGCGCTGGGTGACGCGCCTGATTTTCATTTTCTACCTGTTGGTAATGCCGGCAATATCACAGCTTACTGGAAAGGCTTTCAGCAATATCACGAAGCCGGTCTCAGTGATACTTTGCCTCATATGATGGGATTTCAGGCTGCAGGCGCTGCGCCGATTGTAAATGATGCAGTGGTGGAATTTCCTGAGACTGTTGCCAGCGCGATACGCATCGGCAATCCGGCTAGTTGGAAAGGAGCAAAAGCGGCTGCCCAATTTTCCGGAGGTCTGATTGACAGCGTGACGGATGAACAAATCTTATCGACCTACAAATTGCTGGCGTCATCGGAAGGTATTTTTGTAGAGCCTGCTTGTGCGGCGAGTTTAGCGGGAATTGTGAAGATGGTTAAAGCGGGTCGCATCGATTCTGGAAGCATCGTCACAGCGACAATGACTGGGCATGGTTTGAAAGATCCGGATACCGCCGTGAGCAATGCGAATGCGCAAGCAACCTCGGTGGAACCAAACACCGTCGCCGTGAAGGCGGCAATTGGACTGTAAGCATGGCGTTGATCGTCCAGAAATACGGTGGCTCTTCAGTCAAGGACACGGACCGTATCAAGAACGTGGCCAACCGCGTGGCGGAGTATCGACGCCAGGGCGATCAGATTGTCGTTGTGGTGTCGGCTATGGGTGGCGTGACCGATAATCTCATCCGTCTAGCCAGTGAGATTAATCAACTGCCTAGCGAACGCGAGATGGACATGCTGCTGGCTACCGGCGAGCAAACGACCATTGCGCTGCTGGCCATGGCACTGCATTCACTAGATCTCAAGGCGGTGAGCTTAACCGGCGCACAGGCGGGTATCATGACCGATGGCGTGCACACCAAAGCGAAGATAGAAAACATTTCGCCCAATCAGGTACACGCGATGCTTAATGAGGGCAACGTGGTGATTGTGGCCGGTTTTCAGGGGATGACGCCCGATGGACGTATTACCACACTGGGCCGCGGCGGTTCCGATCTCACAGCCATCGCATTGGCTTCAGCGTTGGATGCGGACTTGTGCCAGATTTATACGGATGTCGACGGCGTGTACACCACCGATCCACGGGTGGTGGCCAGCGCACGCAAACTGGAGGAAATTTCGTATGATGAAATGCTGGAGCTCGCGAGCCTTGGTGCGAAGGTGATGCAAAGCCGTTCGGTGGAGTTTGCGAAAAAGTATAACGTTAAATTTGAAGTTCGCTCGAGTCTGAACACCAACCCAGGAACTATTGTGAAGGAAGAAACTGCAAGTATGGAGGCCGTCGTGGTACGCGGCGTGTCGCTGGACAAGAATCAAGCGAAGGTAACGCTTGTGGGCGTGCCGGATCAGCCGGGCACTGCCTCGCGCATTTTCAGTGCGTTGGCATCCGGCGCGATCAACGTAGATATGATTGTACAAAATATCAGCCACGGCACCGCCACGCCGGCTACCGATATTTCGTTTACCACCGACAAGCCAGACTTGCCCAAGGCGCTGAAGGTGATCGCAGAGCTGCAGAAAGAAATTGAATTTGGGGAAGTGATTGCCGATGAAGATATCGCCAAGGTGTCCGTCGTGGGCGTGGGTATGCGCAGTCATTCCGGTATTGCGGCGAAGGTGTTTGAGACGCTTGGACAGGGCGGCATTAATATCGAAATGATTTCCACCAGCGAAATTAAAATATCTGTCGTGGTAGAGGCCGAGAAAGGCGAAACGGCTACGCAGCAATTGCATGACACCTTTTTCCAAACAGAAACCTGAAGCCCATGAATGGGCCCATCCGCCAGTTTATCCAGCGAAATTATCGTCACTTTAATGCCGCCACCCTGGTGGAGGCGGCGGAGGCCTACAACGCGCAGTTGGCCGGTGGCGGAAAAATGTTTGTGACGCTCGCAGGCGCGATGAGCACGGCCGAGCTGGGGCTGTCACTGGCCGAGATGATCCGGCAGGATAAAATCCACGCGATCACCTGCACGGGCGCGAATCTTGAAGAGGATGTGTTCAACCTAGTGGCGCACGACCACTACGAGCGCGTGCCGCATTATCGCGACCTCACTCCAGCTGACGAACAGGCGTTGCTCGATCGCCATCTCAACCGCGTAACGGACACCTGCATTCCCGAGGAGGAAGCCATGCGACGTATTGAACACGCCGTGCTGGTACTCTGGCAGGAGGCGCAGACGCAGGGTGAGCGGCATTTCCCGCACGAATACCTGTATCGCCTGCTCAACGAAGAGCGAGTGGAGGCGCATTACCAGATTGATCCAAGGGACTCCTGGTTGGTCGCTGCGGCGGAGAAGAATCTGCCGCTTTTTGTGCCCGGCTGGGAAGACTCCACGCTGGGCAACATGTTCGTGGGGCATTGTTTGGTTGGTGACCTGAATTTTAATGTCGTTCGTTCCGGCACGGAGTACATGGGGGCGTTGGCCGATTGGTATTTGCAAACCACCATGGGCCAGTCCGTGCGCGAGTGCGCCGAATCGCAGATCGATGCCCAAACCCTGCCCGCCAAGGGCGGCCCTTGCGAGGCACAGGGAAGCACCGTGGGGTTCTTTCAAATCGGCGGCGGCATCGCGGGTGATTTCCCAATCTGCGTGGTGCCGATGCTCCATCAAGATCTCAGCTTGGAATGCCCTTGTTGGGCGTACTTCTGCCAGATCAGCGATTCCACGACCAGTTACGGTAGCTATTCCGGCGCCGGGCCTAATGAGAAAATCACTTGGGGCAAGCTCGAGACTGACACTCCAAAGTTTGTCATTGAAAGCGACGCTACCATCGTTGCTCCACTCATGTTCGCCCACGTGCTGGGCTGGTAAGCAAGCTGGTGGCAAATGTGTTTGTGATTACGCTTTTTCATCACGGTTAATTACACCGCGAATGCGGTTAAGGGAGATGGATTCTGGTGCAGAGTTGGTACAAGAAGGTAAGAAGGAAACTTTTTCTGCGATTCCTCTAGGGAAAATGATTACCGCTTGAACTTAAACCAATTCAGTTGTGTTTAAAAACTCAGCTTAACTCAAGATATGTTATTATTTATTATCTTCCCATGCTTCAATTTCAGCCCTGAGTTTTTCATCATTTTCACCAAGTTGGTATCTAGAAAAATCAGTGAATTGCCAATTTTTAGTTTTCAAATTTTTTGTGAATGCGGCCACAGTATTAACCCTTTCCCCTTTTAAATTAAAACTGATAAATAGAAGCTCTTTATCCCCCCATGCTTTTTTCTTAACTACTTCAAGAGATTGAACGAACTCATTAGGATCCCCTATCCCAGATTCCATATAAAACATATCCATTGACACATCAATCACGGCGGCCAGATCGCGTTTATGAATCATTTTTACATATGACTGAAGAGCTGCGTCACTTGTTGATAAATCATAAGAATCACTACTCGAGCCAACTTTTGATTTTATGATTAGTGTTATAACCAAACTGATCAGGGCAATGAATAAGGCTCCCGAGGATAGATATAAAGGAATCCTGTTTTTGGCTGCAGGTTGCATTGGCTGTTGAACCTGCGCAACATAAGCTTGTGGGGTTTGCTGCTGATAATAATTTTCGGGTGAATTTGGGTCTGGAGGAACAGGTGGATAACTCATATGAAATTATCTATAGGATATTTAAGATAAAAACAAGTTTTTCTCATGTTGAATTCCGCAAATCAAACCATTATCTCAGCCGCAATTTTGGTACAGAGTTGGTACAAGAAGGTAAGAAGGAAAATTTTTCTGCGATTCTCCTAGGGAAAATCATTACCGTTTGAACTTAAACCAAATACCATAGGACGCAGACTGGCCGGTGAAGGCGAGAGCGCGTTCGTTGATACTTTGCACAGCAGCGGAATAGCTCCAGTCATGCGTAAAGTGAAACGCGGCGATCACGTGCCAGAAATAGAAATCGCATCCAATCGCCCAGATCCAGCGTGTGGCGGGAAAGCGCGTGCGTGCGCCGTGGGTTTGCAGCAGCAGAAATGCGCCGAGGAAATAACAGGCCATCGCCAGCCAGGCCGTGCCGCGCACCGCCAGGTCAGCAAAATCGGCCGGGGTCATGTCACAACTCCGTGGAGGTATCCGCGCCGGCGTCGTCGCGGCGTTCGAGTTTGATGACGCGTTTCTTGATGATCTCCAGCTGTTTAGTCAATTCGTAGCTGGCTTCAAACAGGGCTTCCTGGGTTTCCTGATCGTCGAGATGGGTGATGATCGGGTTGAGGTCCATCATCTCCAGTGCAATGGTCTTGCAGTGGGCCTTTATCTTCTCGCTGGCTTCGGCGCGGTCCATGGGATGAGTTTAATACGTGGCCCGGCCGCCGGAAAGATCGAACACGCCGCCGGTGGTAAATGAGCAATCCTCACTGGCCAACCACGCGACCAGCGCGCCGGCTTCCTCCACTTCGCCAAAGCGGCCCATGGGGATTTTGCTGAGCATGTAATCAATATGC
>Ga0310343_10002135_pt1 | contig 10360 bp, 8 predicted proteins | sample HC15DNA2025_MG_FD_203519 | JGI IMG/M metagenome (GOLD analysis project Ga0310343, IMG submission 203519) | Marine microbial communities from station ALOHA, North Pacific Subtropical Gyre - HC15-DNA-20-25_MG | ecosystem: Environmental > Aquatic > Marine > Oceanic | place: Pacific Ocean: North...
AAATATTCTCACAAATCCTGATACTAAACTTATTTTTTTGAAAGATTTTGTTTCTTATATACAAACTCAGCCTAGGACTAGAGTAAGTTCATGGTTACAAACTTTTTTTGATTCTAGGAATTTATCAAGCGAATTATTTGAAAGATTAATTGGAAGAAATATAATAATAAGTAATTACCCGAAGTTTATACAGCCACTAGGTTGGGACAATTTAAGAGATTATCATGATAGTGTATCCACTCTAGACGGTCAATTGCATTATGAAAATTATATTAAATATAAATTGATGACATCAGAATATGTTCTTAATAGTGTAAAACTTGACTTGGATAATGGTAAAATTAAGGATCTATCAATCAGAAATGTTGATATCACTAACCTTAAAGATATGAAAAAGGCAGTACAAGAATTATACACGGAAAATTTAAATCCATCTAATTCTATAAATATATTTTCTTTAATCGATGGTTCTCATAAAGGTGATACTTCAAGTTTTAATACACAACATGTCGAATTAATACACAATAATTTATTTGTCAGTCCAGTAATAAATTTCAAATATTTTCCAAATAATTTTAGTGATTTAAGTGATGGATATTTTAATCCTTTAAAAGAGAGGGCAATACCTAATAATTGTAAAATATTAGGATTACAAGATAGTGATTTTATGTATTCTCTTCCGGCTCCGCCTAATAATAAGCGAATACCTTTTTATTTAAAAGTATGTAAGAAGTTTACGATATGTAGAGGTATTCCAGGGTTAGAGGGGAAAATATGTTTTAGACATGGAGTACCTTCTAACACTTCAGAAGGTTTTATTGGTTATAATACATTTATATTAACAGATTTTTTGTACATAGATGGTTCAACTGCAATACAACAGACTCAATCTGATCCGAGAATACCGGGTTATCCAGTAGTTACACCAACTACGGGATTTGATCCTACCGCAGAAGGTTTAAATATGCACCCTCCAAATCATAATGGTCAAGGTCTATACTATGTTCAAAGCAAGAATTTCATACAAGAGGTATATGCTAATGAATTAGTACTTGAAAATGAACATATAAGTAAATGGGTTTGTTTAAAAGTAGCTGGCACGATAACCAAATTTAAAAATGTAGTATTAGGTTATTTAAATAATTTTAGTATTAATGGGATTCTTCAAAGAAATCTCAGCGAGATTGGAAATTATCAATTTAATAATAATCCACGACAACCTTCTTTTTTGCCAGAAAAGATGAAGAATGATATTATACAAGACGCAACACGCCGTACATGGGGATTTATTAAAGTAATGCCACAGTCAATGTTTGGAAATGACTCGTTAATTCCTGATCAATATGTATACCAAAAATCAACAACAAGTTATGGTGTACTAGTATGGTATATACCTAACAGGGATGATGTAATTAGATATATGTTTATTTGTAATAATTTTCCAACAAATAATTTTATAAATGATTTTTCAAAAGTATTACAATATAATGTTATCAACAACAAAAAATTTCAAACAAAATTGTTACTAAGTTTATGGAATTATAAAAGAATATTAGACCCTTTGCAATATTTAGGATTGAGAGAACAAACACATATCAGTAATGCCCCTGGTGTATTTGCTACACAAGATTTTTATTGTTTTTTACAATGTTTATATTTAAAAATAACAAATAATGATAAGCATATTGATATTATATGGCAAAAAGATAAAGATAGCCTTATAACTACAACCAACGAAAGTAATCAGAATTTTGGAACAATAAAAAATAAAGAAAAAGATATTGACACTCTTATTAAAGAAATTTTAGATGAACTTGATATTGAAAAATATTTTGATTTTGTCATTACAATATTAGATAATGGTAAAGTGGGTATTAAACATTTTATTAATCCATATATTTTAGAACAATATTATAATAACTCTTTAGTTAAAAAAAATATGGACACAATATTAAGAAAACTAGATTGTACACCTTTTGAAGTTCAAAAAGAAAGTTATATAAATGAAATAAATAATGACATTGAAAAAAAAGAAATTGATATGAATCAAATTAAACAAGTACAAAAAACACCAAGAACAAAAAAAAGACAAATTAAAGCTACACCTTTAAAAGGTCCTCACACAAACAAATCAAAACTCAATATTTCAGGTAAAAGAACATTATTTACAGAAGTATTAAAAAAAGATAAACAAAATATTAGACCAATCAAAAAAAAAGTTCAAACTAATATGGAAGATTATTTTCAGTCTATTGGGAGACCTCGTACTTTCAGTAATGTTAGTAATACTTCTACTTTAACTATTGAAGCGCCTCCTGGAAATATTGTTTCTTTCACTACAGACAAACTCAGAAAAAAATACCGTGACATTTTACCAGAAACAAATTTAAAGATGTTTACAGAACCTAGTTCTGATAATCTACTGAGTACAAGTTTGGACACCTCAGTAAGTTTTGGTAAAAGAATAAAAAATAAACGAAAGAAAAAGAAAGTTCGTTCAAAAAAGAAACCGGTTAAAAAGAAAGTTAAGAAAAAGAGAAAAGTCAAAAAGAGAAAATAATATTAATATTCTTTTTCAATTTTATCTTTTAAATTTCTTAATTCGTTCTGTAAAAAATTAAAATAAGGCTTCAGATTATAATAAGTACCTGCATAAGCTCCTAAAGTGAATGATATTATGTGTTTAAACATCTTATATAAATATATATTATATTTTAAAAAAAATATTATATATAATTATATGCCGCTTAAAAAAGTTGAAAGGAAAAAAGTTAAAAGGAAAAAAGTTATAAGAAAGAAGGTTAAAAGAAAGAAGGTTAAAAGAAAGAAGGTTAAGAGAAAAAGAAAATTTGGTAAATCTAAACCAAAGTCTTTTGACGTTAGAAGTTTTGCAAAAAGAAATAAAGTTCCATTAGGTGTAGCTGCAACTATGTTAGCATCAGTTGGAGTAGGTGCAGGTTACTATTACAAAACAAGGTCTTCATCAAAAGGAAACTCTACAGAACTTACATATTCTAAGGGTGAAATTAAAAAAAGTCTCACAGAACCAATAGGTGCAGTAATTCATGAAAACCAAAAATTAAAAAAAATGTTGTACGATCTTTCTATAAAACATGAAGAGTGTAGAGAAACTATCGCAAAATGGAGACAAGGTGACACGTTAGGATATTATACTTCACAATATGATGAAGCTTTAAAATATACTGAATTGAAAAATAAGAATATTTTAAAAATTCTTGATGAAATTGACAAGGAACAAAATACTTTTCAATCAGAACTTTTTGGTAAAAAGAGACGAAGAAAGCGTAAAAGAAAGTTTGGAAGTAATTCTGATAAGAGGGAGATGGATTATTACCTTAATACAAATACCACTAGTTGGCAAGGAGCAAAACTTATAGCTAATTACAGTTCTACATGGTATAGCATGCCACAAGATGTGAGAAATTTAATATGGAATGTAAGCAAAGAAATAGCACAAAGTAAAAAATTAGATAAATCATGGAAAGAAATAACAGATGTTATAATAAAAATTATGTTAGAAAAAAGTAATACTATAACACAATCAAATGAAAAATTGAATAATAGAACTTATTCTCAAAATCTTAATTTATTGATTAATTTTATATTATCAGGTAAATCTAAAACTCCTGCAAATATTTCAACAAAAGAATTTCAAAGTAATGTAGGAAAAGTATCTAGTTTTTTAACAGCTTCATTAGGTAAGACTGATAAAAGATCTTTATCGTTAGATGATATTCAATCTATATTTTGCGCTGGGGTTAAAATTAAGTTGAATGAAAACTCAAAAAAACAAGCTGAAAAAATAATAGACGATAATTTTCAATGATTAAATAATTTAATAAAACATTAATACAATCATATACAAAGAGTATATACTTACAATTAAATCACTATCTGACCATCCAGTTATCCAATAAACTTCAGAAGGTTTATATAAAAAAACATAAAATAAACCAAAAAATAAAGGCCATAAGAACATTTCAAGATTATTGCTTACATTTCTTTTTTTCATTATGAATAATATATAAATTGCTGGAAGTATATGAAATAAAATGTCAGTAATATTTATAAAATTTTTATATTCTTCTGGTATATTGTTATAATATCTTCTCACAATATAAAAACCAAGAAAACTACAAGCTAGAGTCATACATATTATCATTTTTTCATGACGTACGTTAAAATTTTTTCTAAACATAATTAATATTACAAATAAACTAAATACCCATGTCGTAAAAAAAGACAAGATTCTTTGAATTATTTCTATCATTATTAGTTATTTATATTTTTATTTACTTAATAAAGTACATAAAATTATAAATATTTTTCAAAGTTTTTTAGAAGACTTTATAAAAAAACTTGTCATTCAATATTCGTTAAATGTGTTGTTTAGAATAATTTAGATAAATAAGTTTTTATGTTTTCCTCCTCATCCACCGAAATTATTATGCATTGGTCCTCATTTACCAAATTTTTGTTTTCTTCTTCTTTTCTTTTTTTTACCAAAACTACTTTTCTTAGCAGCTTTCTTACATTGAGCCTTTAATACTTTTTCAGATTTATAAACTCTTTTACCACCTCTCTTTGTAGTAAGCTTAACTTTCAATTTTTTACACAACTTCTTCAAAGTCGCAGATGGAACTTTTTTCTTTGAAACTTTTTTCTTTGGTTTTCCAAAACTACTCTTCTTAGCAGCTTTTTTACACTGAGCCTTTAATACTTTTTCAGATTTGTAAACTCTTTTACCCCCTCTCTTTGTAGTAAGTTTAACTTTTAAACGCTTACACAACTTCTTCAAAGCTGCAGATGGTCCTTTTTTCTTTGAAACCTTTCTTTTTCTTCTTCCGAAATCACTTCCAGGTGGTGGTCCAGGTGGTGGTCCAAATGGTGCTCCAGGTAGTGGTGGTGGTGATTCACGTGGCAGCGGAGGCAGTCCAGGTGGTAGTGATGGTGTTAGTGGTGTAAATGACATAACAGTATCCTGTGGAGGTTGATATTGTGTATCAGTACCACTGCTAAAATCTAAGTCGTCAAATAAACCTAGAAGGTCATCTGTCTCTACTGATAGATTTGTACTTGGTGCAGTTATTGTTAGTTGTCTCATTTGATCATCAAGGCTATCTCCACTTTTAGTTTCAGTAACTCCACCAGAAATTTCATGTATAGGGTTATCATTATTGTCTAAACTTTGTGAAATTATTTTACCTTTTTCTATAATTGTAAGATATTTACCTATTAATTCTCTCAAATCGTCTGGGTATTCAGTAACCATTCCTCTATCTCTAATATTTTTAACAAATTTAACAAAAGTCTCAGCAATTAATCTATCATCACCACTATTATAAGTGACATGTATACTCATTTCTATGGTCTTCTGTTTATATATATAACTAAACCCTACTACATTGCCTGTTCTATTATCTGGATGTCTTAGAACTTTAAATTCAGATAAATTTTCTTCATCTTCAGACCCTTTTAACAATCTTCTATATGTTTCTTCTTTTTGTAATGTTATTAGTTTACCTTCTTGTAAATCGTCTCTGTATTGTTTTTTTGTATCAACTTCATTTAATAGTTGGTATATCATAGAAATTATAGCCACTAGTACAAGGTGAAAAACTTCTGTTCTTTGTTTTGAATTTGTGACTAATTCACCTTTAAAAAACAATTTTTTAATACCTTTTTTATCATCTAATAAAACTTCCATTGTATTTTTGAAAGTATTTTTAGATTTTTTTCCAGTTAGGTCTATTAAATCCATGAATGGAGCAGTAGTAAATTTTTTTGGAATATCCTCCCTTCTCATATCTCTCGTAGCAAAAAGTCTATTTATTACTTTACGTAACATACCGAATTTTCTCCTTCCTCTTCTCTTCTTTCTTTTAGTAACCTTCTTAGTTTTTCTTTTAGTAACCTTTTTAGGTTTTCTTTTACTTGTTCTTTTTGGCATTATGATAATATTAAACATTTTTTTTTCAAATTTAATATATATAAAATTATAAAATCATATTTAAGTAAGATGGAAACCCAAATGAACCCCCTTAGACTACACTTTAAAAAAAGAGTAAAAGGAATACTTGAGAAAAATGATTTTAAAATGGATATAGAAAAAATGGCGATAAACGCGGAAAGGTCTTTACTTAATAATGCTATAAGTACCTGTAAATATTATAAAACTGTAGCACATTTTTCTCAAATAATGTTTAGTAGTACTTATAGACAAGGATATTTAAAACTTATTAACAATTTGGATAAAAATTCAAACGCACCTCTTGTTATTCAAATGTTAAAAAATAGAGAATTACGGATACAAGATATTATACATGTAGGTTATGATGTTTTAGATCCTGAAAATTGGGACAAATTAAAAAAACGAGCTCAGAAAAACTACATTGTAATACAGAAACCAGATTTAAAAACAATGGCAGATGGATTCCACAAATGTTTTAGATGTGCTGCTCAGAAAAAACCAGCATACAAAACCACATTTTACGAGATGCAAACAAGAAGCGCAGACGAACCTATGACACAATTTATTACTTGTCATTCTTGTGGGAATAGGTGGAAACAATAATTTTTTTTTCAAATTTATAGATATAAAGATATAGGGACGTATATAAGTATAACAATGACATCGATAACAACAATGAATACAGAACAAGTTAAATCTGAAATGGAAACAAAAATTGAAAATTTCATTAACACTTTCAAAAGCGAACAGTCCGATTTTGAAAATGTTAAAGAAAATATGATGCAATTATTTTTCGAAATGCATATACACTGTTCCAAGATAGCTTTAAAAACAAATACTAAAAAAAAATCTTCTACAAAAAAATCAAACCTAGGTAATTTTGCTTCCAAGAAAGCAAAAGAACTTGCTGAAGAGAATGGATTGTCAGAAACAGATCTTACTGGAACCGGTAAAAATGGAAAGATTACCAAGAAAGATATTGTAGGACATCTTCCTAAAAAGAAAAAAAATTCTCAAAAAAAAACTGAACCAGTAAGAAAAAAAACTCCATGTAACGGGTTAACAAAAAGTGGTAACCCATGTACAAGGTCAGGGAGCCACCAACCTGAAGGAGCATCAAAATACTATTGTTACAAATGTGCTCAAAATTGGGAACTAAGAGAAATTTCTAATTTGCCAGAAGTTGATTTTTCAGGTTCAGATAGCGATGAAGAATCTGATACTGAATATTTTGAAAATTTGAAAAGAGAAAAGAACAAAAAACCATCAAAAATGTTGCGTGTTGTTTAGATTAATTTCTTTAAGTAGTGTATAAAAATCTTTTTTTTTCTGAGAAATCTGCTAAAAAAACGCGTTGTTGAGTACTTAAAGAATGCGAAAGTGTAGGCAACACCTCCTGAGAAAGTGTAGGCAACACCTCTGGAGATTTTGTGTCTATTTTGTTGATTTTGGAGAGGGGTATATAAAGAAATGGTGACGTAACGTTTTTTGTCCCAGCGATTTTTATGTGTTTTTGAAGGTGTCTGTAGGTGAGTCCAATTTCCACTAGTGTTGTATTTTCCTTCTGGTTTTGTATGGTTCTCTAATAATATTTTAAAAAAAAAAAAAATTCTGTATGGTAAAAAAGTGACGTAACGTGATTTTCATCGAAAAACTATTTTTCTGGGAGAATAAAAAGGTGCTGCCTACAAAAAAAAGTGTAGGCGGGACCTTTTTGAGTTTGTATAGAAAAAAAAAGTTTTTGGGCAAAAACGCGAGTACGTCATTTTCCGTTTTCTTTAAGTATTTTTTTACTTTTAGTGAAAAGTTGTATTTTAGTACTTAAAGAAAAAAGTCGTTTCTTTATATGGGGTTAGACGGTTGGGACAAAAACATAAAGATTTTGGGGGTATATAAAGAAAAGTCCCAAACATAAGAATTGTACGTCACATTTTTTGGTTTCTTTATATCCCCCCTCCGAGTACTTAAAGAAACCGTATCCGGGTCCTTTTGGGCACCCGTTTCGTCTTTTCTTGTGGATAATAATGTTGTGTAAAGGCATGACAACTCCCCGCACCATTCCTAGTAAGGGCTCTTCTGAAAAAAAGAGTGTTCCCTTACGGGATAATTCCAAACCTACCCAAACCCTTGGAAAAAGTGTCCCTTCTGGTAATCAGAGTGTGTCAGGATTGCCTAGTGGCGGTTCTCTAGACGGTTCCGAAGGTGTCCGTAAGGTAAAAAAGGTGAAAAAAAAGAAGAAATCTAAAAAGGGTGCAAGAGAAAAGCATAATGTTCCGTCCCTAAAGAGTTCCTCTAGGAAAGGTTCCCTAAAGGAAGAGACTCTTGCGGATCGGGGTTCTCGAACGCGCGATGACGTGTCCGTTCGTAAAACATGCATTCCCGTTAGTTCTGAAAAGCTTACTGTTTCAGTGTGGGAAGAAGACGTTAATTCCGACGACTCCCCACGGGAAAATGATAATCCTAGTCAAACCCTTGAGATAAAGAGCCGCACCTGTAATTATATAGTAACCCATCGAGGCAAGAAGCGTCTTTGTTGGAGGGAATGCTATAAGAATCACAATGTGTGTATACGTCACTATCCACGTCAACAATGTTCCTTTAAGGAAGAGAGGGATGGAGAGTGGTATTATTGCGAGCGTAAGACTAAAACCGAATATTGTACTTATCATAGTAAAGGCAATCGAGATCAATGTAAAGGTTTCACGATTGATAGCGATATGAGAAAGCGATGCACGATGAAAAGGATTCGTGGTAGTAATTTTTGTAAAAAACACGTCGATCAGCCGCCAGATGCGACTATATGTGGAGCTCCTAAGGGTAAAACGGTGTGTAAGGTTGTTACCTCTAGGGGTTCCTATTGTAGGGAACATTCGTCTCTTCCTGGACGTTCTACTAATTATGGTACGGACAGTAGGGTTGATGCACTAAACGAACGGTTATGGGGTCTATTCAAACAATACAAGGACTCTGGAAACCAAAAATACCTTGGTGTAATGACTAAACATAAGGAATCAAGGATTAAGCTTGAATGATTTGTAACCTTTTTTTCTAAATTGTTCTATATCCTCTAGTGTTAAGCCGTTTTTTTCATTTTTTTTTATGTATTCCGATACTTTTTTTTCCACTTCCATCCTCGTTTTCCTAGAAATAGTGTTTTTTGTTTTATTGACTAAATCTATAACGTGTTTTAAAGTTTTTTTTTCAATATGATCAGGTACGTCAATAATATGAGAGAATTCTGATACTATAATTTTTTCGTATCGTGAAAAGGCTTTCTCAGCCAATTTTTTTGAAACTCCTGTTTCTTTTATGATGGTTTTTATTATTTTACTGTCTTGTTTCTTCTTATCTTCGTAAATTTCTTCTGATGTCTTCCTATTCCTAGCTCTCCTAGCCCTAGTTTGTGCTCTTTCACATGGTATACATCGACTATAATATGTATTATTGTGCTTTCTTAGTCTAAAGTTACTGATCTTCTTTATTTCCCCACAATTATTGCATTTTTTGCTGTTAGAACGTTCTTCACATTCTTTACAAATATTCTTTTTATTATTACTTTTATAGTGACCAAAAGATTCTAATGGTTTAAAAGACTTACATTTAGTACATTCCTTTTCTTTTTTGTATCCATCTCTTGACTTTCTTTTAACAAATTTCTCACAATCTAGACAATATGGGTACAATTTACCATTAGTATAACTCCTGAAGTCTTTTAAATCCTTATCTTCTGAGCAATAACTACATTCTTTGTAATCCATATTAATAATTGGTAATATTTTTTTATAACATAACACACCTAAACAAAACAAAAATAATATTCGACTATAATATTTGCCATACTTTTCTAACCGGGGACAGTATGATGATTATTATGTTATTCACTAGTGATGACATACGATATATGTAATTCTATATAAACCCTTAAAATGGATAAAATGACGTACATTAAATTTTTTATTAAAACTATTTTTAAGGAATTGTTCTTTTTTTTTGACGTACATTAATTTTTTGTTAAAAACTACTCATGAAGAGAATTAAAGTTGTGCAATCGTGGAAAAATGTGTGCATTCGTGGAAAAATAAGCGATTCCACCACTGCACAGTGAAAAACAACAGGTTTTTTGCATAAAATCAGAGTACGTCAATTCAAATTCTAAAGAGATTGACAAAATTTATAAGTTTTTGAGTAAAAATCAGAGTACGTCAATTCAAATTCTAAAGAGGTTGACAAAATTTATAAGTTTTTGAGTAAAAATCGGAGTACGTCAAACCGGCGGCTCAAAATTTTGTGAAATTATCGAGAAATTCTAGGAAAAATGACAAATGCCTTTAATTTTTAATTTTTTTTTAATTTTTTTTGGTATTTTTT
>Ga0310343_10002136_pt1 | contig 10359 bp, 8 predicted proteins | sample HC15DNA2025_MG_FD_203519 | JGI IMG/M metagenome (GOLD analysis project Ga0310343, IMG submission 203519) | Marine microbial communities from station ALOHA, North Pacific Subtropical Gyre - HC15-DNA-20-25_MG | ecosystem: Environmental > Aquatic > Marine > Oceanic | place: Pacific Ocean: North...
ATTGTTGTTTTGATCATTTTTGTTTTTGTTTTTCTCGCAAGATATATTATTCCTGCGGATGTGAGACTACACCGACATGTGAGTCTTTTCGCAGGGTTACGATCTTTCGAGTCCTGTCCTGTATATTATAATACTAAATCTAGATTTGTCAAGCTTTTGATGGAACCTTGACAAAGTAAATCTTATGTGTGATATAAGGAAAACTAATTTAAGTAAATCATTTGTCCTACAACTTTGATGCTTCCACCGCTACTCTTAAGTTCTGCTTGTGCTGTACCTTCAACTGTAGTATTAGTACCAGTAACTGTAGTATTAGTACCATCTATGGTGAGATCCGTTGCAGTGACATCTAACATACCTTCTGATGAAAGTATAACATCAGTTGTACCATTCATATCTAACATTGCTGGTGTAGTTATTTCAACACCACCTGTACCTTCTATTTTAGTAAATCCTGATGATATTATATCTGTTGCTGCAGTACCTCCAGCAGCAAACTTTGTTCTGGTACTCACACTCATTCCTACAGATCTATTCTTAACTAATGCACCAGCACCACCAAGAGCAAATAAACTTACACAACCAAGAGTTCCTAATTTAAAATCTTGTGCTGCTTTCATGTTTATACTACCTGGCGTCACTATGTTTACTTGTGCACGAGGGTCAAACTGCATGGATGTCTCTTCACCAGCACCAAAGGTCATCTTCTGACCTGTTACAATATCTTTTTCGTTAATAGTTATAGTGTTAACACTAGCACCTTGTAATTGTAAATCACCCTGTGCTGCAATTAGAATGTTTTGCCCATCAATTTCTAGTTGATCAGTTGCTGTTATTAAAATTTTTGTTGCTTTTATACTGTGTTGACCACCCTCACATTCTTCAATAACATCACCTGTTGCCTTAATACTTAATGCTACACCTTTACCTTCTGTTCCTCCCATATTATATTCATAATATGAAGTAGAAAGATGTCTTTGGTTTGTACCACCTTCTGAATAAAGACCAAGTACAGAACTTCCAGCAATTTCTGTATTAAGAGGACCTGTACCTATTCTAATACCACCATCACCACGATATGTCATAAAAGAACCACCACCTCTAGGACCACTGATCCTTAAGGCCATTGATTCACTATCTGGAAGTATTCTTTCATATATTTCTGATCTAGTTCTGTAACCCTTAATAAGAGTATTAAAACGAGGACCATTTTTAAGAGTTTGAGTTTCGTCAGGTTGCTGTGGTGAAAAAATATCGTCTGGATAATTAACAGCAGGAACAAACAGACTTCTCTCTTGTGGTTTTTTTGTAGGATCTGTCATGGGCAATCAACGTAACGACCAGTTCCAATCTTGGTAGATCCAACCGCAGATAGTGCATCTGTATTAAGACATGCTAACGATGGCATTAACCTAGCACCAGAACCGCCACCACCAAATATGGTGACCTCAGGAAGTTCATCATATGTTGTTGTTCTATCCAATACACGTACTTGTACCAATAAACCATTTTTAACTATTGCTTCTGCAGTATTAGACTGTCCGTTAACAAGAATTGTTGGAGCACTTGTATATCCTCTACCAGGACTGAGAATACTAAACGCATCAATAATACATCTAACATCATTATCTACTGCAAGATTTTTCTTATACCCAAATCCTGCTGACTTAACTCTAATTTCTGTTACAAATCCGCCGTCATCTAACAATGCTGTTGCAGTTGCACCTACCCCCTCACCACTGATAAACACAATAGGTGGTTCTGCCCATGCATCACCTTTGTCATCTACAGGAATTTCTATAATTCCTCCATTATCATCAGTTATAACATTTACAGTATTTACAGTTGGTGGTTTAAATTGCTCAAACACAGTAGATGTGTCATCACCAACACCCTCATCAGAATCACTCAAACTTGACTCGCTAGTAATAAGAACATCTACAGATGCACCGTTACCACTAATTGTAAATGTCAATGTTTCTTCGTCTTCAACTTCAGTATCATCAGCAATACCTACAGTAATTTTTGCCTCATTGTTTTGAATTACAAATTCACCATTTAATTTATTACCGACAATATCTGATGGTGTTATGCTATCACCTGTTAATCTGTAGTAAATTATAGATCCATTTGCAACATTAGTCGTTGTAACTGTGTATATAACAAACTCTCCCTCTGGAACTGTACTTCTATTTGCAACGACATTAAATGTAGGATCAGCACCTGTGACACTATCATCAACTGGAAACTCTGCAGGAGGGGTATCATCAATATCTGGGATGGGTTCTACAATATTTGGACTAAATGGGTCATATGGTTCTTTTAAGTTTCTCTCAACTATGGTTCCAGTACCTATATTTTTCACAAATTTTGTTTTTACTTCATCACCCTCTGGAGAGTTTAATGATAACTTAACATAAAAAACTTCATTATCATCAGAAGTAGTATCAACTAGAGTTTGAACTTCTATAATTTTTTCAGTTTCGGTAGGAGAAAATCCTAAAATATCATCTACAGGAAGATAATCTGTGCCAGAAGTAGCACTTCCTTGATTTGTTAATGTTTTTACTTTAACAGATGATGCTATACCAGTAAAACCACTCCTAGTGACAGTAAATCTAGCAACATTTCCTTCCTCTACTTCTACATCAGTAATATCGTATACAATTTTAGGTTCTTTTGTGCTATCTGTAGGAGTCAAGGGAACACCTCCTATAAATCCAACTGTTGTTACTGTTAATGGAGATCCAGTATATGCTTCATCACAAGTATACTGTGTATAATCTCTTGGTGTATCACCAAACAAATTATCAATACGATCTAACAATCTATCTAAGAAATTTTCATCTTCTCCTTCGTTTGCGGAACCATCTGTGCATCTTTGCTTAAGTTCCTCACAACTTCTATCGGTTCCAGAACAACTGATTCCCAATAAATTTAAAATATAATTAATTGCTTTTCCAATCATATTGAATGGAGCAGCAATAGCACCTAAGATATCTTGTAGAGGACCTAAAATGCTTTCTAGTATTTGATTCATTAACTGGTATATTTTAGAGATGATACCATTTACTAACTCATCAACTTGACAGATAGCAGCACGATAGATTTGATTGATGTAACTCATTAAAAGATTTGTCAACCACTCAGCAAGTCTAAGATATAAGTCTTCAAATTTACAACCAAGATCTTTGAGTATCTTGTTCATAAATTCTGTGATACCTGTCAGTACATTTCCAGATTCGTTTGGTCTTAGGACAAACTTTACTAATTTGTCAACTGCATCTCTAATTAATTTTGTTATATATCCTTTAACTCCTGCAATAAACTCTCTGATAATTGCAACCATCTTATTTACATACACTCTTGCTTTTCCTGTAGAACTATAAAGTCCTCCAGTATACTTGTCAACGTAATATGTTCCTATATTTCCATTATTACGTTGTATCTGATAAAGCATTTCACCTAGATTGTTTTTAAACTTATCTTTGAGTTTTCTATCTTTACAAGCTTGTGCAGTTTCTGTACACCAATCTTCCTGACTTATAACTTCAACTTTATTACCAATATCTACTCTTAGTTCACCTTTTTTATTTTTTGTGCCATCAGGAAGAACACCAACTAAATCTGAAGTATCCGTTTTACTGTCGTCTCCATCTGTATCAGGATCTACAGCAAATTGAGCTTCTAGTCTTTTTCCAGTTTTAAATCTGGAATCAACATCATCTGGTCCTACTTCATTCTTGACTGTAGTAGCACCAGGCACTTGTCCAATAGAACCCATGATAATGGGTTTTGTTTTATCATTGTCCATATAAAAGCCAATGACCCAACAACCTGGTATTAGTTGAGAGGAAGCTCCACCAATATTACCAGGCATGAAGGGTGCATTGACAGGCATCATCACGGTTGCCCAAGGTAGTTTTTTAGTTTCTACAAGGTCTTTTTCTTTAGGATGTTCTCCTACAATCGCAACCTTATATCGCCAACCACCTTTTCCTCCAGTGTTTGCTGCTGACTCTTCTATTTGTCCTATCCACCAATTAAAACCATCATTACCTATAAGATAACTAGGTACTAACCGTGACAATGATTCGTCGTTTATCATAACTAATCGTCATATATTAGACACTCAGGTTCATCAGGGTGTACATCACAAAATACCTCTAATACATTAGGGTCATGATGATCTCCACCTTCAATCTCTGACTTATGATGTTCTACATACTCTTCTAGGTCATGCAACTCATCTTCAATGTGATGTCGCATTGGTTCTGATGTTTTAGGATCAGCAAGAATTTCTTTATCGTGCTGAATATGGTCTTCAATTGTTTTCATTGTGTTTTCCTCCGTACAGTATGTACATTACTATTTATCCCCATGTTTAGAAGGTTCTACTTCCGTTCCATAAGAATCTCTGAATAATCTTAGCGTAGAAAATCCTTTTCCGCTAGTACCTCCGTTAACAAAGTTAAATGTATGTGTGACTTCCTTAACAAGGTAGATACCACTAGATTCTGTATCATATGGTTTTTGAGTCTGAAATGCATCTGATAATTTACTTCGTAAAAGTAAAGCAATTTTATCTCCTGCACATATTTGAGGATTGGGAGGAATTTTTAATACACTTTCTGAATTTTTAAGTAGATCCATTCTAGCAACTGATTGTACAGCAAAATATTTTACCCAATCTGCATATTCTGTAGGGTTTTCTACTTTTGGATCATCAGGATCTCCAACATCTGGATCATCATACCATGTCTCAGGATCTAAAATACCAGACATAATTCTAGAGGGAGATTCGGATAATTCTTTCCTACCCTCAGGAAATCGTGGAGCACCAGGCACTGCAGAAACTGAAGATTGTCCTCCCACATGTGCCATGTCATTATAACTATCTTTAATTTTATAAACATACTCATTATATGCACCAGTGCTATGATTAAACAATATTAATTTTGTAGAGTATTTACCAAGTCTTAGTGATGACATTACATCAACTTCAGAAGTAAAATTAAATGCTATAATATTAAATCTTGCATCCGCTGTTGTGTCGGTATTTGCTATCGTTTCAATATAAGGACCCCATGCTTTTGACTGTAATCTTGGTGCTGCAAATTCTTGTTTTTCAGAAATATCACATAAAGAGTCAACTGAAAAGCAATTATATCCTCTACGAGTTTCCCAAAAAAGAAATCCAGCACTACCTTTTATTTTTTGTTCTGATCTAGGTGTATTGGTTGAACTATTTTCTGTGCTATATGATGCTTTTAAAGATACTGATTTTTTTATAAGTTTTGCTATTATGTCAAATACTCTCAAATTGCCAGGTATCATTCTTATTTTAAATTTAGATGGTTCAGAATATATTTCTTTACTTGTTAATAATTTTTCTCTTAATAATTTAATAATTATTGATTCTGGATTTTCATCTAATGGTTCTTGTATTTTAAAACTCTCATTTATCAAAGCTTCTTCAGAAACTAATAATAAATTATAAACTTGTTTTTTACCATCTACAACTCTATTACCAACTTTATATACTCTTAGGTTATAATCCATAGGTTCTTCACTGAAACTATGTTTGATACCCACTGCAATATCTTCACCACCTTCTATGGGAAAAGTATTGAGAAAATCTTTTGAGTCACTAATAAGTAGATTTCCAGATATAAATGGAGAGAGAATACTCTCCATGAAATCAAAACTGATAATCATATCAGTTGAAAGAGATCTTTTTTTGATAACATTTCCTTCGTTATCAAGTTTTGAAATAATACAACTTTCTAGTGCTATTTGGGATGGATATTGTTCTGCCATTACTTAGCCATTATAGAATAACTTGTTATAAACTTCTCTAAGTCCATATTGAAACTTTGTCCAAGAGTTTCATCGCCACTTTCTTTTACTCCACCATTTCCTCCACCACTATAATAATTGTTAATTACAGTTGCTGCTATTGGATTATCACCATTGACATTTTGTAATTTTAAAGACTCCGTAATATTTGGATTACCAGTAAGTGTTCCATCTGCGAGTGGTTGTGGATTTAAAAAATCATTTGCGACTAAACTTGCTAATGTTGCTAATCCTCCACCTCTAAATGAAGTTAAGAAACCAAATAATCTTTTTACTGATTGTCTTCCTGCTGGTGTAGGACCTGACATAAGACCACCTTCCTCTGCACTTACACCTGGTCTAAATCCACGGGTAAAATCCCATCCTCCTAATTTTCCGTTTTTACCAAATTTTCCACGTTGATTCCAATCATCTGCAAGTAAACCATTTTTACCAAACCATTTCATTGTATCTTCTTTTGGAGTATAACCCTTATTAAACCAATTCATCAGTCCTCTGAAAGGATTTTTTAAATTATTTGTAACTTCTTTTGTAGTATTAAACAATCCACTAAAAAATCCATCTGAACCTAGTGTTCTAAGTCCTCTCTCAACTCCAGTGCTTTGGAGAGCTATATAATCTCTCTTTTTATTTTTAAATCCTTCAACAATACCCTCACCCATTTCAATAGATCTATCCTCATTATCACGTTCAACTACAATTGATTCTGGATTACCTGGTTCGTTAAACCTTGCAAGTGGCATACCATTAACACTAAGAAGAGAATTTGTACCAAATCCACTCATTCTACCACCAGTTCTCATAGGCATTAATCCCATATCTCTACCAAATAAATAACCATCAATCATTAATCCAAGACCAGTAGTTGCAGGAGTTAATCCCAAAACACCAGAACCTATTTCTAGACTAGCACCCACTAAATCTCCTTCCAATGCACGTTGAATACCAAAAATAAGACCCGCACCCAAACCAATAAGTGGTAATCTTTTTAAGAATCTTCTAAGTCCAATTCTAGCAGATCCTTTTCCAAATGTTCCAGCAACTTTAGGATTGGTAAATATATCTTCACTGTATTTTAAGAATAACTCATCGGCAACGTTATTACCCAATTGTTTTCTAACTGCTTTAATAATTTTTGAACTGCCCATTCCTTTTTCTGACAGATCACCAACTCTTGCCATCAATACTGCTTTTTCTAAACTTTGATATGTCATATCAGGATAATGCTTCATTAATTTATCAGCAATTATACTTGTATCTTTTACTGAATCAACACCATCAATAAGTGCGTCACCAGCATTAAATAATCCTAGTTTCATAAACTGACGAGCATTTTTTTCTCCATATTTCTTAGCTACTGCACCGAAAAGATCATCATGTGCACTCATGTATATGTCAAACTGGTCTGTAGGTATGCCTTTTGATATCGCTTTTCTAGCACCAGCTACAGTAGCATCATAATCACTCAAATTTGCTACTGCTTTCATCATTTCATTTGATATTGCATCAGGTTTTGTACCAAATTGCTCAGCTAAAGTTCTAATTTGCAAGATTCTTCTTCCAGCAGTATTAGTTGATGTATATAAATCTGGAAATTTTCTGGAAGCAGCAAGTGCATCATCCATATACTTAACAGAAGAAGTACCTTTTTTTGCACCAGATGAAACAAAGTCTACAAGAGAATCTGTTTTATCTGCATTCAAACCTAGCATTTTAGCAGCTGCCATTGCTATACTATCAGGGTTTTTTGCTGCTGCATCTCCTGTAATATCTGCAGTGTTGATACCAAGTTTATCGTACAGTGAAATTCCATCTTTTTGCATCATACCAACAATATCACCAGAAGCAAGTGCTTTATAACCTCTCGCACTTTTAGCACCAGCTGCTATGCTATTCAGACCTCTACCAGCACTCAATGAAGTAGATCCTACACGACCAGCAGACTGCATAAAATTACTTGTAAAGAATGACAGACCACCACCGCCACCACTATTACCACCAGCACCACCACCAAATCCACCGCCACCTGATCCGCCACCTGATCCGCCACGTGGAGTAACATTGATCATTCCACGACGACCACCGCCACCACCAAATCTACCGCCTCTACCACCGCCAAATCCACGACCTTCTATAGATCTTTCTTCTCTCATTGCTGATGATCTTCCAGATTTTGCTTTTTGTTGAGACATAAACATCTGGAAAAGATAACCATTAAACATGATTGCCTTTGCCATATCAGCTTGTGTATTTGCAAGACCGTCCATAGTCGAGTCTTGTCTTGATATCGCTGACGCTACTTGTACTAATCCTCCTTGTACACCACGAAGTCCAGTAACAATTGCGTTTGATAACGGTGCAGTATCTGTTATATTTGATACTTCATTAGTTACATTATAATCAAATCCACCACGAAATCTTTGTTTATAGGAAGCAGCAGGATTAGTACCAGGTCCTGACGCACCCATTCTGCCCCTAGTTCTTGAAATTCTATCTCCACCAAATCTATTTCCTAATGCTCTCCCAAAAAAATATCCTTTACCTATTCCTGCTTCTTGTAATGATGTTCCTCCTGCCTCTGCCATTCCTGCTGCGTAGGCACGCTCCTCTGACGCCATATTAGAAGCTTCTTTTAAACGCTTTCCAATTTGGTTTGCTATGATGCTAGTGTAATCTTTATTACCTCTAGTATCAGTATAACCTACGGTTCCACTTGCCATTATTGTTGTTTTTGTTGTTCTTGTTTAACTTGTTCTAGGTATTGCGTTAAGAGAGAAACATAAACTTGTCTCTCAAATGGCATCATATTTTCAATTTCACTCAAATTGTATTTATGGTGCTGCATTAAAGCAAAGTTAGTCTTGTAATACCCCTCTAGCGTATTATGAAAGAGGGCTATCCGAAAAAAGATGATAATCCAGATATCGTATATTCAGATTCAACATCAGTTTTAGGATTAGTGACTTTAAACTTATGTTCTAGTCTTGGTGATGTTTCAAAAAATTTCTGGAGTTTTTCCATCTGTGCATTAGTCAAACTTTCCACAAATTGCTTAAATTCCTTAGGAGTAGTGGTAGATTCATCAAATACCTCTTCTCCTTGGAATATCTGGTCTATACTTTCTGCGATTATATCCAAAACAGTATCTTCATTAACTTCTTTCTGTGCAAACTGTGCATCTACAAATCTATTAAATGATGGATACTTCATTATAACACCAGTGGTGTCGGTTAGCATAATTTTATTACTATGTCCTTTAGGAAAATTAACTTTAACATCTGTGAGATTTAGATTATATCTAACATTTGTTTTTTCATCATCCTGACAAGTAACATTAATTTCAACAATTTCACCAACTGATACAGCACGAATATTAAGGAAAATATACTCCAAATCAAAAGTTGCTAAATTTTCAAGTTTTATTCTTGATGATATGCAACCTTTTAACAAGGTTAGTACAGCGTTTCTAATATTCTCGTCACTTCCACTTTCTAATGCCATTAGTAGCACTTTCTCTTCTTTTACAAGAAATGGGCGAAATTTTATCTTTTTCTTTGTTGATGGAACTTCCAAGTCATACGTTGGTAAGTCCATGGTTGGCAATGCCATAATATCTACTCCAAGGTCATATTTATATTTAGCGACTTTTTGAGACAAAAAATAGCGGGAAATTTTTTCCCGCTTTTATGGAATTGAAAAGTCTATTTTGCTATGCTATTTGAATATTATTTTGAATATCATTGAAAGGAAGTGTTGAGTCAAGAATTTCACGAGGAAAACTGGTAGGATCATGATAAACAACACGATGCTTGCTGTAGTAGAACTGTGCTGTTACCTTTGTTATAGATGCAGATCCAAATTGTAATGGAACAGCATCAATAGCAAATGGCCATGCTCTCTCCATAACATAAGTCATTGATGATCTTACTCCATTATTAAATGAAGGACCTAACTCTGTTTTCGTTATGTATATGTTTCTACAATAATCATCTGGATAATTTAATTGAACTGTTCTATTACTTGGTCTAGTAATAGCTCTTGCTTCTGCGGGTTCATTTTTTGGAGTATCATCTATTTGAGGTAGCGGTATATCAGGATTATCTGCTGAATATTCTGGAAATATAGATGCAAACCATTGATTTAAAAATCTTAGGGGTATCATTGAAGCATCACACTGAAATCCTAATTGCATTTCTGTAAATATTCTTGTGTGTGGATAGTTTACTTGACCCTCACCCATATACCTACCTTTTATTGTTCCAGTCGCTGCATTAACATTTGGTAACTGTGCTTCATCACAAAAAAATTCAAATAGATCCCCAGTGCCAGGTATATCAAACTTGACTAAAAAATTATTTGCCATCGACATTCCACCGTTGGCGTTCATTGTTGTTAAAAACTTATCTATTGACACGCTAAATACCTATGTTGGTACAATTATATTTATGGCATATTCTGGGATTTATAAACCTATCAATCCCAAAAAGTATCGTGGCAACC
>Ga0310343_10002138_pt1 | contig 10356 bp, 7 predicted proteins | sample HC15DNA2025_MG_FD_203519 | JGI IMG/M metagenome (GOLD analysis project Ga0310343, IMG submission 203519) | Marine microbial communities from station ALOHA, North Pacific Subtropical Gyre - HC15-DNA-20-25_MG | ecosystem: Environmental > Aquatic > Marine > Oceanic | place: Pacific Ocean: North...
CCACACCGCCGCCGACCACGACCGCTTTGTTCTTCTTCTTCATCTTCTGTTGGCCATCGTCGTCGTCGTTCTCCAGAGTCGCTTTTGATGATGATGATAAAAATGATGATGAAAATGATGACGATGCGCGACACAGTCCTCGTCGCGTCGACGCCACGTTTTCCCATCGTTTCGTCGAAAAATGAGTCGCATTATTCGAGCGAGTGAAACGTTGTTGTTCTTCTTCTTCTTGGTGTTTCGAGTGTTGGACGCGAAGAAGTCTTCTGGTGCCGAGGCCGACGTCGCTCCAAGTCGTCGTCGTCGTCACGGTCGTCATCGTATTAAAATTTATCGAGAAAAAGTTTCATCATCCAAAAAAAAGCAGACGAAGAATCTTCGCCTCTATATTTAGGGTATCACTTTTTGTATAAAAACCCTAAACTCTTCGGCTTTAAAAAACCTCGAAGAAGAAGGAAAAAAAAAGAGGGCGAAAGAAAGCGAGAGTAGTATTCCTCACATTATTAGATAGGAGATAAGCAAATCGACGCGCGAGACTTTGACGAGAGAGGTCGAAAATCGAGAGATCGATTCCGAGTAGAAACGAAATATAAAAGAAATGAGTTTTTTGTGTTCGACGTCCTCGTCTTCGGCGCGGACCATGTTCGGGTCCTGCAGTAGCGGTGCGTGTTTTTTACGCGGACGATTTTGATTTTTCGACTTTACGATGGGTCAATTGTGTGCGACGACTTTTGGTCCCGACCAACGAACGAACGCGAGGGGTGTCGCGTGGAGTCGAGGGTGGATTCGAGCGCGAGAAATGCGCTTTCGCGCGAAACGCGGAACGCATTCGTGCTCGCGGCTGGGAGCGCGCGCGTTTTTTCACGAAAGGCCCGTCTCGCATTTTTGTGCTCGCTTTTTTCCCTTTCAACCGACGACGACGACGACGACGGCGGGGTGGGTGGAGTGGTTTTCTTATCTGAAATTCTTCGGCGAAGAAGACCACCACCTCGACGACGTTGCGCGCTGTCTCGCAGGTACGAGATGAAAAAAGACTCACGCTTTTGCTCTGTCCTCTTCTGTCGTCCCAACAGGCAACCAATCCGATCTGTTCAAAACCACCAACGGCACGGTCGTGACCATGATTCGTCACGGCAAGAAAGCCCCGAGACTGAACCTCCCAGCTGACCAACGAAAAGCGTTGCTCAGAAACTTAACGACGGAGGTGTTGAAACACGGGCAGGTGACGTGCACCATGGCGAGAGCGAAAGCAGTGAGAAAGCCAGTCGAACACATGATTCAGTTGGCGAAAGACGGCGGGGAACACAAGAAGAGAGCCGCGATGGGGTACATTTACGATAAGGAGGTTGTGGACGCGCTGTTTGAAAAGGCGCCGGCGCGATACGGCGATAGAAACGGCGGGTACACTAGAATCGTTCGAACGTTGAAGAGACGAGGAGACTCGGCAGAGATGGGCGTGATTAAGCTCGTATAAAACGAAACAGTTAGTAGATCTATCGCACACATTAAGTCTTGTTGATGTATATAATTATAATTGTTATACCACCTTACACACTACGTTTACTTCTTTTGCTTCTTTTTCGCGGATCCGCCGGCGCCTTTGGTCGTTTTTACTCGCTTGTTACCTCCTTTATCTCGCGCCATTTGTTTCAACTCTGCCGCGCGTTTTCGTAACTCTTCTGCTCTTTCCTCTTTCTTCGCGAGGCCAATTTGCATTGCTTTATACAACTCTCTCTTCTTTCTCGGGAGTAACGCGGATTTTAAGTGATCCAATTCAGCTTCTTCGCCGCCTTTTTGGATGCGTTCGCGGACAATCCTGTCTTTTTCTCTCATAGCCATTTCCGGCGTGATTTTGGATCTGACTCTCTTTTCGCCGGTCTCGTCGTCATAATCTTCATCGGAGGACGACTCGTCCGGGTCGGAGTCTTCCGATTCGCCTTCCTCGCCTGGGTAGGAATCTGAATCTGAATCCGAATCGTTGTCCTCCTCTTCGTCGATCTCCTCGTTCTCCAACGATTTCGAGTACGACACACCTTTCATTTCCTTCTCGAGTTCTTTTCTGTGCGTCTCTTCCTCTTCTTCTTCCTCGGTCTTTTTACGTTCCTTCTTTTCCGTCGATGCCGACGATGGTAATTTTTTCCTGCCCGGCACGCCAAAGTCGTGTTGCAACTTCATCAACTCAAGCAAGTATTCCGGGTAATATCCTTCCTCTTCCGGATCGACGAACGGCGATAAGTGCGGCGGTGGTTTCTTTCCAGGGAAGTATTTTTCCGTCGAAATTAGGATTCTATGGTTGGCGCAGTCGCAGATCCACTGCGGGACGATAAACTCGCGAGAGGTTTCCCCGTTTGGTTTTTCGTCGTTCGGCAACGGTCTGTCCATGATGACGTGCGTGATTTTATCTTTTTCCTCGTTGATATCGATGGGGGAGCCTTCGCCTTCCCAGCACACCTCGCCCCCGAACGATTTCACGATAAACACCATGGCTTCGCGAGGGCATTCGCGTTTGATGAGGAACGTCAAGCCATTGAACAAATTCGCGCGTCTTTTGCGGTCTAAAATCAACAACTCGCGATCGGTTAAGTTTGCGTTTTGTTCTTCGTCCATTATAGTCGTCGCCATTTGCGCGTTGGCCTCATCACCAGAGGTCATCATCTCGATGTTTTCTTCCATTCGTAACTGTTCGTTCTCGCGTTCTCTTTCGCGTTCGGCGGCTTCTCTTTCCGCGATATCATCCTCGTCTTCGCCGTCTTCAAACTGCGCTATTTCTTTCAGTTTCTCCGCTAACGTTTTCTTTCTTTTCTTTGGTTTCTCTCCTTGTTCTATCGCCGCGTTTTCTTTCGAGCCCGTGGCGGTGGCTTTTTCTCTCGCCTGCGCTACTAACGCGGCGTTTTCCATTTTTCTCTTCAACTCATGCACGATCGCGACTGCTCCAGTTGCGGCGTCCTCTAAAGCGACGTCTAACACCGGCGGATACCTTAAATTGTCCTCGTGGTACAACTGATGATTAACGAAGGTCGTCATCGAGATGTAAAACTCCAAAAACGTCAGCATCACTCGATAATCCACGTCTTCCGGTAACGTTTGTTGCAGGTTGTGCGAGACTAACCACACGATCGGTTCGCCTCGAATTTCAGCTTCGTAATAAATGCCTTTCACCGATATGAATACTTTTCTCAAGGCGTGTTTTCTCGTCACGTACGATTGAAATTCCAAGCTCAATTCTCTTGCTCTCGCGACGACATCTTGCGGAATCCCGTGCCTTTTCGCTGCCGGTAACAACGCGAACAAATGCACTAAAGTCAAACAATCGTCTAAATCCCTCAAAGCGTCCACGAACGTTGGATACCTTTCCTTCACCAAATGATCCAACGTGTACGCGGGTTTATTCTCTCGCAATCGGTCCACTTGATTGAAATGTTTCTTCGCCTTGGCTCGTTTAATTTTCCTTTCGTACGCTCGTAATTCTCTAAACGTGTTCATCAGCGGTTCGTGCATTAAGAATGCGATGTCTTTCGCGTGATAATACGTTTTGCCTTGTCCTTTCACTTTCTTCTTCGGTTCGCGCGGATGTATCCCTTTCAGAATACACAGGCGTCTAAAATCGGCTAATTTTAACTGGAGTTTGTTCAACGCTTCGTTCCGCGTCACGTATCTCGACGCCGTCGAGCCTTTCGAGACGCCTTTTTTCATCTTCAGTTTCGACTTGGCGAGTACTTTCCCGGTGCCGTTCACTTTGTTCTTTTTCCCGCCCATGGTGACTGGTCTTAAAGGTCTTCTTCTTCCTCTTCTTCTTCTTCTTCTTCTGACGACGACGACGACGACGCGATTTTTGGCGGCTCAGCACGAAGAAGCGTCTGACTTTCCAATTTTGCCCCCACAAACGACTTTACGAAGACACTCTTACAAACACTACCAAGCGCCTTTCCTTCTCGAAAAAAAAAAAGAGCCCTCTGGTGGTCTTCTTCTTGGTCTTCTTCTTTTTCCTCTTCGTCAAAGTCGTCGTCTTCGATGTCGTCCACAACCAAAGTCGACACAAAAGGAGTCGTTCGAGGAGGTCGTCTCTCAAATACTACTCTATAGTTTTCCCGAGAGTCTTTCTCTCTCTCTTTTTCTCTCTCTTCTCTTTTTTTTTTTTTTTGAAACCCTAAAATAGAGTGGTGGTGAGGAAAATGTGGATGGATCTTCTCTTGTGTGTCGTGTGTGTGTGTGCCCTTTTTTCTCTCTCTTTGCACTCTATAAAACCTGACAAAAGACACAAGAGGAGGTTTGGCTGTAGTACTCCACAATACAAAACGCGATCTTCTTTTCCACATCGCGACTTTGAACGACATTTGACGTGTGGTAGTAGTACTCCCTCAGAGTGTGCTCAACACCACCGACACACGCACCAACTACAACACCAACGGTCGTCCTCTCGCCAAAAGTGGTGGTGGTGTTTTTTGTGCGCTTTGCGAGAGAGAGGTCTCGACGCCTTCGAGAGAGAGAGAGAGAGAGATTCGACATTTGAAAAGCGCCATCATCATCCCTAACAACAACAAGCACTTTAACACACTCACAGAAAAGAGGGTAAGATGGGAGACATTGCCGACCTGACTGCGACGCGACCGGGGACTTTGTCGAATAGGCGTCGACGCCAAGACGACACCACCACCACCACCACCACCACCACCACCACCTTGGCGGCGGTGGCGATGGTGGTCAAAAGCGGGGGCGATCGGAAGACGCAATCGACGACGTCGAACGCGTCGACGGACGACGCGCGAGGAGGAGGACACAATACCGCAGCGAAAGGATTGCCGAGACCGCAACACGAGACGGATGATGATGATTTCGACGAACAACGCGAGAAAAAAGAAGAAGAGACGGAGATAAAAGTCGCCGACGCCGAAGATGGCACGCCGCGAAGGAAGAAGAGCGAAGGTAAAGAAGACGAGGAGACAACAAAGGCGGAGAGAGGAGGAAAAAAGACGACGACGACGACAGAAAAGATTATGAACGGTGATGATGATGATAACAACAGAGGAGACGAGGCGGAGTACATCAAATACGACAGTTTGTTCGACGCGCGGAAAATTTTCAGTCAATCTGGATGCTCGAACAGACAAAAGTCAATCGCGGTGTCGCATTACATCAACGATAGTTTAGATCGGTTGGTGTACGGGTATAAGCACAAGACGAACGTGCCCGCGCACGTATCTTTCGGGCAGCCGATTGAGAGAATAGCGGTCGGGTGCGGGTTGGAGGAAGACGATTGGGAGGAGTTGGAAGGAGTTGGGTTGAAGGAACGGACTAGAGTTAGGAAGGAGATGGAAAAGAGATTTAGCACGGAAGAAGAAGACTTGGATGAGGTGGGCGCAGAGGAGGAAGACTTGCAGAACCAGCAACAAATGATGCGCAGGAACGCGGACGATGCGTTGGATTACGGAGGAGGCGCGATCGAAGAAGACGGGGAGGAGGACGACGACGATTCAGATGAGTTTGACGAGGACGACCACGAGGAAGAGGGAGTTCACAGGTTCGAGTTTCACAACAACACTTTCTACAACAACGCTCCTTTACCTTTGCCTTCGTTTGGGAAAGATTTGAACCACGCCATGTATCCAAATCCGACGAAACGAAAACGACGACAACAAGAGATCAATTACAATAAGCAGAAGATGAACAAAACCAGCGGTATGATTGATGCCCACCAGTTTGATATTGGAGTAGAAAGTGATGGGAACAACGTCAGTGTCGATTGGACTGACGATCTCTCCCTCTGGGCCGCGCTCGATCATTTAGACACGAACAATAATAACAACAACGAAGCCATCGCGCCGCAACAACAGCAACATCACCAGCGTCGCTTGAGTAATTTGGGCGTCGGCATCTCGCCGCCAAATAAGAACAAAAACTACGCGCAACAAGCAAACAACGCGCACGATATTGCAACCGCGGTATCCAACTTGCCGGCGACGGCTCAAGCGAACGCCGTTGGCGCTCTAGCTTCGGGTACGACGATTGTTCATCATCATCACCATTATCCTCCGAATTCTTCAAACAATAATATTAGTTTTGACAAAGAACAACAAAACGGAGGATCCTCCATCGAATCCTTGTTAAAACGATTAGAGCAGTTGGAGAAGAAACTGGTTTCCCATTCGTCCAAGTCGAACGGAAGAGAAGAAGACAATGCAGAAGACACGACGAGGAAAATGTTGTTTACCACAAACGAGAAAGGAGCGAACAATAATGAGGATCACGTCGTCAACGCGAATAACAAAGACGAGAACAACAACGAAAGCGACAAAAATAGCGGAGGAGACCAGATGTCACTCTTAGAACGACGCGTTTCGGATTTAGAGCGATTGCTGAGAGCGTCCGAGTTGGAAAACTCGACGTTGAAGAGAGCTTTACATTTCAAATCGCAACCCGCGAACAAGGATAGCGACGAGAAAGAAGGAAATAACAATAAGACTTCAGCGAAGAAAAAGATTGGCGCGACTTTGTCGCATTCAAACGCTGCCGGGGGTGACGCTAAGAAGACGAATTCGGAAGATGTGAACAACAATTGTTGCGACGATTCGCACGGCCCGTCCAACGGCAAGTCGGATAAGACGAACGAAGAAACACTGCAAACTCTCAGCGAGAAAGATAAAGACGATAAATTAGAACGAAACGACGATTTAACAGGCGGCTTGACGACGGAAGCTAAGAGACATCCGTCTGAAAATATGCGTGAGAATGGTGCGATTGGGGGTGGTGTTCATGGCGTTTCGCCCGACTCGATATTTTATGCGGAAACGAACAAGCAGCAGCAACAACAACAAACCAAGTCCACGACGGCGGCGAATTTGCCCATTCGCGAAGTAGAGGAAGAAAATCAAGTCGGCACAGTCAGGCGAAGCCTCGATCGCGAGTTGATGTAAAATACACATACATTCGTTTATACCAGGTACCGTACCTGAGGTATCGGGTACCACTTTTGGTGCTTTTGTAATCTAACTATTATTAAATAATATACGCAAGGCTAAAAGTTTCTCTATAAAAGCATCCCCACGAATACTCTTGTTGTTGAAAAATACTATATTTAGTCACAGATTTCTATACGTGACCATGCTGTAATGCTCCTCCACCTCTCTTTTCACACTGCCGACGTCGCCTATACATTTCTACCTTTAACTCTTCTCCGCCATCTCCCTTTCAGCTTCTCCAGCGCGGGTTCTAAACTCCATCTATCTCCTTCCGGTCCAAAACAAATCAATGCCGCCGGTAAGAACAAAATCGACCATAAATAACTGCTCGTAATCGTCATGGTGATTAAAAACGCAAACTTTGAGAAAAATTTCAACACGCACAACCACAACATGGACCCGGAAATGACAGTGGTCATCGCTGAAGCCGTGATGCTTACACCCATAATCATCAGAGCTCTCCGCGTCTTCTCGCCTCGAGATTTTGCAAACAGTTTAGGCGCCTCGGTGTACGCGTTCGCTAAATGTACGCAATAATCAACCGATAAGCCAATCAAAATCACCGCGGCGATGGATTCGCCGATGCCTAAATCCCATCCCATAAACCCCCGAACGCCAACGCCCATGACAGTGACGACAACGCCGGCGATGGTGACGGTCGCGATCGCGCCCGTGAGAAAGTTCATGGTAGAAAGAACGAGGACGAGGTATGCCATGACGAAACATATGGTGACACCTTGGAAAGTGTTGCGAACCAACGCTTCTTGTGTGACCATCCAGGTCCACGTATTGTATGCAGTTTGGATAGCGTTTTGCATTCCAGGCGGAGCTTCCTCGTTTAATGTTTTCACCCATGCTTCCCAAACTCGAAAGACGGGTCGGGCGACTCTCGCAGTTGTCGGATATTTCAACGTCGTTTGCACGGTCACTTTGACGAAGAAGATTTTGAGTTCGTTTTCGCCGGGCACGATTGGTTTCGAATTGTCGTATGGTAAGAAACCAATGGAGTTTTTGAAAACGTAAAAGCGAGAATCCGCTCGAAAATGCCACAATTCTTCGAGAAATGTTGTTTTATCCTCGATTGGAAACGTGAGGTTACGTTCGCTTTCGACGTACGTTTTGAACGATTCCATGAAACAACTCACGCCGCTAGCGGTTTGTTCGTTGAGGCTCGATTGCGTTGCGTCTTCTTCTTCCGCGGTAACATCATCGGAAGACGATATAACCGGTCTTGACATAACCAAAAAACCATCTTGACATCCTCCCGCGTTGCATGGTGCAACTCTCAGAGCCTCGCACGCGTGTAACAAGTGAAGCTGTGACGCGGGCGGCGTGATATCAAACGCCTCGTCGAGTTGCAACTTACCAACCTGATCGATGTCCCAATGGTTCGCATTCGATGTATCCATACCGCGAACACCAAAGCAAACATCCAAAGGCACGACTCGATCGTCCGCAGAAACCGAAAATCGCGTGCGATCGTTCGCGTACGCTTGCATCAAATGTGCCGTTGGGTACCACTGCTCTTGCTGCGCAGGCGTTTCGAGTTCGAGCGCGAGTTTTAACGAAAACCCTAATAATGTTAAGAAACCAGCTATGACGACATAGCATATTGCTCGGTAGCTTATGAACGTGTAGAACTGGTTGCGGAAGAATCGTTCGATTGGACGTAAGCGTTTGATGTTCGCCTCGGAGTCGAGTGTATCCATCGGTCTCGGGGAGCTCGATGACGCATTGTCCTCGCCGCCGCCGTTCAGTATCGCTTCATCTTCTTCATCTTTGCCATTAATGGTTTCTTTGTGACTACGTGTATTACCTTCATCGACGACCTCTTCCAAGGATGATATCGATAAAGTGGTCGTTGCCGTCTCCAAATCGTACCTTTCTGTCCTCTTGTAATCCGCTTTCGTGCAAAAGCAACACACCCTGAACTTGTCCAAATACAAAGAGTACAAAAACAACGCCGGTGGAAACATCAGCACGTTCACTACAAACAAGACGGCAATCATTGTTGCGCTTAATATTCCAAACGCGGAAATCGGCATGACTTCGGATAAACTCGTGGCGAAAAATGCACCCATGGTCGTGAAACTCGTCACGAAGATTGCTTTGGATGCTCTTCGAGAAGTATACAACACTCTGGCCAACGTCGACCCGGAAACTGTATCTCGGGGTTCAAATTGAGACTGTTTATACGCATCGTAAAAGACAAAAACATCATCCGCACCAATACCCAACACGACAAAGATGGATAAAATTTGTACGTTCCCAAGATACTCGATGCGATAAATGAGCTTATAAATGAACAATGCCACTGGAAACGAGCAGATGATTTCAAACATTCCCAAACTGGCGATAAAGAACGACCGAGTGTGAAAGGCCATGTAACACCACACCGCTAAAATGGATGCAAACGCCCACGCTAAGTCATAGCTTATAACCTTTGCCGCGTCTTTCGAACGCAAATACCCGGCGTACCATCTCGTTTGCATGCTCGCTTTTGCACCACCGACTTCTTCGTAAACTTTATTATCTATCGCTTTATTCATATACGGCGTGCTTAAAAACTTTGCTTTCATCGAGTACCGATGGAACAACTCTTTCTCTATGTCGTCTAAAATAGCTTCGCCTATAACTACGCCTTGTTCTCTCTCTCTATCCTCTTGTGAATTGTAACCGGTAATCGGTGCGCCCATAGGGTACCTAGCGCGCGTGGCTGTATTTACCAACGTTTGCTCATCAAACTCTCCATCTAAAAAGTATCCGTACAACTTCTTATTCTGTTCGCTTCCGAGCATCCTGACGACCTCATCGATGTCCTCTACCAACTCGCCTTCCCCGTTTGGAGGAAAAAACGCATTCACCGGCGTCAACGGTGTCACGCACACGTCTAAATAATTCACCGACGAATTACTATAAATCTTCTCGATATCTTCCGAGACAACGCCAATGCTATTCATAACCTTTGGTTTTTTCAAGTGACAATACTGTTTATACTTTGGATGCGTCACGACGAGTTGGTGAATTTCGTGCATCGCCATCAGGTTCGCCTTCGTAAACACGGTTTTGGAATTGTCATTGGTGACGAATTGGAAAAACAGGGAACCTCTTTGTGATTCTTCACCTCGCTCGTAGATCACATCCGAGGACGAATATCTGTGCGCATCGTGAAAAAACAGAGAGAGAATGTGAGAGAGAATGTGAGTCCTTCGTGCCTTTCCAGAAATGTGTGCGCATCTCCTTCCGTTTACTTCCCCCGCGCGCGCTGATGTGCTAAAAATAGACACCTAAATTTCCCCTAAAAGAGAGAGAGAGAGAGAGAGAGAAAGAGAGAGAGCCAAACGATGATGGTACGTCTCCGGCCTCGCGCGCACCGAACGAAATCGTCGTGTAAGAAGACCAA
>Ga0310343_10002141_pt1 | contig 10352 bp, 7 predicted proteins | sample HC15DNA2025_MG_FD_203519 | JGI IMG/M metagenome (GOLD analysis project Ga0310343, IMG submission 203519) | Marine microbial communities from station ALOHA, North Pacific Subtropical Gyre - HC15-DNA-20-25_MG | ecosystem: Environmental > Aquatic > Marine > Oceanic | place: Pacific Ocean: North...
CTTGTTCTACTATCTGACTTAAAACTTCCAAATAATGAGCTGGTTACCATTTCTGTTCCGGGCATTTTTACTCCCCTCATACTTGAGCATAAATGTTGAGCAGTAATTACAACACCTGCTCCTAAAGCATCAGTTTTTTCATAAATAGCCTCACCAATTTGTTCTGTCAATCTTTCTTGTACCTGTAATCTTCTTGCAAACATTAATGCAATTCTAGGCAATTTTGAAAGACCTATAACTCTATCTTTAGGCAAATATCCAATATGAATTTTTCCAAAAAAAGGTAAAAGATGGTGTTCGCATAAAGAGTAAAAACTTATATTTCTTACAGTTACTATTTGGTCATGTTTTACATCAAACAATGCATTATTAATAATTGAATCTATGTCAGCACTATAGCCTTCAAGAAGTTCTTCATACGCTTTTGCTACTCTCTTAGGTGTATCTTCAGTTCCTTTTTTATCAATATCATCTTTAAGACTATCTAAAATATTTTTAAAAGATTCTTCTATGATTTTTTTATCTACTTTACCTATTTTATCCTCCTGCAATAGATGGCAAAAAATGCACTTCTGTTTCTGGTTCTAGTTCTTGTAAAAGGCCTTTTCTTGTAGCAGAAAAACCACAAATGGCAGCTAAACCTGGCTTTATTCTCTCTTCTTCTACAAGATGCTCTTTAGTTCCAGGAAACATTTTTTCTAGATTATCTATAACTTCTCTTAAGGTTTTTCCTTGAACTTCTATGAAGTCTTGATTATTTGTAGCCTTTTTTAATTGGTAAGGCAAAAAAACTTTAGCCAATTTATAAAACCTCTAGAATTTTTCTTGGATTCATTGGTGTTTCAAATAATCTTTTCCCAATAGCATTATTAATTGCATTTCCAACAGCTGCTAATGGTGGAACTATAGGTACCTCTCCAACACCTCTTACACCAAAAGGATGAAGTGGATTAGGTACTTCTACAAGTATCACATCTATGTTTGGCATATCTAAAGCTGTTGGCATTCTATAATCTAAAAAACTAGTATTTGCCATACTTCCATCATCTTCAATATAGTACTCTTCATTTAAAGCCCATCCAATACCTTGAACAGCACCACCCTTAATTTGTCCTTCCACATAAGCAGGATAAATTGCTTTTCCAACATCTTGGATAGCTGTGTATTTAATGACATCTGTTTTTCCTGTTTGGGGATCAATTTCAATATCACAAATCCCTACCCCAAATCCGTTTCCTGCTACAGATAAATTAACTGAAGCAGTCGATGTTACTGGTCCTCCAGTAGGATTTATTTTTGATGCTAATTCTGAAATATCTATTTTTCTTTTTGAATCTTCAGAAATAAAAATACCTTTATCAAAAACAATTGCAGATTCAGGTTCTTCCCAAAGTATCGAAACTCTTCTTTTCATTTCTTCAATCAATTTATTTGCTGCTTGCCAACCTGCATATCCTGTTGCATATGTAGTTCTAGAACCACCAGTAGTTTGAGTAAATCCAATAGTATCAGTATCTGGAATTGATGGGTGTATACTTTCTGCGGGTATTCCAAGAGTCTCTGCAACTTGCATAGATATTGAAGTTCTTGATCCTCCGATATCAGCTGAACCTTCATTCAATGCTATATTACCGTCATCCTGAAGCATTAGATCTACAGTTGATCTACCTCCTCCATTATGCCAGTAACCACAAGAAAGCCCTCTACCATAAATCTTATTTTTATTTCTTTTATTAATTTTTGAATTCCAATGCTCACTATGTTTTGCGGCTTCTAAAGTTTGGATAAAACCTATCTTGTGAAATAGTACTCCATCAGGTTTTCTAGTTCCTTCTTTAGAAGCATTATTGATTCTAAAATCAATTTTATCCCAAGTCATTTTTTCGCATATTTCGTCTATAACACTTTCTACTGCAAATGATACTTGAGGTGAACCAGGAGCCCTATAAGCAGCAGATTTAGGTTTATTAACCAAAACGTCAAATGCATCTACTTGTATGTTAGGGATGTTATAGCATGCAAGGCAACAAACAGATCCGGCTGCTATTGCAGAACCTGGAAAGGCACCTGCTTCAAACTTTAGATCTACCAATCCTGACTGTATTTTTCCATCATTACTTACACCCATCTTAACTATGACTTTACCACCTGGAGCAGGACCTGATCCTTGAAACACTGATACTCTATCCATAATCATCTTTACCGGTCTATAACCTGATTTTTTTGATAAAATAGCCGCAATTGGAGGTAGGTATACTTTAGTTTTACCTCCAAATCCTCCTCCAATTTCAACTGGAAAGGTTGTCACTTTTGAAACTGATAAATCTAGAAACCCAGCTGTTAGATCTCTAACTGCAAATTGTCCTTGAGTACTAGACCATAATGATAAATGATCATTTTCGTCCCAATGAGCTGTAGCATTATGAGGTTCAATATATCCTTGATGAACCATTTTAAGATTGAATTCTCTTTCAATTATAAGATCGCTTTTTTCAAATCCATCTTTTATATTTCCTAATGCATGTCTAAAATGTTGAGCAATATTGCTGTTTCTAACTTTCTCTCCTAAATGATCAGATTCTAAATCTTCTAAGATTATTGGCGCATTTTTAGCTATGGCTTCATCTACATTTTTTACGGGATCTAAGACTTCATATTCAACTTTTATTAATTTACATGCTTCCTTAGCAGTATTTCTATCTTTTGCTGAAACTGCAGCAACTGCATGACCTTTATAAAGTACCTTTTTACTAGCTAAAATATTATCAGCGTCTCTTTTAATAGATTTATTTCCGTCAGGCTTTTGATTAATTGGTATATCTTTTGATGTAATCACAGAAAAAACACCTTCCATTTTTTCTGCCTTGGATGTATCTATTGAAATAATTTTTGCATGAGCATACGGACTTCTTAATGTTTCTGCCCAAATCAGATTAGGTAGCTTGACATCTGCTCCATATATAGCTCGCCCTGTAACCTTATCATAACCATCATGCCTAATAGGATTGGTACCAATTACCTTATAATCCTTTTTTGATTCAAAATTTATTGTCATACTTATTATGTTCCTTTCAAAAAAAAACCGTGATACTAAATTTTATAATTATGTTAATAAAACTCACAGATCACGGTTTTAATTTTCAATTTTTTTTTGTCTTGGGATTAGTCAGATATTTTCCCTAACACGTTTAGAATTTTTCCTGGTTTCATTGGTGCATCATAGAATCTTTTACCAAGAGCGTCGTGAAGAGCATTACCAATTGCTCCAACAGGAGGACAAATAGGTACTTCTCCCACACCTCTAACTCCAAACGGATGTCCTGGATTTGGTACTTCTACTATGATTGTTTCAATGTTTGGCAGGTCTAATGCTGTAGGCATTCTGTAATCTAGGTAAGAAGTATTAGCCTGAGACCCATCATCTTTCATATAATACTCTTCATTTAGAGCCCAACCTATTCCTTGTACTGCTCCACCAGCCATTTGACCTTTTACGTATGCAGGATAAATAGCTGTTCCAACATCTTGTACTACAGTATATCTTGCAATATCTGTTTTACCTGTTTCAGGGTCAACATCTATATCAACAATGTGAGTCCCGAATGCACCTCCAGCTGATTCAAGGTCTACGCTACCTGTTGATGAAGCGGGTCCTCCTGTATTATCAAGATTGGATGCTAGTTCTTTGAAAGAGAACTTCAATTCTGGATCTTTTGTTGCAAAAAATGTTCCATCTTCAAAGTCAATATCATTTTTATCTAGTGACCAAATTATTGAACATCTTTCTTTTAGAACTTCAATTAGATTTTCTGCTGCTTTGACAGCGGCAAACCCTGTAGCATAAGTTGTTCTTGATCCTCCTGTTACATCTGCATAACCAGCTGTATCTGTATCTCCAACTGATGGTATGAAATTCTCTACTCCTATACCTAAAACTTCAGCAGCTTGCATTGAGATTGATGTTCTTGTTCCTCCAATGTCAGTTGAACCTTCAACTAGTGCGACAGAACCATCATTATTCACTGTGAGTGAAACAGCAGATTTTAATCCTACATTAAACCAGTACCCTGAAGCTACTCCTCTTCCCCTTACTCTTCCTTGAGGGGGTGTACCTAAATCAGAATTCCAATGGTCACTTGATTTTGCTGCTTCTAATACTTCAACATTTCCTATTTTAGGGAATACGACTCCATCAGCTCTTCTAGTATCCTCTTTAGAAGCATTTCTGAGCCTAAAGTCAATTGGATCCATATTATGTAATCTGGCTAACTCATCAGAAACAGTTTCTGCAGCAAAAGCAGCTTGAGGTGAACCAGGTGCCCTGTATGCAGCTGATTTAGGTTTATTTACCACAATATCATATCCATCTATTCTAGTATTTGGAATATCATAAGGAGCAAAAATACATTGAACAGCAGCTCCTACCGCTGCTCCGGGGAAACCACCAGCTTCCAATTTTATTGAAGTTTCAGCAGCAATAATATTAGCATCTTTATCTGTTCCCATTTTTACAGTTATAGTTCCTCCTGGAGCAGGTCCTGAAGCTTGAAAAACGCTTGACCTCTCCATTACAGCTTTAACTGGTCTTTGAGATTTCTTTGACAGGATTGAAACAACAGGTTCCAAATAGACAGGTATCTTACCACCAAATCCTCCTCCAATTTCAAGGGGAGTTACCTTTATTCTTGATACATCCATGTCTAGTATAGCTGCCGTTGAAGTCCTTACAGGAAAAGCCCCTTGTGTAGACGTCCATACCTTAATTCTGTCATCTTCATCCCAATGAGCAGTTGCATTATGTGGCTCAATATAACCCTGGTGAACCATTTGGAGAGTAAATGTTTTTTCTACTACGTGGACAGCATCCTTAAATGCTTTATCTGGATCACCAAATTCATGCCTTGTTATAGAGGCAATATTAGTATTGCTTACTTTTTCACCGATATGGTCTCCTACAAGATCTTCTAGAAGAATTGGAGCATTTTCTTTAGTAGCATCTTCTACATTAGTTACAGACTCAAGTACTTCATATTCGACTTTAACTTTTGAAGCCGCATAATCAGCTACATATCTATCTACCGCTGCAACAGCTGCAACAGCATGACCTTTGTATAGAGCTTTTTTTGTTCCCATTATATTTTCTGAAGACCATGATATATTCTCGGTACCTTCACCATGATCAATCCAACTATCTGCTAACTTAGGTAGATCCTTACCAGTCATCACTGCAAAAACACCATCAACCTTTTCGGCTTCAGATGTATCTATATTTTTGATTACAGCATGTGCATGTGGACTTCTTACAATAGATGCCCAAATCAACCCTGGAAGCTTTATATCTGCTCCATAAATTGCTCTTCCAGTAACTTTATCGTATCCATCATGCCGTATTGGATTAGATCCAATTACTTTATAATTTTTTGAGTCTGATACATTTACCATAATATTCTCCTTTTATTATGAATTCTTTGCAGCCTTCTGAACTGCTTTAATTATATTTTCGTAACCTGTACATCGGCATAGATTGCCTGCAAGCCAATGTCTAATTCTTTCTTCACTAGGATCAGGTTCATTATCTAGCAATCCCTTTGCAGCTACTAAAAATCCAGGAGTACAAATTCCACACTGCAAAGCAGCTTCTTCTAGAAAAGCTTGTTGCAGAGGATGTAACCCTTCAGGTGTAGCCATTCCTTCAACTGTTTCAATATTTTGTCCATCAACTTCAGCTGCAAGCACTAAGCATGAATCAACGATTCTATCGTTTACTGATACTGTACATGCACCACAGTTACCATCCAAACATCCTTCTTTACTACCTGTAAGACCTACGATTTCTCTAAGTGCATCTAACAAGCTAACGTATGGATCAGTGAGAAATTCTTCGGGTCTACCATTTATAGTAGTTTTAACATGAATCTTTTCAGTGGCCATTCTATCCTCCTATTCTTTCTAGTGACTTAGTTAGAGTTCTTTTAGTTAGAACTTCAACCAAATGTTGTCTTTGTTCAACTGTACCTCTCATATCTTCAATAGGAGAACATTCAGTTTTAGCAATACTTGCAGCTTCACTGAAAGATGACTCATTAGCATCTTTTCCTATTAATGACTCAGAGGCTTTTTTTGCAAATACTGGAGTTGGACCAACTGAAGCTAATGCTATTCTTGCATCCTTAATCTTTCCATCTGACCCTAATAAAATACTTGATCCGACGGCTGCCACTGCAATGTCCATTTCGTTTCTTGGTATAAATCTTTCATAAGCAGAACCGAAGTTTTCTCCTTGATTAGGTATATCTATTGAAACTAACATTTCACCCTTACCTAGTGCATTAGCTCCAGGTCCTGTACAAAATTCTTCAACAGGAATATCTCTTCCACCAGAAGGCCCTTCAACATGTGCAACAGCTGAATGAACTATTAGTGGGCAAATACCATCAGCAGATGGGGTTGAATTACATAAATTTCCTCCGAATCCTGATCTAGACTGAATTTGTATGCCTCCAATTAATGAAGCGGCATCTATTAATCCCGGGAATAATTCACTAATTTCTTTATCTTCGTAAAGCATATGACAAGGGACAGCTCCACCAATTTTTAAGTTATCTTTGCTATTTTTTACCTCAGTCAATTCAGGTATCTTTTTTACATCAACTACAACATCTAAATCAAATCGTCCGCCTCTTACTTGAACCAATAGATCTGTTCCCCCTGCCATTGGCCTAGCTTTATCTCCATGTTTAGTTAATATCTCCACAGCCTCTTCCACTGTTGAGGGTGCAGCATATGCAAATGGTTGCATCATGACTCCTTTCGAGTTTTATCTCTAGTTTATCTCTTTCTTCTTCTTATTATTTTATAACTCTTTACTCAAGAATCAAAGAGTTATAAAAATTTTTTAAGGTTATTTAACTTTTCCTACTCTATTTAAAGAGCCAATCAAGAGTAATGCTCCCATAGCAATAATAATAAAACTCGTAAATCCTATAAACATAAAAGTGAAAGATATTGATATAAATTCTCCTAAATAACCTACTAATATTGCACCCAAAGCTACTGAACCCCAACTAAGTTGGCTAATACTCATTACCCTTCCTCTAAACTTTTCTTCAACATTTGATTGGATTATAGTTGAACTCATAGTATTAAATATTACTTTTGAAAATGAAAGTAAGGAAAATATTATAAATACGTTCTTTATACCAAAGCTTGTACCCAAAAGTATAAGAGAAATAGATAAGATTATTCCAAATAAAAAATAGAATATATACATATTTATTTTTTGGCCAAAAATAATCAAAAAAGTCGTTGATAATAAGCCTGAAATACCTCCAAATAGTAGTAGCTGTCCGTAGGTTTCAGAATTCCCATCTAATAAATCTGTCGTAAGCGCGGGTAGGAGGACTTCATTTGACCCAGCAGTTATGCCAACTAGTAAACCAATTAATGTTATGTTTCTTATAGTTTTGTTAGAAAATAAATATTTTGCCCCAGATATAAGATCATTTTTTATGCTTTGTCGACCCATATCTTTAGGTACGAAATGTAGAGAAGAATCCATTTTTAATAAAGTGATGAAAGTTAATATATAAGAGCTACCAATTATAAAAAAAAGTCCTTCTAGCCCTAGCTTCATAACAATTGGATGAAATAGAGAAGGACCAATTATTCCCGATACCCCAAATACTATTGAGTACATAGATATACCTACTGCAAGAGATTCTTTTTTTACTAATTTTGCAATCATGGATGCTCTTGATGGAATATCTATTGCTAGTAAGCAACCTGTAAAAAAACTAATAATAATCAAAATCAGTGGATTCATCAGATTTATAAAAATTATTATCCCTGTTAGAACGGTTAAGATAGCAAAAAAGAATCTAGTAGTTTGAAGAATTCTTAATCTATTATATTTGTCTGCTATTACTCCGCCAAAAATACTAAATAGTAATACAGGGGTTAAATTTGCACTTGATACTAGGCCTAGTAGCGCTTCTGAATCTGTCATGGTTCTCATTAGCCAAAGTCTTCCATAAATTAATGCCCACATTCCTATATTTGAAAATAATGCAGCTACCCAAAATAAAGAATATTCTCTAGAAAAAAATAATTCTACAAAAGGTTGATCTCTAATTATCATCTGGGTAAAGTCTTTTAGAGTGAAACTCTAAATCACCACCTAAGCTTTTGTTAATTAGGATTTTTTTTGTAAGTAAGTGTAAACCATAATCCCAAGTGAAACCAATAGCACCATGAAGTTGATGGGATAACCATGATAATTTATCTAGTTCGGTGTCACATTTGATTTTTGTCATAGATACTTTTTTTGAAAATTCCTTGGTATCTATGTTTTTTGATGTATTTCTAATTAATTCTCTAGTTTCATTAATTGAAATAAATATTTCTGAGCATTTATGTTGTAATGATTGGAATCCACCTATTTTTTTACCAAATGCCTCTCTGTTAGATATATATTCAATAGTTTTATCGAATATTTTTTGACTTAAACCTATTGATTCTGAGCATTGAGCAAGGAGTGATAAATTAAAAATTTGTTCTAAGATTTGTTCAGAGACATCGAAATCAATGATATGTTTTTTTTCTACTTCGTAATCATTGAAAACCAATTCAACAACTTTGTCTCCTATAAGACTTATTTTTTCATTTCTGGGAATTAATAAATTATTTGGAATAATAAATAACTTAATTTTGCTATTATTTTTTCCTACGATAATTGTATCTGTAGAATCATTAAAAAATTCTAAATTTACAATTTTTCCACTTAATATAAAATCATTATCTTTCATTTGAAAATTAATAAATTTCTTTGATTCAAACTGATTTGATATAGAGCTGGTGATAATTTTTTTAGATGAAGATAGTTTTTCGATTAGTTTTGAAGAATTTTGTTTGTCAATATTTTGAAGATTAAAAATACCTGAAATCAAGTTATTTATGATTGGTCCATTACATAGATAATATCCCCATTTTTCCATAAATAGGCAAAAGTCAAAAAAATCTAATCCAAATCCTCCGAATTTTTCATCTGTTAGCATACCTAAATAACCTAATTTTGAAACATCTTCATAACCATATCGATATTCATTTAAATTTTCAGCTTTTTGATTCAATTTTCTAAAGTCTACTTTGTCAGAAAATGCATTATCTAATGATTCTAAAATCATTTTTTGTGACTCATTTATATTGAAATCTATCATCTTGGTAGTCCTAATCCTCTTTGAGCGATTATATTTTTTTGAATTTCATTAGTTCCTCCAAGAATACCTCCTGAAACAAAAAAGAATCTATTTTTTATTATTCTTTCTGCAAATAAATCATTATTTTTAGTATCAAGAAAAATAGATTTGGATTTCAATAACTTGAATGCGTAATCATGAATATCAATATTTATTTCGGTTGCTAATATTTTGCTCATTGATGGTTCCATATGAATTTCGTTGCTTTGTTCTTTGATCCACAAGGCTTTATAGGTCATTATTTTCGCAGACTCTAAATTAGCCCTTAGTATTGCTAAGTTATTTTTAATTTCAGGATTTTCTATAAGATTATTTTTATAGCAATAATCTACAAGATCATCTAGGCATCTTTCAGCCCATCCAATGTAATCAATTCCAGATCTTTCAAAATTTAACAAATCTAGAGCAATCATCCATCCATCATGTAATTTACCGATAACATTATCTGCTGAAACTTTTACCCCTTTAAAAACGACTTCATTAAACGAAGATTTACCAGAGATATTCTTGATGGGGTTAACTTTTATTCCAGGGTCGTTCATATCTAATAAAAGTAATGATAGCCCTTTATGTCTTTTAGTATCTGGTTGAGTTCTAATTAATATGAACATTCTATTTGCTCGATGGGCGAGTGTGGTCCAAATTTTAGATCCATTAATAGTAATGGTATTTGACTCTTCATCATAATCACCTTTGGTTGTTATTGATGCTAAATCTGATCCTGAATTAGGTTCAGAATAACCTTGACACCATTGGGACTTACCCGATGTTATTTCTGTAAGAAATTTTTTCTTTTGATATTCAGAGCCATATTTCAATATCGTGGGCCCAATCATTCTAACGCCAAATCTATCATTGCCAGGAGCCATCCTATATGCCATTGTTTCTGAAAGTATTATTGACTTAGAAAAATCATCACCTAATCCACCATACTCTTTTGGCCAAGAAGGTGCTATCCATTTTTTTTTAGATAATGCATTCTTAATTTTATTAGATATATCCCAATGGCTATCTAAACTTTCATCAGGATAATTTTGCCAATTATTAGGCAAAAAGTTATCTAGCAAAGAGTTTAATTCTTTTTTGAATGATAAATCT
>Ga0310343_10002142_pt1 | contig 10346 bp, 8 predicted proteins | sample HC15DNA2025_MG_FD_203519 | JGI IMG/M metagenome (GOLD analysis project Ga0310343, IMG submission 203519) | Marine microbial communities from station ALOHA, North Pacific Subtropical Gyre - HC15-DNA-20-25_MG | ecosystem: Environmental > Aquatic > Marine > Oceanic | place: Pacific Ocean: North...
GAAAAAATTGCATTAATGGGTCCTTCTGGGGCTGGTAAAACTACAATTCTTAGATTGATTTGCGGATTACTATTACCAACTTCTGGAAAGATAATTATAAATGATTTAGATATTGTAAATAAACATAATTTTTCTCATAAGGTAGATTGGATGCGAACAATTGGATATGTTCCTCAGAAAATTAATATTACAGGGAGAACTTTAAGAGAAAATATAATTTTTGGAAGCAAATCAAAAAATATAAACTCCATAGATATAGAAGAAATTATCAAAATAACTCTTTTAGAAGAATTAGTTGATAGATGTAATGGGTTGGATACAAATATTATTCAGAATTCCTTTTCCTTAAGCGGAGGAGAAAATCAAAGAATAGCTATTGCAAGAGCTTTATATAGAAATCCAAAATTATTGCTGATGGATGAGCCTACTTCATCTTTAGACGTGACTACACAAAAAAAATTATTTGATAATCTGCTTGATTTAGAAGATACGACTTTTATAGTTATTACTCATAGAATAGAGACAAAATATTTTTTTGATAAAATATATGAAATAAAAGAAAAATGTTTATTTCAACATTGATGGAACTATAATTTTAAAAATTACATTACTGAGGTTCAAAGAATTAAATGTGCGGAATAGTAGGTGTTGTAACTGGAACAAATAATCAATATTCCTTGAGAGAAATTGTTAATAAAATGGCCGCTAAAATCGTTCATAGAGGACCTGATAATAGAGGCATTTATTTTGATGAAAATTTATCTTTTTGTTGCGCGCATCAACGTTTATCGATTCTGGATTTATCTAAGGCAGGTAATCAGCCAATGGCAAGTTTTAATAAAAGAATGATAATTTCATTTAATGGAGAAATTTATAATTTCAAGGAATTAAGAAATAAACTAAATTTAGAAACAAAGATAATTTGGCAGGGTAATTCTGATACAGAAGTTTTAATAAACGCTATTGAATATTGGGGATTAAAAAAGACCTTAGATCTAGCAATAGGCATGTTTGCTTTTGCATTATTGGATAATTTTCAAAAAAAACTTTATTTAGTAAGAGATAGATTTGGTGAAAAACCTCTTTACTGGGGCTTCGCTGGTAGTAATTCTTCAAAAGCATTAGTTTTTGGATCTGACATTAGTGCTATAAAGGAATTCCCTTCTATTAATAAAGATATTAATTTGAAAGCTCTAGATGCTTACTTGAAATTTTCATGTATTCCTTCCGATTTAACAGTTTATAATTCAATTAAAAAACTTAAACCAGGACATATAGCTGAGTTCAGCTTAGAAAGAGATTTGGAAATTAAGTATCCACACATATATAAGTGGTGGGATTATAAGAAAATTATAAATTCAAATAAAACTAAAGAATATATTTCTAGAGAAGAAGCTCTAATTGACCTTGAAGAAACTTTAAAAAATGCAGCTACTTCTTGTTTGGTTTCAGATGTACCTGTTGGTTGTTTTTTGTCAGGAGGTATAGATTCATCTTTATTGACTGCCATTTTATCTAAAAATTCTTTTAATAAAATAAATACTTTTACTATTGGATTTGAAAATGAAAATTATGATGAGTCTGGAGATGCAAAAAAAATTGCTAATTTTCTAGGCACCCATCATGAAGAAATTACTTTAATGCCAAGTGAGGCATTAGGTCTTATTCCTAATCTGCCTAAGATTTATTCTGAGCCATTTGCAGATTCTTCCCAAATACCAACTGCTTTAATTAGTAGAGAAATTAAAAAGAAAAGAATAGATGTCGCTTTGACTGGAGACGGAGGTGATGAAATGTTTGGGGGATACGTAAGACACTTCCAAGGATCTAGAATATGGTCAAAGCTTAAATTAATTCCTTATCCATTAAGATCTAAAATTGGCTCACTGATAGAATATTCACTCAAAAGAAAAATTGACAATATATATTTTTTAAATAAAAACAATAATTTTTCGGAAAAAGTTTATAAAATTGCAGGAAGATTAAAAACTATAAATAGTTCTGATGAATTATACAGATCTTTATTAACTATTAATCAGGATGATAACATTTATAGTGAATCCTTGAAATATGAATATAGACATTCATTGTCAGAACATAGTGATGAATTAAATCAATATCCAAATTCCATATCATCCGACCCTGTAGCAAGGATGCTTTACTGGGATGCTTTAACATATCTTCCTGATGATATTTTAGTAAAAGTCGATAGGGCATCTATGGCTTATAGTTTAGAAACAAGGGCTCCATTTTTGGATAAAAGAGTTGCAGAAATTGCCTGGAGAATTCCTACTAAAATGAAAGTAAAAAATGGTCAAGGTAAAATAATTTTAAAAGAATTACTTTGTAAATATTTGCCTAAGGAATATGTTTATAGGCCCAAAAAAGGTTTTGGAGTTCCAATAAAAGAATGGTTAAGAGGTCCTCTAAAAGATTGGGCAGAAGAATTGCTAAAAGGGAACGAAATTAAAGATCAAAATTATTTCTCCTTAAAAAAAATAGATAATCTTTGGGATGATCATATTAATGGGAATAAGGATAATACAAGTATCTTATGGTCTATTTTAATGTGGCAAGCATGGTTAAACTACAACAAATAAGATGCAATTTATACAACCGTTTTTTATTTTTTTAATTACATTTTATCTAATATTAAAAATATCAAAATGGTTTGATTTAAATTTTATAGATTCATCAAAAATATTTATTTTTCGTAGTTTAATTTGTTTGGGTTATATTCCCATTTTATATAGCATTAAAAGTGATGCTTATGGATATTACCATTTTTCACAATATGGTAAGTTTTTGAGTACCGGATTTATACAAAGCATTAATTATATTTTAAAAAATAATTTGCATTTAAGTTTTGTTTCTTCCTCTCTAATTTTTTCCTTTATTGGATCTATTGGAAGTATTTTGCTTTTTTCAATAATAAAGGATTTAACTAAAAACTCTGATAAAAAATTAAAAGTTTTAGCAGGTTTAATTGTATACTTTCCAATTTTCAACCTTTGGACTGCATGTATAGGAAAAGATGCAATAACTTTTACATGCATAAACTTAATAATTTTTTCTTTTTTTAATTTGAGATCCAGATTTTTATTGTTGATAATTTCAGTAACCTTTTTAGGTCTTACTAGACCCTATATTGGAGTTATTATAATTTTTGGATTGATCATATCAATTGCTCAAAAAGCATCTTTTCCACTTTTTTATAAATTATTTTTTATTAGCTGTTCTTCTATTTTGTTAGTAACTTTTTTAAATTTTTCCTTTTTAATTTTTGGAAGTTTTTCGATAAATGACTATAGCGAAATAATTTCTAATTTTGGAGCTAAAACTTATGATGGCGCAACCGCAATAGATATATCATCTTACATTTTGCCTATGAAGATCTTTACTTATTTATTTAGACCATTATTTTTCGAAGCCAGAGATTTGTTTACAATATTGATGGCCGTAGAAAATACAATATTATTGTCCGTTATTGTTTATCCATTTTTAATTTCTATTAAAAATAAAAAATTCAAAAAATTAGAATTAAATTCATTGCAAGTATTCTTGATTATTTTTCTCATTGGAACATTAATCCCATATTCAAATGTAACTTTTAATCTTGGTTTGGCTTATAGGCATAAATTAACACTTTTACCTGCTTTGATTTATTTATCACTCTCCAACTCTAAAAATAAAATATCCAAACCTATAAATTTAGTATAGTATTATTATAAATTTGAAGTTTTAATCTCAACTATTTTGAGAAATGGAAAATAATAAAATTTTAAAAAAAACAAATTCCTTAATCTTATATGAATTAAATGAAGTTCCCATAAAATTAATCAAAAAATACGTTGAACTAAAACCTAAAAGCGCTTTTGCGAGGCTTTTAAAAATGGGAAAATCAATTGATACAATTACATATGATAAAGGAGAACTTCATCCTTGGACTACATGGCCAACTTTGCATAGGGGGGTAAATAATGATAAACATCATATTCAATTTATAAACCAGCCATTGGATAAATCTAGGAAATATCCGCCCCTATGGGATATTATCCAAGATAATGGGTATAAGATAGGTGTTTTTGGATCATTACAATCTTATCCACCACAAATAAAAAAAAATGTTTTATTTTATCTTCCCGATACTTTTTCGCCAGATTCAAAAGCATATCCAAATAACCTTAAAACTTTTCAAGAATTCAATTTAAAAGTTTGTTCAGAAAATAAAGCAATTAGTTTAAATTTAAGTAAGGATTTATATTTCAAATTTATTGATTTGTTAATTAAAAGAGTCTTATCAACTAAATCAATATTTAAAGTTTTAATTCATATCTTGAAAGAGAAATTAAATCCCAAATATAAAACAAGAAGATCTCTTATCCAGCCAATCTTAGGATTTGATTTGTTTTATAGTTCTTTAATTAAGTTTAACCCTGAATTTACAACTTTTTTTACAAATCATGTAGCTGGAATTATTCATAGATACTGGAGAAATTTATTTCCAGAGGATTTTTCAGAAAATAATTTGCAAGTAAAAGACAATTTCAAAAGAGAATCAGTCATAAAAGCTATGGATATTGCTGATAAGCAAATCAATAAGCTTATGAAATACTGTGATAAAAATTCTTACAATTTATGGGTTGCTTCAAGTATGGGGCAAGAAAAAAGAAAAGAAATTGCCTCATCTTTTGATATTCAAATATTTGATATGAAACTGTTCTTAAAATCTTTGAACTTAAACCCAGATAACTATAAAGAAAAACCAGCAATGCAGCCAGATATTTGTATACAGTGTAATAAAAATGATGATTTAAAAAAACTATTAAAAGCAATTAATAAAATTAGGGATAATCGAAATAATCAGATATTATCTGAACGATATGAAAGTAAAGATAAAGTTGTTAACCTTTCAATAACAATTACAGAAGATCTTCTAAAAGAAAAGATTATTAAAATAAATAATCAAATTAAAAATCCTAAAAATGTTGGAATTAAATTGTTTAGTAGGGATCCAGGAACTGCTTATCATACCCCTAAAGGAATATTAATAATGTATGGACCTGATACTTCGAAATTTGATATGCAAGAAGATCTTTTGGATACGACAAAAATAGCTCCAATGATATTGAAAATCTTTGGAATTAAGATACCTAAATATATGAAAAAAATTTAGTTTTTATTAAAGTCTTATCGCTTCTATATTTTTAGGAACTACATTTTTTATATCTATGATTACGCCATTTTTATCAGAAATAATTTCCCAATCCTTTTTTTGTAAATATTTAAATTGATTATGAGCTACTGCTACAATTATCGCTTTAAAAATTTTATCTTTTGGGATTTCTTTTTTTAGTTTAATATTATATTCAACTAAAACCTCTTCTTTATCAACTAATGGATCAACGATAACAGGGTTCATTTCATAATTTTTAATATTATTTACGATATCAATTACTTTAGTATTTCTATGATCATTGCAGTTTTCTTTAAAAGAAAAACCTAATATAAGAACATCTGTCCCTCCTATTATAATTCTCTTTTTTGCTAAATTAAGCACTAATTTTTGAACCACCCAATTAGATACTTTGTCATTAATTTCCCTACCGGCAAGAACAACTTTTGGATAATAACCTATTGATTTGGCTTTATATGTGAGATAATAAGGATCAACTCCAATACAATGACCACCAACAAGTCCAGGTTTGAAATCTAGAAAATTCCATTTTGTATTTGCCGCATCAAATACTTCATTAGAAGATATATTTAATTTGTTGAAAATAAAGGCAAGTTCATTAACAAGAGCTATATTAAGGTCTCTTTGAGTATTTTCAATAACTTTTGCAGCTTCAGCAATTTTAATACTTGATGCCATATGAGTTCCTGCTTTAATGATTGATGCATAAAGTATATTTATAAATTTTGCTGTCTTATCATCGCTTCCGCTTGTAACTTTAATTATTGATTCAAGAGTATGAATCTTATCGCCCGGGTTAATACGTTCTGGACTATATCCTACAAAAAAATCTTGATTGAAAATTAAATTTGATTCAAATTCAATTATTGGAATACATATTTCCTCAGTAGCTCCTGGATAAACTGTACTTTCATAAATAATTATTGGATAGTTTTTGCTTACTCTAGATTTTATTATATTTCCTATCATCTTAGAAGCATTAATTAATGCCTTGAAATTAGGTTTTTTGAATTTATCAATTGGAGTTGGAACTGTGATTATAAAGACGTCTGAATTATATAAATCTTCTAAATTATCAGTGAAAATTAGATTATTTTGACAGATTAAATCTTCTCTTGATACTTCATTTGTCCTGTCAAAACCCTCTCTTAATTCTTTAATTCTATTTTTATTTATATCAAAACCAAAAACTACTCTTTCTAGTCTTTCTCCATTAATAAAACTTTCCCCCCTTTTTGCAAAAGCTACTGATAATGGTAATCCTACATACCCTAAACCCATAACTGAAATTGTACAGTTATTTGGAATTGGCATAGATTTTGAATGATTCTTCACTTTATTAATAAAAAGTTAAAGCGCTATGTCATAATTGAAATTTCATAAATCATATTACTACAAAAATAATCATCTTCAATAATTTATAATTTATTCTATGACAATTTTGGTTACCGGAGCAGCTGGATTTATTGGCTTTCATTTATGTAAGAGTTTACTAAATGATGGAGAAAAAGTAATTGGTTTTGATAATCTAAATGCCTACTATGATCCTGAATTAAAAAAAGCCAGATTAAATATTCTGAACTCATTTAATAAAGATTTATTTACCTTTGTTAAAGGTAACTTAGAGGATAAAGATTTAATTCAAGATATTTTCTCTTCACACAAGCCGAAGGTTGTTGTTAATTTGGCTGCACAAGCTGGAGTAAGATATTCTCTTGAGAATCCAAATTCTTATATAGATTCAAATATAGTTGGATTTATTAATATCCTAGAAGAATGTAGAAATATTAAAATTGATCATCTAATTTATGCAAGTAGTAGTTCTGTATATGGGGGAAATACAAAAATGCCTTTTATTGAATCTGATAATGTTGATCACCCAGTAAGTCTTTATGCGGCGACAAAAAAATCTAATGAATTAATGGCACATGCTTACAGCCATCTTTTTGATATTCCATCTACTGGATTACGTTTTTTTACGGTATATGGTCCTTGGGGCAGACCCGATATGGCATTATTTTTATTCACAAAATCAATAATTGAAAATAAGCCCATAAAAGTTTTTAATAATGGAAAAATGATACGAGACTTTACTTATATTGATGACATAATAGAAAGTATTAGAAGGTTAATAAAAAAAGCACCTTTAAAAACAAATCTTTCTCATAAGGGAAATTTTGACCCAAACGAAAGTTGGGCTCCCTACAAAATTTTTAATATAGGAAATTCAAATCCTACTCCTCTTATGGATTTCATAGTTGCTTTAGAAAATGCATTAGGGAAAAAAGCTATAAAAAAATATTTACCAATGCAGCCTGGAGACGTTGCCTCTACTGAATCTAATAATAAATCGCTAGAAGAATGGATAAATTTCAAGCCAAATACATCAATTAAAGATGGGATATCAAAATTTGTTTGTTGGTATAAACAGTTTTATAATTACTAAAAAAATTATTCATGTTTCTTCAATAAAAGAAATTTTATGATAATCAAAATAAAAGATGATAAAAAACATGTAATTTTTTGTTCAAAAGAAAATATTTTCAGTGGTCAAAATCCTTCAAAAAAAGCAATTTTTTTTGATAGAGATGGTGTTCTTATTAAGGATATGCATTATATAAAAGATCCAAAAGATGTAATTTTAATGAATGGAGTAAATGACCTATTAAATCATACAAAAAAATTAGGTTATCTAAATATAATAATCACAAATCAATCGGGAATATCAAAAAAATTATTTACATGGGAAGATTACGAAAAAGTTACAAAAAAGATGTTATCTAAGATTAGAAATAGCGGTTATATTAATGCAATATATGCAAATGGTGAAAACTGTAATGATATTCCAAAAAATAAAAGCTGGCGCAAACCTAGCCCAAATATGATTCTTAAAGCTGCAAAAGACTTTAACTTAGAATTATCTAAATCAATTTTAATTGGTGATAGGTTATCAGATATTTCTTCAGGAGAAAGAGCAGGTATAAAAAATCTTTTTCATGTTTTAACTGGCCATGGACTTAATGAGAGAGAACAAGTAATTAAAAAATATTTCCATCAAAATAAAAATTATAATTTAACATTAATAAATGATTTGACATACTTCAGAAAAGAAAATTTTATTCAGATAGATTAGTATTTTTATAACTATTAAAAGAACCTAATGCATAAACCTATTAGATCTTTACTTCTAGCAGCAGGATTGGGAACAAGATTAAGACCAATAACACTTGAATTACCAAAATGCCTTGTAAGAATAGGGGAAGAGCCGTTACTTGAAAATTGGATAAATAAACTTGAAAATATCAAAGTAGAGAAGATTTTAATTAATACACACTATATGCCTGAAAAGATTGACCTTTTTTTAGACAAAAAATACAAAAATAAAAAGAAAATTATAAAGTTTCATGAAAATCAACTACTTGGAACAGCTGGAACTTTAATAGCGAATAGAGATTTTTTTTATGATTCAATTGGAATAATGATTCATGCTGATAACTTTACTTATATGGATTTGAAAGATCTAATACAAGCACACAATACAAAACCTAAAAACTGTCTAATAACAATGCTAACTTTTTCTTCAAATGATCCCAGATCATGTGGAATTGCTGAAATTGATAATAAAGGAATAGTAATAAATTTCCATGAAAAAGTAGAAAATCCTCCTGGAGAAATAGCAAATGGAGCAGTATATGTATTTAATAATGATTTTTTGGATTGGTTAATTGAAAATCATCCCAAGGCTAAAGATTTTAGTACAGAAATTATACCCTTTCTATATGGGAAAATATATACATACCATACAAATTTGCCTTATATAGATATTGGTACTCCCGAAAAACTTAGAGAAGCAAGATCTTTAAAGTCTGATAAAAAATAATTTGAATAATATATATCTAAAAAATCAGATAAAGTTCAGTAATAAAAAATTATACTATCTTGCAATTTCATTATGTTTATTGATAATTTGATGAAAGTAGCTTCTTTAAGAAGTTGTGCCTTTGCAATTTCAGTCAAGAATATAGGAAATAGGCCTATCGATCCGAATTCTTTGCCAAGTATTTTTTGAATAATATTTTCAATTTTAAAATATTTGTAGAAATTCTTTAAAAAGATATAAATTAATTTGAATGTAAATTAAAAATATATGATGTTTATTTTGCTATGAGGTATTATCAAATATTTAAACTCATAACGAAATTCAATGAAAATACTCGTAACAGGTGGTTCTGGATATAAGGGATCAGTTCTCATACCAAAACTAATTGAAGATGGACATAATATTGTAAGTGTTGATAGTAACTGGTTTGGAGATAATCTAGAAAGTCACAAAGCTTTAGAAAAAATTTCTTGCGATATTAGAGAAATAGATAAAATTCCTTTTGATGGAATTGAAGCAATTATCCATTTGGCTAATATTGCTAATGACCCAGCCGTCGAGTTGAATCAAACATTAAGTTGGGAAGTAAATGTTTTAGCAAGCCATCAGTTAGCTGAAAAGGCTGTTCGAAATGGAGTAAAAAAAATTATTTATGCAAGTTCTGGAAGTGTTTATGGAATCAAGGATGAATTGAATGTTACGGAAGATTTGGAGTTATTACCAATCTCTACATATAACAAAACAAAAATGGTTGCCGAGAGAGTTTTTCTATCCTACAAGGATAAATTAGATATTTTTTGTATTAGACCAGCCACCGTTTGTGGATACTCTCCGAGAATGAGATTAGACGTAAGTGTAAATATGCTTACCTTTCAGGCTCTAAAAAACAATAAAATTACTGTTTTTGGAGGTAAACAGACAAGACCTAATATTCATATAGATGATATGGTAAATGTTTATAAACATTTTCTGAAACCAAATAGCCTTGAAAGTGGTTGCTATAATGCTGGTTTTGAAAATATTAGTATTCTTGATATAGCAAAATTAGTAACTAAGAAAGTAAATTCAGAAATAATAATAACCGAATCTAATGATCCTAGATCCTACAGACAAGATTCTTCAAAGCTATTAAAGACTGGTTTTAAACCAAAATATTCAGTAAGCAAAGCCATTGAAGATATCAAAGAAGCATATAAATTCAATAAGATAAAAGATTCGGAAAAATCATATACTGTTAAATGGATGAAAAAATTAGGATTAGATATTTAA